>OFMJ01002225.1_pt1 | contig 11757 bp, 14 predicted proteins | sample 1541801 | NCBI WGS metagenome assembly OFMJ01 (sample SAMN04209234, study PRJEB22552) | human gut metagenome | biome: gut; material: feces | host: Homo sapiens | place: USA: Oklahoma
GGAATGCTGTAGCATAAACAAGGGCACTCAATATTTTAGTTGGGTGTCCTTACTTACATAAGCTGAATGTTCGTTCAGTACTTGTAACCAACCGTTAATAATTGTGAATCATGAAGACGTACATAGCATATCTAAGGCAATCCACAATGAAACAGCAAATATCGGGTCTTGGTGTGGAAGCACAACGGGAGATTATACACAACCATGTGAAGAACAAACCTATACTTGCTGAATACATTGAAACAGAGAGTGGAAAGAAATCTAACAGACCTCAACTTCTTGCAGCTTTGGCAATGTGCAGGAAAACCAACTCTATTTTAATTGTTGCTAAACTGGACAGGCTGTCAAGAAATGTGGCATTTACTTCCAAGCTGCTGGAGAGTGATGTGGAAATAGTATTCTGTGACTTTCCACAAGCCAACAGACTAATTCTGCATATCATCAGCAGCATAGCCGAATATGAAGCTGGGTTGATTAGTCAGAGAACCAAGCAGTCACTCCAAGCCAAAAAAGCAAGGGGTGTACAACTTGGCAAAGCAGAGAACTTGATGAATAAATTTGAACAAGCTATTCAGCATAGTATCGTTACCAACAAGGCTAAAGCGGATAACAATCCAAATAACATGAGAGCGATAGCACTCTTACGGTCATTATCAATGCAAGGCAAATCATTATCAGAAATGACTTGTCTGTTGAATGAGCAAGGCTTTGTTACATCTAAGGGATGCAAGTTTCAAATTACACAAGTCAAGAGATTGCTGATTAGAGCAGGGTTGATGTAGTGAAGCCACTTTGAAAGGCAGGACAAATTTAGAGCAAGGTCAATTTTATATACCCCAATCAAGGTTTGTCTCACCTAAATTTTAAACTCCAGATATATCTAAAGCCTGATTATATGTGTTTGGCATTTCAGCCCTATAGTAACAGGTCAAATCCATAAGTTTTTAGACTTTAGAATCACCTTAACCCCTATAATTTATATTGGAAATAGCTGTTTGTAAATAGCCAAAGATATAGCCGTACAAAGAGTATATATGTTCCTGCCCCATTTCAAACTGTTAAAAATCAAGGATTCATACTCTTTTAATGCCTTTTATGTTTCTTTGACAAGAATAATATTATATATTTGCAGAAAAATTTAAGCATTGATAATCAGATGGAAGTTTGATTATGAGTTCCCCGATGCTTTTTATTAATAGCTTATATTGGGAATAGATAAGCATAATATTTTTTATGAAGAAAATTCTATCAGTTTTATTATTAAGCTTGTTTACTTTACTCCCAATGCAAGTTCAAGGACAATTTGTGTCCTATAACCAAATTGAAAATGGAAAATACGAAGCCGCTATTTATTATAGTAGTACGACTGGACAAAAATCAACTTATGAGTTGGTAGTAACAGTAACTAATGACGTAGTAACAGCTATACATTTCGGGAATGGTGGTTCTGTACATTCTGGCTTCAACAATGAAGGATATACTTATTCTGGTGGGCAACTATCATTTAGTAGAGATTATCATGGAAATATAACTGGAGCATCTACAACTGTAAAAGTGACATATCCTAATGGAACTACACAGTATTTTCAAATAGAATTATAAAATATACGAAGATGAAAGAAATTAGATTCCTGACTATTTCATTATTGGTTGCATTAAGCATGGGATTTAGTTCATGTGCTACCAATATTCCGATAAGCCTTTTATGTAACGAGCAACATATAGAAATTTATATTAATGAAGAATACGTAGGAAGAGGATTGATTAACTATGTTGTACCCAAGGGGACCGATTATATCAATGTTTCATGCAAAGAAAATGGCATTGAAATATACAATAGAAATTACTACGTGAAAGGAAAGAAAAATCAATTATTTGAATTGAATATCCCCAAAGATTATCGTTATTCTTCTGGACAGCAAATTAAACCTCAAATCAAATAATATAAGACAATTATGAGAAGATTATTATTTTTAACAATGCTATTGTTTGTGTCTACGGTAATATGTCAAGCAGCCAAACGTCCTAAAACAGTCAAAATTACTGTTGAACCTAAAGAAGCAGCTATATATATAAACAATACTCTAGCAGGTTATGGATACGCTGAATTTACACGTCCTAAGAAAAAAAATGAAGTTATAATCATACGGTGTGAATGCAATGAATATAAATCCATACTAACTAAGTTCTATGGAGAAGATAAACGTAGCAGCATATCTTTCGCATTACAACAAGATGGGTTTTACCGTGCTTCTGCTGCGTCTGGTATTGTAAATAAATACTTCACAATCGATTTAGATTCCATTTATTACCAAATAGATGGAGATAAAATAGATGTTTCACGTGCATGGAAATTACTTCATCAAATCCTCCTAAATTACTTTGATGAAATAGCCACTACAGATATATATGGAGGATACTTACAAACCCCATGGCAATATAAAACATTTAATCTTTCTGAAAAACAAATCAGAAATAGAGTAACTATTAGAGATATTTCTACTCCTAAACGCGCCGCTTTCCAAATAAAGGTTTCATCTGAAGTCGCAGGAACTATGGCTGCAAGACATGGAGAGTTTACAGAAATTGACCGTATCCCTAAAGAGCTAGAACCTTTGATAGAAGAATTACAAACACGAATTGGTAAAGTTAGTAGTCTTTAATTTAAATCCTTTTTTAATATACAAATTATGAAAAAACTAGTATTTACTATTGGAATGGCATTTATTACATTTTCTCAAATAAATGCCCAAAGTTTTAAAGAAACATTTGATGCAAACTCACTTGAATGGACTGAATGTGCTTATGAAAGTAATAGTGGAACTGCTATCATTGACGAAGGGAAAATGACCATTATCTCAAAAGGTGAAAACAAAGGATTAGGAATCGCTCTTACAGCCTTAAGTGGTGTAGCCACTAAAGTAGGAGAAAACACCTTTTTTGAAACACACTGCTATGCCCCACTTGATGTACAGAAACCTTTCAAGATAAGAACTCACGTTAATATCCAAAAGTTAGCAAATGACCGCACAACAGGGCTGGTTTTTAACTATAGAGATGGGGGAAACTTCTACTGTTTTAACTTCAACGATGAAATGGTGCGCTTTGAACGTCGTGTGAATGGATTGGTAGTTGGTGCCATTCAGCAAGGAGTTAAATGGAAAGATAAAAAGAAAGTTGACCAAGAATGGGAACTTATAAGCGATGGCAACGTTCTTACATTCATTGTTGATGGAGTACAAATATTAAAAGTTCGTTATATGCCATTAGAATATTCTGGATTTGGTTACTATACATTTGGCAAACAAGAATTACAAGTTGATGATGTAGAATTCATTCAATTATAATATAAATCATTTATAAACAATCCTATTACGATGAAAACATTAAGATTTTTGGGAATGACCTTATTAATGGTCATGATGGCTGTAAACTTTACAGCATGTAGTGATGATGAAGAACCACTTGATTTAAACTCTTTAGAGGGCACTTGGATGCTTATTCACTCAAAAGGTTGGGAGTTATGCAGTAATGACCCAGAAAAAGACGAATGGGATGAAGATTATGATGCCAACAATCTTGATTATGACAGTGAGAGAGTCGTAATCACAAAAATCTCAGATAATAAATACTCTTTCTCTTTTGGATATTACACTGGTTCTAATTGGTATAATGAACCAAGCACAACAGGGACAATCAATGGTAGAACAGTAGAATTGAAAGACTCACCTTATTATTCAAATCCTGTTATTGAAAGTCTAACATCTGATAGAATGGTAGTACGAGTAACTTATAATGAAGTTTCCACTGGAGAAGAGGGACATTATCATAGCGGAGATATAACTAATACTTATATAAAGAAATAATACATAAGCAATAAGAACAGCATTTGAGCCTAAAAAACTCTTATGCTGTTTCTTCTTTTATAGGCTACTACATTTTAAGGAAATATCCAGATTATAAGCCCCAAGAAATAAAATGTCGTACCAATCATGGAAGTTAAAAAAGGAATAACTATCTTTGTTTTGAACTCATAAACATAAGATTTATGGAATATATAAATGAATTTCACAAAGAATGGATAGAACGCACTCGCCAATCAATAGCATCTTGGAGCAAGCAGCCTATATCGCTAGAAGAGAAAAGGAAACAGCAGGAACGCTTGAACCAACAGAGAGCTATAAGAGAGGGCAAACAAAAGAGCTGATTGACTTCGCCAATTCCAACAATTTATGGATTTCTCTTTCTGAACTAAATGTTGAATTTCTTAGTAAAGGTGGAGAAAACGAAGTCTATACAGGAAATAAAGATAATATCGTTATTAAACTGAATAATTTTGAATACGCAGGTGATGATTTGGAGAATTTCTTCATCCGCATAAATGCACACAACAAGTTATTTGGTAACGTACCTTATCAGATGATAGGTTTCGCCTATAATAGCCAACAAGAATTCTGTGCAGTTCTTATACAACCTTACATTTTGGCTGAACGAGAAGCTACAGAAGATGAAATAGCTACCTATATGAAAGCATTAGGCTTTGAAATGGACTATTACGACGAATATCATAATTCAGAATATGAAGTGTTTGATGTAGTTCCTAACAATGTACTTTATGGCATTGACGGTGATTTATACTTTATCGACACTCAAATCAGAACACGGTCTTAATCCAAATATGGATTTCTCTTACAAACGAAATTGCATTGGGAATTTGACCATAATGCAGCCCATTTTTATAATTAGTTCTTTTATTTATTTACACGGAGTTTATCTATTGCCACTATAGATTTGATTTATAGTCAATTAAGCTGGTTACAGGGATGCTCGGTCGCTGCTTCTTACGGTATGACAGATACTATGGGTCGTATGCACTCAGATGCTCAGTTCGCTGGTTCTTCATCAGTTCCTGCTCACGTAGAAATGATGGGATTCCTGGGTATCGGTAACAACCCGATGGTAGGTTGTACAGTAGCTTGCGCAGTTGACGTGGCTACTGCTTTGAATAAGTAATCTATACTTAATCAAGATAATAAATCCCTGTAACTCTATGAGTTATGGGGATTTTTATTTTATCCGTACAGAAAAGACATTCATACATCCACAAAAAAGAGGCCAAACTCAATGTGTTTCGACCTCTTCATCTATTCTGCCAAATTAAAATTCTTATTCCGCATTCTTTTCAACCGGTTTTTCAATGCTCTCGCTTGTAGCACGTTCTTCCATGCGCTCGATTCTTAAATCAAGATCCGGATGCGTGGAGAACAACTGATTCAGTTTGCTGGAAGACGAACCACCACTCTGTTCCTGCAGGGATTTCAACTTCTGGAATGAAAGCGCCATGGCCCAGGGATTCTTCCCTGCTTTTTTCAGAAACTCATATCCGTAATCATCTGCCGCACATTCCTGCTTCTGAGAATAGCGGGCATTCACCAGCGCCTCTGTCAAATCGCCCAACTGTGAATCGGTCAACGTAGCTGCCTTTCCACCCTGAGAAGAAATACCGTCTTTCAATGCCGAAGTAAGCAACGCCGTACGGAAACCTTTTTTAGAATCCCGATGAGCCACATGACCGATTTCATGTCCTATCACGCCCAATAGCTCTTCATCGCTCATAATGTCCATCAAAGAGGAGAAGACACGTACGCTACCGTCAGCACAGGCAAACGCATTGACATCCGTTACATAATACACCTTAAAGTTCAAAGGGATACCGTCTGCGTCTCCTAATCCTTCGGTCAACTTCTTCAGGCGAATAGTATATTCATTGTCATCTGCGCAAACCTGATTGTTGGCATCCATCCAAGTGATATACTCTTTTACGTATTCACTCATCTGCTCATCGGTCAACGTCACAGCTTGAGTGGCTTTCACAGCCCCACTAATCGCTTTCTTCAAATTAAACTGCGCCATGGCCGGTACGGACGATACTGCACACATCAGGCACACAATTGCTTTCAAAAACACTCTGTTCTTCATAAAACTTTCATTTAGATTGGTTAGTCATCATTTATGTTGTTTTTAATAGTTTTCGGAAAAAACACCCACCATAAATACACAGTACTCCTATTACGGCAAGACCTCCCCCGAACACTCCTTCCGAGACAGGCAGATGAACCTCTCTTGGACGTTCAGGATGATACCATACCGAAATTTCGTCTCCCTTCCTTGTAAAAGGCCAGTGACTGGTTCTAGTTACAGATAAGTCCCCGTATTTTTCTGTGGAATAAATGACAGTCATCTCAGTGTCGTATCTGAGTTTACGATGGCGGTAAATCTTCTTGGTTTCAACTCTCTGTACAATTCCCACAGTATGCTGGCAATTCCGGGCGGCCCTGCATAAGGGATACAATTCGGCGACTCCTGCAGAAACTAAAATGAAGCCCACCACAAGCATCACCCAGGGAATTATTCGGATACGTGTATTCATAAGATAAGTTTAATTTATACAAAGATATAGAATTACACGTATATCCTTACCCCCAAAAGAAAAAAATGAAAACAGAAAATTACCACAAATTCATTTACGGTAATATTGTGCCAATGAAAAAGCTCGCCGGAGTGCTATGCGAGTACAAACGAACGCACATAAAGAACCGATAAAAAACAGGACTCCGGTAGAGACCATAATATTTCCCAGTCCTACAAGCGGAGACACCACACCACCAAAGGCAAACCCCAATGCCCCCAGCAAGGCCGATGCCATACCCGCATTTGCCCGTTCACTATCCATCGCCAAGGTATTGGATGCGGTAAAGGTGAGTCCTAACATGGAAAGCAACGCCAAAAGCAGCACTTCATAAATCCAGAAACTGCAACCGGCACACAATGCCACACACAGAAAGAAAGAAGCGATTACCATTCCGACACTTCTCCTATATAAAGCTTGTTCCGGATGGGCAAACCTGACAGCCGAAGTCGCAGAAATGACAATGGCTATGGCATTAGCTCCAAAACAGATGCTGAACATCAAAGGCGAAAAACCATAATGCTCCTGCATAATAAAAGGAGAGGAAGCGATATTGGCGAACAACACTCCCTGGGCAAAACCAAACTGAAGGATATAACATACATACCGACGGTTGTGAATGACGGTAAGAAAACTCTTATACACATCTGCCCAACGTGCATTCTGGCGACGTACGGCCGGCAATGATTCCGCAAAATGCAGACTTCCGAGCAACAACAATATACCTAATCCGAACAATACCCAGAAAATACCGTGCCAGCCTACGCTTTCGGCCATTCCTCCTCCAGCCACAGGAGCTGCCACCGGAGCCACTCCATTGATAGCGCCAATAATAGCCAGCATCTTTGCCAGTTCCCTGCCGGAATACTTATCGGCTGCGATGGAACGTGAAATCACAATTCCTCCGGCACCCGCTATTCCCTGAACTACTCGCCAGCCCACAAACTGCATGATGGTCCGTGAATAGAGACATCCCAATGTAGCCAAAAGAAACAAACACATAGCCACAATCAGAGGAAGCCGGCGACCATACTTGTCACTCAGCGGACCAAAGAACAATTGCCCGACAGCCAATCCTATCATGCTGGCCGTCAATCCTAACTGCACCTGTGAAGAAGTGGTATGAAAATAGTCAGTCATGGCAGGCAGGGTAGGCAGATACATATCGGTCACAAACGGGCCAAATGCGGTTAATATACCTAAGAATACGAGAATAAATAATTGAGAATTACTTCTTGTCATAATGTCCTTTTTTAAAACGCTGCAAAATTAGACATTATGAAGAAGTTTTCACCTTCCTTTTACCGCATAAAACTTTTCAAAATCGGAACTAACCCATCTTTTTCTCGAAGAAAAACCGTATTTTTGTTTCATAAAATCATCTTCACATGGATATTTCCTTATTATCATCTCTCACCGCCATCCATTATGACGAAGGCAATCTGGCTTTTCTGAAAGCCTCCCTGCTCCATTTCGACTGCGGCATTCAACTACAATGCACCAGCGGAGAAGGTATTCTCTCCACCGGTGCACAGCAATTTCACCTACACAAAATGTCAGAACTTATTTTCTGGGAAGGAAGTATCATGCAACTTATAGAGGCATCCGATGATTTTCACGTCCGCTTTCTGCTTTATCCCAAGAAGCTCTTTCTACAAGCTGCCATTTCACTCGATACCACATATTTCAACTACATGAGAGAGTTTCCACAGTATAATCACGAAGAAGAGAGCTGGAAAAACATCAGCCTATGGATGAACATGGGACAACTGCTTTTTACCCAGCCTCCTTCTGCATTCAGCGAACGGCTGGAACTGAATTTCCTGCAAGGTATGCTGATGTGGATTTTCAGTTCCATCCCCGACACGTACGTATCCGTGGCCGAATCGTACACCCGGAAGCAACTCTTGTTTCACAAGTTCATGCATCTGATTCACGAACATGCTGCACAAATGCATCAGGTATCGTTCTATGCCGGAAAGCTCTGCATCTCTCCGCGTTACCTGCACGAAATTACGGAAACCTACTCCAACGGAAAGACTCCGAAAGCGCTTATCGACGAACAGCTGACTGCCGAACTGAAAGTCCTGCTCAACAATCCGGCTTTATCCATTGCAGAAATAGCTTCCCTCTGCCAGTTTCCGGACTCTTCTTACCTGAGTCGTTTTTTCAAGAAAAATACCGGCATCTCTCCCAAAGAGTACCGCACGCAAAAACAGCCCTGAATTACAGGAGTCCGCTTTCCATTTCATTACGGACTGCCGCCATCATACCTTCCACTTGTGCCAGGGCAAACATACGTCCGTAGAAAGAGTAACCGGGATTGTATCCTTCTTTTTCATCGCCCAGCATCGTACGTCCATGGTCTACTCGCATGGGCAGTCCGGGATTTTCTTTCTCAAAAATACGGATTAGTTCCAGCAAATGACCTCTTCCGGCCAGATGTGATGTCTCTCTGAAATCTCCTTCGGGCAATATTTCCGTACTGCGAAGATGGACAAAGTGGGTTCTCCTAGCAAAACGGCGGGCCAGTTCACGGGTATCATTCTGGCTACCGGAGCTCAAGGAACCGGCGCAGAAAGTCAGTCCGTTATGCGGATTGTCCACGGCATTCAACAGCCAGTCGATGTCTTCTTCGCTGGTGACAATACGCGGCAGGCCGAGCACCTGGAAAGGAGGATCATCCGGATGAATGCACAAATTAACTCCATACTCATCGCACACCGGCATCACTGCTTTCAGGAATTCACACAGATTTTCCCTCAACTTCTGGCGGCCTATTCCTTTATATAATGCAAGTAGTTCGCGAAACTTACGGACGGGGAATTGTTCTCCCTCCTGAATGTTACCGTCGATAAACCCTTGCGTTTTTACAATAATCGTATCTATCAGTTCGGCTTTTTCCTCAGGGGTAATACGGCAGTCCAATTCTTCCACCTTCTGTAGTTCTTCCGGTGAATAATCACATTCCGCTCCTTCACGCTGCAAAATCTTCAAGTCGAAATAGGCAAAACGTATCCGATTAAAATAAAGCGAAGAACTTCCGTCGGGCAAGGCATAATGCAAATCTGTACGTATCCAGTCGATGACCGGCATAAAGTTATAGCACACCGTCTTCACTCCACATTTCCCTAAATTAGCCAGACTGATTTTATAATTCTCTATCAACGTATCACGCTCAGGGCCGCCGTATTTGATAGCCTCGCACACCGGAAGGCTTTCAACTACCGACCATTTCATGCCGTACGATTCAATATAGTTTTTCAGGTCATTAATCGCCTCTGTGGTCCAAACCTCTCCATTGGGCACCTCGTGAAGCGCCGTCACAATGCCTTCCACCCCAATCTGCCGAAGCATGGAAAGCGTGATACGGTCTTTCTTACCAAACCATCTCCAAGTCTTTTCCATCGTTACCGTTCCCTTAAATTATACTCCACTAAATGAACTGAATCCTCCGTCGATGGGCAAAGTAACTCCCGTAATGAAGCTGGCCGCCTCACTGCACAGGAACTGTACAGCTCCATTCAGTTCCGAGATCTCACCAAAACGCCTCATCGGAGTCCTGGCTATGACTTTCCGGCTGCGTTCCGTCAGCGAGCCGTCAGGATTTATCAGCACGGCACGATTCTGATTGCCGATAAAGAAACCGGGAGCAATGGCATTCACGCGAATCTTCTCACTGAACTTCAAGGCCATTTCCTGAGCCATCCAGCGAGTGAAATTCTCTACTGCACTCTTGGCCATGGAGTAGCCCGGTACACGGGTAATGGCTTCATAAGATGCCATGGAAGACACATTAATAATGCTACCACTTTTCTGTGCGGCCATAACTTCCCCGAACACCAGGCAGGGATATACCGTACCGTTCAGGTTCAAGTCTACCACCTTGTTCAAGTCTTCCACCTTCATATCGAACACGTGCTGCGTTTCGGTCAGCGTACCTCCCGGGATATTTCCTCCCGCTGCATTGACCAGAATATCTACCCTTCCCCACTGGGCCAACACTTTTTCTTTCACTTCCCGCAAACCGTCCATATCGAGCACGTTGCAGGTAAAACCGCAAACTTCTCCCCCGGTCGTTCTAAGTCTTTCCAACGCTTTTTCCACCCGGTCGGAATGCGCTCCAATCACTGCAACTTTAGCTCCGGCCTTCAACAGGCCTTCAGATATGTTACTTCCCAATACCCCGGAACCGCCTGTAACTACAGCCACTTTTCCGGATACATCAAACAAACTGTTCATATTATGTCAATTTTTATCTGCCCCAAAGTTAGAGGAGAAATAAACATAAATATTTGCCAATTTTTGCAGGTTATTTGCGTAACTTTGCAGCATCTTACTTTTTCCTTTTCCTGACATGAGAAAGATACTCAACGAACAACTGGATATTACGGATGCCCACCCGCTGAAGGCCCGGTTCTACGATTACAAGAACTTCACTTATCCCTGGCATTTCCATAGTGAGTTTGAAGTGATTTACATCGAAAAGGGATATGGCCTGGGAATGGCAGGCGACGGTATGACCGATTTCTCCGACCAGCAATTGTTTCTTTTAGGTTCCAACCTTCCTCATTACCTGGAAAACGCACCGGAATACGACCTGAAGGAAGAATTAAGAGTGAACGGGGTTATCATCCAATTCGAAAAGGATTTCATGCAATATGCTTTCTCGCACTACAGCCAGTTTCAAGGTATCAATCGCCTGCTGGAAGAGGCACAAAGGGGGCTGCTGTTTTCACTATCCAATTGCACGGATAATATTCCGCAGATAATAAAGCGCATCCCGCAAAAAGAAGGGGTGGGACAAATAGTGGAGTTTCTGCAACTGCTGGATGCACTGACGCATCTTACTCCCCAAAAAGTCATCTCCTCTCCAGCCTATGACCCAGTCCCAGCACGGTTTAACGGACGAAAGATTGAAAAGGTCATGGCCTTCCTCAACAAGCATTACACCCAGCCAATCTGTCTGGAGGATGTAGCCTCATACGCTGCCATGAACCCAACTGCCTTCTGCCGTTTTTTCAAGGAAAACACCGGAAAGACATTCAGACAACATATCACAGACATGCGAATTGGCTATGCCTGCAAACTATTACTAAACGGGAAATGGAATATTTCAGAAATCAGTCTGGAATGCGGCTTTGAATCAGTCGCACACTTTAACCGGTGCTTTAAAAAGCATACAGGGATGACACCGACTTCTTATCGGAAGAAAATCCAATGAACGTTTGAATGGGTCAACGTAATAATCTGAGGGGTAAATCCGATAAATTTATATCTTTGCCGGA
>OFMJ01002233.1_pt1 | contig 11706 bp, 8 predicted proteins | sample 1541801 | NCBI WGS metagenome assembly OFMJ01 (sample SAMN04209234, study PRJEB22552) | human gut metagenome | biome: gut; material: feces | host: Homo sapiens | place: USA: Oklahoma
CCCGCCGCTGGGCGGCCGTGAGGGAGAAGGGGAGCAGCGCCAGGAATTCCTCCACCGGCGGTGTGGAAAAGGGGACGCCCTCCGCACAGGTGCGCCGGGTGCGCAGCAGGGCCATGCCGCAGGCCAGGCAGAACAGCTCCTCGAAGATCAGCCGCCGCCGGGCCAACTCCAGGGCCTCCTCGTCCCGGGGGAAGTGGATGTTCCGGCAGGCAAACTCGGCGGCGGCCAGGGCGTGCTCCCGCCGCAGTCCGGCGGGAAGCGCCTCCTCCATCTGCCCGGCGCACTCCTCCACGCAGCGGAGGGTCAGCCCCGCCAGCAGATTGTTGGAGATCCCCCGGGTCAGGGGGTAGATGGGCAGAATACGGCCGATGAAGCGGGCCCTGTCCGCCCGCTCGCACACCGGGTTGGTCATCTGACGCCGCCCCGGCGGGCCCTCCACCCGGCCGTAGACGACATACGTCTCGCCGGTGCGCAGGGCGTCCTTCATATAGGACTGGTTAAAGAAGGTGGCGCTGACGCTGCCGGTATCGTCCACCAGGCGGGCCTTCACCAGCTCCAGCCCCTTGCGGATGCGGGAGAGGCGGGGCGGCTCCGCCACCAGCAGCTCCAGGCACACCGGAGTGTCCACCGGGGCCGCCGCCACGGTGGAAAACCGGCGGCGATCCTCATAGTCCCGGGGAAAGTAGCGCAGCAGATCCTCCACCGTGGCCAGCCCCAGCTTCTCCAGGCTCCTGGCCCGGGCCGGCCCGATGCCGGGCAGCCGCTCCACCCCGTCGCCAAGCCGCAGCGCCATGGATGCTCCCTCCTCTCCTCTGTGAGGTCTTAGTGTAGCATATTTCCCAGACAGTGGCAAGGCCCCCTCCCCCGACGGCGAAACCGCCAAATGCAAAACCGACCGGTTGAATTTCCTGTGCGTGTCGCCAAGTTTTGCAACCACGCACAAAATCGCTTGCAAAAAATCCGCCTTACTGCTATAATCAGTCTTAACATCGCATTTCCCCGCACGCCCCGGCGGCGGGGTCATGGCGGCCGGAGAGCCGCCGCAGCCGAACGGTGTCTGTTTGACGCGATCGGACTCATTTGATTCAGGAAGGAAGGACAGCATGGCGGAATGCAAATTTAACAAGGTCCTGGTGGCTAACCGGGGCGAGATCGCCATCCGCGTGTTCCGGGCCTGCTACGACCTGGGCCTGCACACGGTGGCCATGTACTCCAACGAGGATACCTTTTCTCTCTTCCGCACCAAGGCGGACGAGGCCTATCTCATCGGTGAGAACAAGTCCCCCCTGGGGGCCTATCTGGACATCCCCTCCATCATCGATCTGGCCCGCCGCCGCAACGTGGACGCCATCCACCCCGGCTACGGCTTTTTGAGCGAGAACGCCGACTTCGCCCGGGCCTGCGAGGAGGCTGGCATCACCTTCATCGGCCCCTCCTCCACCATTCTGGCCCAGATGGGCGACAAGCTGACCGCCAAGGCCATCGCCCATGCCTGCGGCGTGCCCACCATCCCCGGCTCCGACCGTCCCCTGAAGGACGGGGAGGAGGCCCTTGCAAAGGCTGTCGAATATGGCTTCCCCATCATCCTCAAGGCGGCCGGCGGCGGCGGCGGCCGCGGCATGCGCCGCTGCGACAAGCCGGAGGAGGTCATCCCCGCCTTCAACCTGGTGAAGAGCGAGGCCAAGAAGGCCTTCGGCAACGAGGACATCTTCATCGAGAAGTACCTGGTGGAGCCCAAGCACATTGAGGTGCAGATTTTGGGCGACAAGCACGGCAATGTGGTTCACCTGTTCGAGCGGGACTGCTCCCTCCAGCGCCGCTACCAGAAGGTGGTGGAGTTCGCCCCCGCCTTCTCCGTGCCGGAGGCCACCCGGCAGAAGCTTTATGAGGACGCGGTAAAGGTGGCCCGCCACGTGGGCTACGTCTCCGCCGGCACGGTGGAGTTCCTGGTGGACAAGAGCGGGAACCACTACTTTATCGAGATGAACCCCCGCATCCAGGTGGAGCACACCGTCACCGAGATGGTGACCGGCATAGACCTGGTGCGGGCCCAGATTCTCATCGCCGAGGGCCACCCCCTGTCCACCCCGGAGATCGGCATCCCCAGCCAGGACGCGGTGCACATGAACGGCTACGCCCTCCAGTGCCGGGTGACCACCGAGGATCCGGCCAACAACTTCGCCCCCGACACCGGCAAAATCACCGCCTACCGCTCCGGCGGCGGCTTCGGCGTCCGTCTGGACGGCGGCAACGCCTTTACCGGCGCGGAGATCTCCCCCTACTACGACTCCCTGCTGGTCAAGGTCACCTCCTGGGACAACACCTTCGAGGGGGTGTGCCGCAAGGCCATGCGGGCCATCAGCGAGGAGCATGTCCGCGGCGTCAAGACCAACATCCCCTTCGTCACCAACATTCTGGCCCACCCCACCTTCCGGGCCGGGGCGTGCCACACCAAGTTCATTGACGAGACTCCCGAGCTCTTCGACATCGACGTGGGCCGCGACCGTGCCACCAAGCTGCTCAAGTACATCGCCCAGATACAGGTCGATAACCCCTCCGCTGAGCGGGCCCAGTTCGACATTCCCCGCTTCCCGCCCTACGAGCACACCCCGCCCAAGTGCAACGGCCTCAAGCAGCTTTTGGACGAGAAGGGGCCAGAGGCGGTGCGGGACTGGGTGCTGGGACAGAAGAAGCTGCTCATCACCGACACCACCATGCGGGACGCCCACCAGTCCCTCCTCTCCACCCGGGTGCGCACCCGCGACATGCTCAAGGCCGCCGAGGGTACGGCAGAGATCCTCAACGACTGCTTCTCCCTGGAGATGTGGGGCGGCGCCACCTTCGACGTGGCCTACCGCTTCCTCCATGAGTCCCCCTGGGAGCGGCTGCGCCTGCTGCGGGAGAAGATCCCCAACATCCCCTTCCAGATGCTCCTGCGGGGGGCCAACGCCGTAGGCTACACCAACTACCCCGACAACCTCATCCGGGCCTTTATCCGGGAGTCAGCCCGGAGCGGCATCGACGTATTCCGTATCTTCGACTCCCTGAACTGGATTCCCGGCATGGAGATAGCCATAGACGAGGTGCTCCAGCAGGGCAAGCTGTGCGAGGCCACCCTGTGCTACACCGGTGACATTCTCGACCCCAAGCGGGATAAATATACCCTCAAATACTACGTGGACATGGCCAAGGAGCTGGAGAAGCGGGGCGCCCATCTGCTGTGCATCAAGGACATGTCCGGCCTCCTCAAGCCCTACGCGGCCAAGAAGCTGGTCACTGCCCTGAAAAACGAGGTGGGCCTGCCCATCCACCTGCACACCCACGACACCTCGGGCAACCAGGTGGCCGCCTATCTGATGGCCGCCGAGGCAGGGGTGGATATTGTGGACTGCGCCATCGACTCCATGTCCTCCACCACCAGCCAGCCCTCCCTGAACGCGGTGGTCACCGCCCTCCAGGGCCAGGAGCGGGACACCGGACTCGACCCCGAAAAGCTCCAGACCCTCTCCGACTACTGGGCCGACGTGCGCCTGCGCTACAGCCAGTTTGAGGCGGGCATCAAGAACCCCTCCACCGATATCTACCGCTACGAGATGCCTGGCGGCCAGTACACCAACCTCAAGAGCCAGGTGGAGAGCCTGGGCCTGGGCCACCAATTCGAGGACGTCAAGGAGATGTACGTCAAGGTCAACCACATGCTGGGCGACATTGTGAAGGTGACGCCCTCCTCCAAGATGGTGGGTGATCTGGCCATCTTCATGGTGCAGAACGAGCTGACCCCCGAGAACATTGTGGAGCGTGGAGAGGCTCTCACCTTCCCCGACAGCGTGGTGAGCTACTTCAAGGGCATGATGGGCCAGCCCGCCTGGGGCTTCCCCGAGGACTTGCAGAAGGTGGTGCTCAAGGGTGAGGAGCCCATCACCTGCCGCCCCGGTGAGCTGCTGGAGCCCGTCGACTTCGCCGCCGCCCGGCGGGAGGTGGAGAAGTTCTACCCCGGCGCGTCGGAGCAGAACATCATCTCCTGGTGCCTCTACCCCAAGGTGGTGGAGGAGTTCTTCCGCCACCGGCAGGAGTACGGCTACATCATGCGCATGGGCAGCCATGTGTTCTTCAACGGCATGGCCCTGGGCGAGACCAACAAGATCAACATCGAGGACGGCAAGACCCTGGTCATCAAATACCTGGGGCTGGGCGATCTCAACGAGGACGGCACCCGCAACGTCCACTTCGAGCTCAACGGCATGCGCCGCGAGGTGGCGGTGCCCGACAAGAACGCCGAGGCACAGGTGAAGCACGTTACGCTGGCCGATCCCTCCGACAAGAGCCAGGCGGGGGCCTCCATCCCCGGCATGGTGTCCAAGATCTGCGTCAAGCTCGGAGACGCGGTGGAGGAGAACCAGGTGCTGGCCGTCATTGAGGCCATGAAGATGGAGACGAACGTGGTGGCCCGCATGGCAGGCACCGTGGAGCAGGTGCTGATCAAAGAGGGCGGCTCCGTCAAGGCCGGCGAGCTGCTCATCACCATAAAGTAAGCGCAGGGGGCCGGTCTGACGACCGGCCCCTTTTCCACCGCCTGCAACCGCTTTTTCAAGGAGGCCCAAACCATGGAAACCATTCTCCACCTGCTCCCCCTCACCGGCGCACAGAAGGCGGCCTTTCAGGCCGCCGCGCCGGAGTCTGAGCATCTCTTTCTCCCCACCAATGACCGCGGGGGAGCCAGCAGCATCCCCCAGGAGTGGCGGGAGCGCACCACCATTCTGCTTGGCTATGTCCCCCCCGATCAGCTCAAGACCTTTCCCAACCTGAAATGGGTGCAGAGCTGGAACGCGGGGGTGGACCCCTACCTGGCCCCCGGCGTCCTACCCGGGGGCGTGCGCCTCACCTCCGCCGTGGGAGCCTACGGCCCAGCCGTGTCTGAACACATGCTGGCCATGCTCCTGGCCATCTATAAGCGCCTGCCCGCCTACCGGGACCAGCAGAGGGCCCATATCTGGGCGGATCTTGGACCCGTTGGCTCCCTGGCGGGCAAAACCGTGCTGGTGGGCGGTGCCGGCGATATCGGCCGCCACTTTGCCCGGCTGGTCCGCGCCCTGGGGGCACAGCGGGTTATTGGGCTGCGCCGGAGCGCGGGCTGCCCGGTAGAGGGCTTTGACGAGATTTACGGTCTGGGTGCGCTGGATGGCCTGCTCCCCCAGGCCGATGTGGTGGCCCTGGCCCTCCCCCACACCCCTGAGACTGCGGGCCTGATGAGCAAGGCCCGGCTGCTGGCTATGAGGCCCGGCGCGGTACTGCTCAACGCGGGCCGTGGGAGCGCCGTGGACTGCACCGCCCTGGCGGAGGTGCTGTGCTCCGGCCGCCTGCTGGGCGCGGGACTGGACGTTACCGATCCGGAACCTCTGCCCCCAGGACACCCCCTCTGGGAGGCCCCCAGCCTCCTCCTCACCCCCCACACCGCCGGGGGCTATAACCACATGGAGGCCACGCTGGAGCGCATCAAGGCTATTTTCCTGGACAACCTGCGGCGCTATGTGGAGGGCCGCACGCTCCGCAATCAAGTGCGCTGACCCCCCTTGACATACCTCGGCGGTCTAGGTAAAATACACCTAGATCGCCGAGGTATTTTGCGTATAAGGAGGCTTCCCATGAAAAAGGCGGACAAGAACCTGCTCTCCGGCTCCACCACCCTTCTGGTACTCTCCCTGCTCTCCTCCGGGGACAAATATGGCTATGAGATGATCGCCGAGCTGGAGGCGCGGAGCGACCACACCTTTACGCTCAAGGAGGGCACCCTCTACCCCATCCTCCACACACTGGAGAAGGACGGAGCGGTGAAGTCCTACGAAAAAGAGGCCCCCACGGGCCGGATGCGGAAATACTACCGCATCACCCGCAAGGGCCTGCGCCTGCTGGACGAAAAGAAGGAGGAGTGGGTGGAATTTACCCATACCGTCAACGCCATTCTGGCCGGAACCAGTCCGGCCCTGGCATGAGCGCCCCGGCGGCGGCCCCCCACCGCACCATCAGCCAGTTCTGCGACCACGTATGCATGTACGTCCGCTTCCGGCCGGACCACGAGGCCATCACGGCGGAGCTCACCGCTCACCTGGAGGATCACAAGGCCGCCATTCTGGAGACCCGCCCGGACATGCCGCTGCGGGAGGCGGAGCGCCGGGCGGTGGAGGCCATGGGGAATCCGGAAGAGCTGGGCCGCTGGCTGGACTCCATCCACAATCCCCTCTTGGGGTGGCTCCAGATCTGGTTCGTGCGGGCAGTGGTGCTGGCGGGCGTACTGATGCTGCTCTTTTCCGTGCCCCGGCTGGGAACCGTCGCGGTCAATCTGCTGGCCCCGCCCACGTACAACAGTCTGGGTGGACTGGGCAGTGCCCTGGAGCGGTCCGCCCCGGAAGAAATCGTGGTGGACTTCCGGCCGGAGGGTTCCTGGACGTGGGAGGGCTACACCTTCTCCATTCACCGGGCGGTGGTGTTGGACTTGGGAGATGAGCAGGCCCTCTACTACCTGCTGAAGGTCACCCACCCCAACCCATGGAACCGGGAGCCGGCGCTCCGGGACTGGCTGTGGGCGGAGGACGACCTAGGCAATTTCTATCCCTCCTATCGTCAGGGCAGGCTGCTGATAGAACAAGGATACTCCACTATGGACTTTGGTGAGTCCTCTGGGAACCCCTCGGCCTCCTACCCCTTTGCCAGCTACTACGACTTGTGGGTCTCCGGCATCGACCCTTCGGCCACTGAGATCACCCTCCGCTTTGACCGCTGGGGGGAGAATGTGCTGTGGCTCACCGTTCCCCTGGAAGGAGGCGAAGCAGATGGCTAGGCGCCCCATGACCCCCGCCCGGCGAAAGCGCCGGACGATCCGGATGGCCATCGCCCTGCCCATCCTCCTGGCGGTGCTGGTCCTGGTTCTGGACTACCCCATTCTCACCGCCGGGCAGGCCCTCCGGGCCACCCAGAAGCGGTACTTCTTCGGCCCAGGGGAAGTGCTCACCTCCATCGACTTTTCACGCGGCTACAATAAGTTCAAAATCGGTCAGTCCGACCGCTACTACATCCTGCGGTGGGGGGACTGGTATGCCTGGTGCAGTGTGAATCACTACGGCCTCTTCTGGCAAAGCGGCGCTTTGGATGCCGTGGAGAACGACCCGTCTCTGCCCCTGGTACCCCTGGTGGTTAGCGACTGGGCAGAAGGCGCGGTGCTGGTGGTGTGCAACGACCCGGACATCGCCCGGGTGGAAATCGAGTTCCCCCGTATTTACTTACAGCGGCAGCGATCTCCTGGCCACCGCTGTCCAGGATCAGCACACAGCGGACTGCTTCCTGATCCGCTGGGATCTGGAAGAGGCAGTCTGGCTGTACCCGGAGGATCTGCGCGTCCGTGGCTATGCCGCGGATGGTACTCTGATCTACCAGTCCCCCCTGCCCGAGAGCTGGGCGGAGGACTACAGCATCCCCGACCCTGACAACTGGCGCTTCCGCTACGAGGCTTTATACCCCGGGGAGGTTGGATCATGAGCCGCGGCACCATCGACGATTTCTGCACCCAGGTGTGCCGCTGTGTCCGCTTCTGGCCGGACCATAAGGCCATCACGGCGGAGCTCACCGCCCATCTGGAGGATCACGCCGCCGCCCTGGAGGCGCGGGGTCTGTCTCCCGAGGAGGCTGCCGCCCAGGCCGTGACCGCCATGGGTGAGCCGGAGGAACTAGGCCGCCAGCTCGACCGCGCTCACCCGCCTCTGCTGTGCCTCTCTGTGGCGGCCACCAACATAATATTGGTCTTTCTTCTGGTCGTCTGCATCCTTGCCCTAGCCCTCTGGTCGCTGGATTCCGCAAAAACCGTTCTTGCCCGGCGTGCTGCCCCTGAGGATACCCGGGCGCACTACCAGGAGCGATACGAATACCCGCTGGCTATAGACGAGTGGGCAGAGGTGGACGGCCTGTGGCTCCACTTCCACACCATCGGTGTCATGAGCTCGGCCGGGCAACCGTTCGCCTATGAGATCTACCTAACTTGCGACCCGGCCGACGGCTGGTTGCCTGATAACGGCAGCCCCCGCCTGAAGATGCACTTTGTGGAAAACGTGCCGGGCAATGTGTTCTACCGCTTTGTCGCCGATACTGGCTGGGAGTGCATCCCCGCCACCTCCCTTCACTCCGGAGTCAACCGCTGGATCATCCTGCCCCAGCTTCCCCCCGAAGATGCGGAGCACTTGTGGCTCGAGGGGAACGTGTTCGGCCACACCTTCCGGGTAGAAATTCCACTTCTGAAGGAGGGTGTACAGTCGTGAAACGCCCGCTCTCCCGCCTGCGGCTCACGCCCAGGGGCCGCCTGCGCCGCAATGTGGTGCTCCTGCTGCTGCTCCCCCTGGCCCTGCTGCTCGTCCTCCGCCCCTGCTTCACCCACCAGGCGGCCCTGGAGCGGCTCCAGAGCCGCTTCCACTTCGGCCCGGTGGACGCCGCCCAGTGGTACCCGGAGGAGGCGATCTACGCCCTCCGCTATGACCGCTGGTACGCCGTCTGCTCCCTGGAGCGCCAGCCCTTTTTCCTCGGGCACACCTGGCGGCCCGATGCCAGGGGACTGATCGCCGCCCCGGTGGAGGACGCCCCCCTCTCCGTCTGCGGCATCCATTATGATCTCTTTTTTGGCCTCTGCTCCGACCCGGCCATTGAGTCCGTCCGCATCACCTGCACCGGCGATGGGGGGACCCATACGGCGGAGGTCTCTCCCGACAGCGGCGGGCTGTTTCTCTGGTGTGCCCCGGAGCGGCTTCCAACTTACACGCTCTACACCGCTCAGGCCCTGGACGGCCAGGGGCAGGTGCTCTATACGGTGGAGCGTACCATGGTTGACGAACACGATATCATCTGACCTCAATTCGACGGCATATTCTTCCAGTATATGGTATGCTATACCCAAAGGAGGATATGCCATGAGACAGCTCATTCCTGCACTCCTGCTCCTCACCCTGCTGCTCCCTGCGGCGGCAGCGGCCCAGTCCCCGGTCACCCGTGTCCAGTTTGTGGCCGCCCTGTGGACCTGCTCGGGTGCTGTCCCCTACGATGCCAACGGCCCTTTCTCCGATGTGAATCCCAACTCCCCCGGTGCCACGGCTGTAGCCTGGGCCTATGATCTTGGGATCGTGCGGGGCACCGGCGGCACACTTTTTGTCCCTGACCGCCCCATCACCCGCGAGGAGGCCGCCGTCCTGCTCCGCCGCTACGCCGTCCACCTGGGGCGGGACACCTTTCTGCCCAGCGGAGTGGCCGCCTGTAACGACTTTGAGGGGATCTCTCCCTGGGCGGACGACTCCCTCTACTGGGCCGCCGGCATCGGCCTGCTGGCGTGGGGCGCGGACGGCAGGCCGGAGCCCCAGGGCACCCTCTCCCCGGAGGAGCTGGAGCAGGCCCTCGCCCGTTTTTTTGACCGCCCTGTCCCGGCTATTCCCTATCTTCTGGAGCACTGGTGAGCTCCCTTTTAAGCAAAAAATGCCTGGAACCATATGGTTCCAGGCATTTTTATGCGACAGGCAGGCTAGTCCCGCACCATCTTCTCCAGCTCCTCCCAGGTGGGCCCCAGCTTCTCAATGTCTCCCCAGGTGGCAAAGCGCTCCTCCATGAGGGCCCAGGTGATGTACCAGTAGACATACCGTATGTCCAGATGGCAGGGCAGAATATCCTCCAGGATGGCCCTCATTGATTCAAACCCGTCCGGGATGCCTGGTACATCGGGGAACCGCACCTCCACAACGCCGGGCGTTTCCGTCTCGCTGGCCACGGCGTTGAGGCCGCAGCCTTTTAGATTATCGTTGATCGCCGTCAAGGTAAAGCTGTCCCCGCCGATGCGCAGCAGGGCGGCCAGCGCCGCCCGCCGCCGCTCCATGCTGGCAGCTACCGGCTTTCGGGCCAGCAGTGCCTCGACGGCCTCCAGCCCCCGTCCCTCTGCGGTGCAGATCAGCATCTCCCGCTGTACCTCCTCCATGGCGGCCTCCACCCCATCCAGCGCCTTCCCCTGGGCCTCCAGCTCACCGCCATTGGCGGTGCCCTCCAGCCCATAGATACGCAGGGGCCGGAGCAGCTCCCTGAGGTATGCCCCGTAGCTCATGCCGTCCCCTCCAGTGCTGCTACCGTCAGTGTGCCCAGTTGTGGCAGCTCGTCCACCGCTGCCGCCACATCGGCCGCCGGGGCGGTGAGGGCGTAGTTCTCCACGCCCTCCACCCCGAAGATCAGCGCCCCCAGCTGGGCCCGCAGGACACTCTGCCCCAAGAGCCGCCCGTCAAACCAGCCCCGTACGGCGGACTCCACCGCCTGCCGGACGGTGTCAAAGTCCGCCCCCGGCCGGGCCGCCACCTGAACCGACACATCCACCGTCCTTACCTCCGGCGCCTTCACCTGAACATCCACGGCGATTTCGCGGCGTTCCTCCAGATGGGCTGCCACCTGTTCCAGCAGTCCGCTGTCGGGCAGACCCGCCGCCGTGGCAAGAAACACGTCCACCGTCCCCACGCCCCGGGGCCGCGCCACCACGGTAGCCGCCGCCACCTCCGGAAAGGAGAGGGCCTCCTGCTGGTAAAAGGCGGCGTTGGCCCCGTTGGGCATCCGCCGAAAGGTCTCCAGCACCCGCTCCCGCAGGCTCTCGTCCCCCTCGGCATCCAGTCCTCCGGAAAAGGCCTCAGGATTGGTGCACCGGCTCACCCCCACCGGCGCCACCGCCATGGCACGCACCGTCCCGGCCGCCGCATTTCCCGCCGCGCCCGGCTCCACCGCTCTGGCCCGCACCTGGGCGGAGGTCTGCCCCGCCTTCAATACGCCCGCCTCGGTGGTCTCAAAGCGCACCTGGGCCGCTGTCATGCATACCGTCCCCTCCGGGATGCTCAGATCGGCCTCCGGCGGATGGTCTGTCTCGAAGGAGAGCACCCCAACCGCCGCTGTGGCCGCCCGGCGCTCCAGCCCCCGCAGTTGAGCATGCTTATCCAGGTAGTCCCCCTGGGCCGTCTGGGGGAAGCACTGCCGCCCCACCCAGTCGGCCTGCACATACAGGGCGTAGAGCTGGGCCGCCACGGCGTAAAGCCGCACCGCCATGTCTCCGTCCCCGGCCAGCGCCATCCCTGTCTCCCGCTGAAAGGTGTCCACCATCTGCCCGTAGAGCTCCTCCACCGTCATCCCGTCATACGCCTCCCGTCCCAAGTATCAGGCGGAGCGCCTCGCCCCGCCAGTCCAGCTCGACCGTCAGTTCTCCCCCGGCCGACAGCTCCACCCCGGCCACCGACAGCTCCGCCTCATCGGAGAGTGCCTGGGCCACATACTGCCGGGCCAGTCCGGCCCGCTCAGCGGGCTTGGCCCGGCCGAGCCGGTAGAGCTCACTACCCAGCGCAGGCAGCAGCGGAAAGCTCCCCCGCGGGATGGACAGCTTCCACAGCACCCGCTGCAGCAGCTCATCCGTCCCTTCCGCCCGCAGGAAGCCACCCGCGCCGTCGCTGACGTAGTCGCCGTTCCGCACCATTAGTTCCACGCTCAGCCCTCCCCTGTAAGCACCGGCTTGCCGTTGACCAGCACATCTCCGGTCAGCCGGATACCCCCGCCGCCGATGCGAATGGAGGCCGAGCCGCTGTAGATGAGCACCTCGCCCGCCGCCAGGTTCCAGTCCTGCCCGCAGGCCTGGCCGGCCACACAGGGGGCCTCTCCCGCCTGACC
>OFMJ01002235.1_pt1 | contig 11686 bp, 10 predicted proteins | sample 1541801 | NCBI WGS metagenome assembly OFMJ01 (sample SAMN04209234, study PRJEB22552) | human gut metagenome | biome: gut; material: feces | host: Homo sapiens | place: USA: Oklahoma
AGTTCAATGGTAGAGCAGCGGTCTCCAAAACCGTAGATGGGGGTTCGAGCCCCTCATCCCCTGCTGATTAGAAAAGCTGGAATCCGATTCGGATCCCAGCTTTTTCTTTACAGGAAATTAGACTTTTCCGGTCCGGTATTGTATAATGGAGCAAGGAACGGAGGAAGGAAGCATGGAACAGAAAAAACAGGTCAGAATCTCGGTGCGGGCGCTGGTGGAGTTCGTGCTCCGCTCCGGAGACATCGATAACCGCCGTTCCGGAGCGGCCCAGAAGGACGCCATGGCGGCGGGGACCAGGATCCATAAAAAGATCCAGAAGCGGATGGGCGGAAATTACAGAGCTGAGGTGCCGTTAAAATATACGGCCCTGGACGAAGAGGAGGACATCGAGCTTCTGGTGGAGGGCCGGGCCGACGGGATCTTTGAGGAAGACGGCATCGTGACCATTGATGAGATCAAGGGCGTGTATATGGATCTGGAGCGGCTTGCAGAGCCGGTGGCGGTGCATATGGCCCAGGCCATGTGCTACGGGTATTTCTACTGCTGCGACCGGGATCTGGACGGCGTGCGGATCCAGCTGACCTACTGCAATCTGGAGACCGAGGAGATCCGCCGGTTCCATGAGGACAGGTCGAAGGAGGAGCTGGAGGTGTGGTTTCGCTCGGTGATCCACGAATACTTTAAGTGGGCCAGATATCTGTGCCACCATGAGCTCCAGAGGAATCAGTCCATAAGCGGCCTGGAGTTCCCGTTTCCATACCGGGAGGGCCAGCGGGACCTGGCGGTGGCCGTGTATAAGACCATTTCCCGGAAAAAGCGGCTGTTCATCCAGGCTCCCACAGGCATTGGAAAGACTCTTTCCACCATTTTTCCCGCTGTCCAGGCCATGGGAGCGGGGAAGGCCTCCAAGGTTTTTTATCTGACGGCCAAGACCATCACCAGAACGGTGGCGGAGGAGGCGTTCAGGATCTTAAGGAGCCGGGGGCTGGTGTTCACGGCCGTGACCATCACGGCCAAAGAAAAACTGTGCCCCATGGAGAAGGCCGAGTGCAATCCGGAGGCATGCCCCTATGCCAAAGGTCATTTTGACCGGGTCAACGAGGCGGTGTTCGACATCCTGCACCTGGAGCAGGAGATGGACCGGGAGACCGTGTTGAGATACGCGGAAAAATACCGGGTCTGCCCCTTTGAGTTCTGCCTGGATATTTCCAGCTGGACCGATGGGATCATCTGCGACTACAATTATGTGTTCAATCCAAACGTGCGGCTGAAACGTTACTTTGCCGACGGGGCCTCAGGAGATTATCTTTTCCTGGTGGATGAGGCCCACAACCTGGTGTCCAGGGCCAGGGAGATGTACAGCGCCTCTGTTTATAAGGAAGATTTCCTGGAGGTGAAGCGGATCATAAAGGGAAAGTCGCCCAGGCTGGAGCGGCAGCTGGACCGGTGCAATAAGCTGCTGCTTTCCATGAAGCGGGAGTGCGGGGACTGGCAGCTCCTGGAGGATGTGACGGGTCTGACTGCCGGGATCATGACCGCCTTTTCTTATATGGAAACGTTTATGGAGGAATTCCCGGAGTTCCCGGAACGGGAGACGGTGCTGGACTTTTATTTCTGCCTCCGGGATTTTTTAAACGTCTATGAAGAGCTGGACGGCCATTACCGGATCTATGAGGAAAACCGGGAGGACGGCTCCTTCCTGGTGCGCCTCTTCTGCGTGGATCCTTCCCGGCTCCTTTCCAGATGCATGGATCAGGGAGCCAGCACCATCCTGTTTTCGGCCACGCTCCTTCCTGTCCGGTATTATAAGACCCTGCTTTCCGGAAACCAGGAGGATTACGCGGTGTATGTGAATTCGCCGTTTCCAGAGGAAAACCGCCTCCTTATGGTGGCGGAAGACGTGAGCAGCCGCTACACGAGACGCAGCCCGTCAGAATACCGGAAGGTGGCGGACTATATCCGGATCGTCACCCAAAGCCGGCCGGGAAATTATATGGTGTTTTTTCCTTCCTATCAGTATATGGACGAGATCGAGGAGATCCTGGAGGAGGAGCCTTTGAAGGCGGATCTGCTGGTCCAGGGCCAGGGGATGGGAGAAGCGGAAAAGACAGAATTCCTGGAGGAGTTTGAAAAGGAGAGGAGCCACTCCCTGGCCGCCTTCTGTGTCATGGGCGGCGTCTTTTCGGAGGGCATCGATCTGAAGGAGGAGCGGCTCATCGGGGTCATCGTGGTGGGCACGGGGCTCCCCATGGTCTGCGTAGAGCAGGAGGTGCTGAAGGGGTATTTTGATGAGACAGAGGAGAAGGGCTTTGATTTTTCCTACCAGTATCCCGGAATGAATAAGGTCCTCCAGGCGGCCGGACGGGTGATACGGACGCCTGGAGACCGGGGAGTGATCCTTTTGCTGGATGACCGGTTTTTAAGAAGGGATCATCTGGAACTGTTTCCCAGGGAATGGGAGCATTTCCAGGTGGTGAACCGGGGAAATGCGGCCCGGTGCCTGGAGGATTTCTGGAATGGAAGGGAGCCTTAGGGTTGCCTTACAGCATATCCATGAACTGCTTTGCCGCCGAGGATAAGGGGACCGATCCATTGGAGGCCACCACCAGCTTTCTGGCCGGAAGGCTCTGGGCCAGCTTAAGGATATAAAGCTGGGATTCGTCGGCGGGAATGCAGAAATCCGGCACAAAGGCGATCCCCAGGCCGATGCGGGCCAGATCGATGAGCAGGTCGTTGCTGCTCAGCTCGATCTCCGGCACCAGATCCAGGTGGGAGCGCTGGAACATGGAGTGGAGGAACTCGCTGGTGGTGCTTTTCCGATCCAGCATCATGATGGGGTACTCCTTTAGCTCCTCCAGGGTCAAAACCTGATCCGTCAGGGGAAAGGCCTCGGCATTGGCCACGAACACATCGTGGAATTCGTGGATGGCCCGGACGCTGTGGCTGGCTAAAAGCCCGGAGTTGGGGTAGTTGCTCAGGATAAAATCCACCTGGCCGTTTTCCAGGACGTGGGCGCACTCGATGGAGGTAAAGTTAAACACCTTGATGTGGACGTTGGGGTAGGCCTTGTGGAACCGGTTTAAATAGGGGACCAGATAGTAGCGGCAGATGGTGTCGCTGGCGGCGATCCGCAGCTGGCCGCCGTTTAAGGAGTTGGCCTCCAAAAGCTGGTTCTCCCCTTTCTGGATCAGGTTCATGGCCGGTTCAATGTGCTTGAACAGGATCTCTCCCTCGGGAGTCAGCTGGACCTTTTTCGTACTGCGGATGAAAAGCGTCTGGCCCAGCTTCTTTTCCAGGACCTTCACAGACTGGCTCACGGCCGACTGGGAGATGAACAGGCATTTGGAGGCCTCGGAGAAGCTTAAGGTCCTGGCCACATAGTAAAACACTTTATATAATTCGTAATTGATATCCATTATTAGTCCTCCTTATAGGTAAACGACACTATTGTAGCACAACTTAAGAGTTTTGAAAAGAGGGAAACAGCATGTCAGAAGAGATGAGAGAAGAGATGGAACAGAACACGGAAACCGGCACAGAGGATATCTACCAGGTCTATATGGAGGAGCTGGCGGTGATTCCGCCCTGTACCGAGGAAGAGAACCGGGAGCTCCTTAAGAGGGTGAAGGCCGGAGAACGGGAGGCAAAAAACCGGCTGGTGGAGGGAAACTTAAAAAAGGCCCTGTTTTTTATCCAGGATTATCTGAACCGGGGAGTGCCCATGGCGGACCTGATCCAGGAGGCCAGTATGGAGCTGATGGAGCTGGCGGATGAGGGCTTCCAGGAGGGCTTTGAAAAGCTGCTGGAAAGCCGGATCCATGTGCGGATGGAGGAGGTGATCCGGGAGCAGAAGGCAGAGATGGATCTGGAGGAGGAGATGCTGGCCCGGGTCAACGTGCTCCAGGAGGTGTCAAAGCGCATGGCCGAGGAGCTGGGAAGAGAGGCCAGCTTAAAGGAGCTGGCGGAGCGCATGAAGATGACAGAGGAGGATGTCCGTGAGATCATGAAGATGACCATGGACGCACTGAAGCTCAGCGAGCTGAACCGCAGCCTCCAGGATTGATAATTTATTAGTTTAAAATATAAATAAAATTAGATATATTAATTTTACTTATTTATTTCGTTTGTGGTAAGATGATAGAAGAACAAGAATGCAACCTGTTTATATAAAGACTTTCACAAGGAGGAAGAAACATGAGCGTAAAGCGCGTATTTGTTGAGAAGAAGCCGGAATTTGCTGTCCAGGCCAGAGAGCTTTGCGATGAGATCGAAAGCTATCTGGGGATCGCCGGTGTGACAGGGGTCCGTGTCCTGGTCCGCTACGACATCGAAAATCTGTCGGAGGATGTGTACCGGGAGGCTCTGGGTACGATCTTTTCCGAGCCGCCGGTGGACGAGGTGTTTGAAGGAGACTTTGTCCATGGCGCAGACGACGCCGTTTTTTCTGTGGAATACCTGCCTGGTCAGTTTGACCAGAGAGCAGACTCTGCCGAGCAGTGCGTGAAGCTGTTAAAAGAGACAGAGGAGCCGGTCATTAAGACAGCCACCACTTATGTGATCTCCGGAAGTCTTACAAAGGAAGAGCTGGACGCCGTTAAGGCTTTCTGCATCAACCCGGTGGACTCCAGGGAGGCCTCTGAAACGATCCCGGAAACTCTGGTATCCGTATTTGAAAAGCCGGAGGATGTGGCTGTGTTTGAAGGCTTTGCTTCCATGGACGAGGCGGCCTTAAAGGAGCTGTACGGTTCCTTAAATCTGGCTATGACCTTCAAGGACTTCCTTCATATCCAGACTTATTATAAAAACGAAGAGAAGAGGGATCCGTCTGTGACGGAGATCCGTGTGCTGGATACATACTGGTCCGACCACTGCCGCCACACCACCTTCTCCACAGAGCTTAAAAATGTGACCTTCACCGAGGGCGATTATAAGAAGCCCATCGAGGATACCTATAACCAGTATCTGGCCGACCATAAGGAGATCTATAAGGGAAGAGACGACAAGTTCGTATGCCTGATGGATCTTGCCATTATGGGAATGAAGAAATTAAGGGCAGAAGGAAAATTAGAGGATCTGGAGGTCTCCGAGGAGATCAACGCCTGCTCCATCGTGGTTCCCGTGGAGATCGACGGAGAAACTGAGGAATGGCTTGTGAACTTCAAGAACGAGACCCATAACCATCCCACAGAGATCGAGCCCTTCGGCGGCGCTGCCACCTGTCTTGGCGGAGCCATCCGTGATCCCTTATCCGGCCGTACCTATGTTTACCAGGCCATGCGCATCACTGGTGCAGCCGATCCCACAAGACCGTTAAACGAGACCTTAAAGGGCAAGCTCCCCCAGAGGAAGATCGTGACCGAGGCTGCCCATGGTTACAGCTCCTACGGAAACCAGATCGGCCTGGCCACCGGATTCGTAAAGGAATTATACCATCCGGGCTATGTGGCAAAGAGAATGGAGATCGGAGCGGTCATGGGCGCAGCTCCCAGAAAAAATGTGATCCGTGAGACTTCTGATCCCGGCGATATCATCATCCTCCTGGGCGGACGCACCGGCCGCGACGGCATCGGCGGAGCCACCGGCTCCTCCAAGGTCCACACAGAGGCTTCCATTGAGGTCTGCGGCGCAGAGGTCCAGAAGGGAAATCCGCCCACAGAGCGTAAGATCCAGAGGATGTTCCGCCGTCCGGAGGTTTCCAGACTGATCAAAAAATGCAATGACTTCGGCGCAGGCGGCGTATCCGTTGCCATCGGTGAGCTGGCAGCCGGTCTTTATATCGACCTGGACAAGGTTCCGAAAAAATACGCAGGCCTGGACGGCACGGAGATCGCCATTTCCGAGTCCCAGGAGAGAATGGCTGTGGTGGTGGATCCCAAGGATGTGGATGCATTCCTGGCTTATGCGGCAGAGGAGAACCTGGAGGCCGTTACAGTGGCAGAGGTAACAGAAAGCCCGCGTCTGACCATGACCTGGAGAGGAAAGACCATCGTGGACCTGAGCCGCGCGTTCTTAGATACCAACGGAGCGCACCAGGAGGCCGACGTGACCCTGACGGTTCCCAACCGGGAAGGAACGCCCTTTGAGAGAAAGGAAGTGGGCGACGTTAAGGAAAGCTGGATGAAGATGTTAGGCTCCTTAAATGTCTGCTCCCAGAAGGGACTGGTGGAGCGGTTTGACGCTTCCATCGGAGCCGGCACTGTAATGATGCCCTATGGCGGAAGGTTCCAGCAGTCCGAGATCCAGACCATGGTGGCAAAGCTTCCGGTATTAAAGGGAAAATGTGATGCTGTGACCATGATGAGCTACGGCTTTGATCCGTATCTGTCCAGCTGGAGCCCGTACCATGGAGCCGTTTATGCTGTGCTTTCTTCCGTTGCCAAGATCGCAGCAGCCGGCGGCGACTACCGGAAGATCCGTTTCACCTTCCAGGAATATTTCCAGAGGATGACAGAGGATCCCACCCGCTGGGGACAGCCCTTTGCAGCCTTACTTGGCGCATACAATGCCCAGATGGGATTTGGCCTTCCGTCCATCGGCGGCAAGGACAGCATGTCCGGCACCTTCAATGAGGAGGACGGAAAGGAAGTCAACGTTCCGCCCACACTGGTTTCCTTTGCTGTGGATGTGGCCAGCGAAAAGACGGCCATTTCTCCGGAATTTAAGAAGGCCGGAAATAAGATCGTCGTATTTAAGATCGAAAAAGACGCTTATGACCTTCCTGTATACAGCCAGATCACCGAGGGCTATGGAAAGCTCTTTGAGGATATCAAGGCTGGAAGGATCGTTTCCGCATACGCGGTGGAGCGCCATGGCATGGCAGAGGCTGTCAGCAAGATGGCCTTCGGAAACCATATGGGCGTAAAGGTCGAGCGCAATGTGGATCCCAGAGACTTCTTCGCACCGGGCTGGGGCGACATCGTCTGCGAGGTTCCGGACGGAAAAGTGGGCGAGCTTTCCATCAGCTATACGCTGATCGGTGAGGTCATCGACCGGGCGGCGTTTGAATACGGCAGCGTATCCATTCCCCTTACAGAGGCACTGGATACATGGAACGCTCCGCTGGAGAACGTATTCCCCACAGAGTCCGGCGTAAAGCAGGAGGAAGTGAAGCAGGAAGTATTTAAGGCAGATCAGATCGTGATCTGTAACCATAAGATCGGTACTCCCAATGTGTTTATCCCGGTATTCCCCGGAACTAACTGCGAGTACGACAGTACAAAGGTATTCGAGCGCGCCGGAGCCAATGTGAGCGCAAAGGTATTCCGCAATTTAAGCGCTGAGGATATCAGAGATTCCGTTGAGCTTTACAGAAAAGAGATCGAAAAGGCCCAGATCGTCATGTTCCCGGGCGGCTTCTCCGCAGGCGACGAGCCGGAGGGCTCTGCCAAGTTCTTCGCCACAGCCTTCCGCAACGAGGTGGTGAAGGAAGCTCTTATGAAACTGTTAAACGAGAGGGACGGCCTGATCTTAGGCGTCTGCAACGGCTTCCAGGCCCTCATCAAGCTGGGGCTCGTGCCGGGCGGCACCATTACGGAGCAGAATGCCGGCGCGCCGACGCTGACCTACAACACCATCGGACGCCATATCTCCAAGATGGTGAACCTTAAGGTGGTCTCCAACAAGTCCCCGTGGCTTGCGGAAGCAGAGCTGGGCGGCATTTATGTGAACCCGGTATCCCACGGCGAGGGCCGGTTCGTGGCCAGCGACGAGTGGCTTAAGAAGCTCTTTGCCAATGGCCAGGTGGCGACCCAGTATGTGGATGCAGACGGCAATCCCACTATGGACGAGTACTGGAACCCCAACGGCTCCTACATGGCCATCGAGGGTATCACAAGCCCCGACGGACGGGTATACGGAAAGATGGCCGATTCGGAGAGACGCGGAGACGCTGTGGCAAAGAACATCTACGGCGAGCAGGATATGAAGATCTTTGAAAGCGGCGTAAAGTACTTTAAATAAATAAGACGCAGAAAACATACGGCAGGCCCCGGTGGGAGAAGCAGGCGGACAAAGGACGAAGGCTTCCCCCGCCGGGGCTTTTCCGGGCAGCTGTACCCATAGAACTGGAGGTATGCGGGATGGAAGAGACCCTGGAGATCCGGTATGTCCGGCCGGAGGATAAGGCGTTCTGGTACAGCCTGGACAGGCACCTCCCGGAGGAGGAATTTGATAAAAAACTGCCGGCCAGAGAGGCTATGTCTTACTGGCTGAAGGACAGCGGGCCGGGATCCTCAGATACAATCTTTTCTGGGACAATACGCCGTTCTGCACCCTGATGTACATCGATCCCAGGTTCCAGAGAAAGGGCTTTGGACGGAGGCTGATGGAACACTGGGAAAATGACATGCGGGCGCGGGGCTTCGGCATGCTCCTGACCTCCACACAGGTGGACGAGGAGGCACAGCATTTTTACAGGAAGCTGGGATATAGGGACTGCGGCGGTCTTGTGGTAGATATCCCCGGGTATGAGCAGCCCATGGAGCTGTTCCTGGCGAAGGGGATCGAAAAACGCAGTTCATTTTGACATCTGCTCCCGAGGATGGTCTATAGAGGAAAGAGGAGGCCTGACTCCTTTAGGAAAGCGGCAGGCCCGAAAATAAAGAAATGCGGAGGAAAAGGATATGGGAAAACGTGTGCTGGTGGTGGTCGATATGCAGAAGGATTTCGTGGACGGGAGCCTGGGGAGTAAGGAAGCCGTCTCCATTGTTCCGGCGGTGGTAAAAAAGGCCAGGGACTTTGACGGGACTGTGTTCTTTACCAGAGATACCCATGGAGAGAATTACATGGAGACCCAGGAGGGGAAATACCTTCCGGTGGCCCACTGTGTCAGGGGGACGGACGGCTGGGAGCTGATCCCGGAGTTAGAGGAGCTGAAGGACAGCCGCAAAGCCCAGTGCTTTGACAAGCCGGCCTTTGGATCTGTGGCTCTGGCAGAGGCTTTAAGAGCCATGTATGAAGCGGGAGAGCTGGAGTCGGTGGAGCTTGTGGGACTCTGCACCGATATCTGCGTGGTATCCAACGCCCTTCTCATAAAGGCGTTCATGCCGGAGCTTCTGGTATCCGTGGACGCCTCCTGCTGCGCGGGAGTAACGCCGGAGAAGCACGCGGCGGCCCTGGAGACCATGAGAAGCTGCCAGATCCAGATCTTATAGGAAACGGCCATCATGAAGATCGTAGTAAACGGCTATTCCGGCAGCGGAAAATCCACCCTGGCCGGAAGACTGGGGGAGCTTTATCCGATCCCTGTCCTCCACCTGGACACGGTCCACTGGCTGCCTGGCTGGGAGGAGAAGGCAGAGGAACAGGAGAGGTCTGAGGTCCGGGCCTTTATGGACAGGAATGCCTCCTGGGTCATTGACGGAAATTACAGGAAGCTGGAGTATGAACGGAGATTACAGGAAGCCGACTGGATCATTTTTATGGATTTCAATCGGTTTTCCTGCCTTTTCAGGGCATACCGGAGATATCTGGTCCATAAGGGAAGGGCCAGAAACTCCATGACGGAGGGCTGCGAGGAAAAGCTCGATCTGGAATTTATCCGCTGGATCCTCTGGGACAGCCGCACCAGAAAGCAGAAAAAGCTCTGGCAGGCCATGAAGGAGACCTGCGGGGAAAAAACCGTGGTCCTGAAAAACCAGCGGCAGCTGGACGGGTTCCTGGAATCCATAAGCGGACAGAAGGATCCCACAGAGTTCCCATAACGGCCATGGGCCGGAGCACATGTGCTCCGGCCTTCTTTGACAGACAAGGAGGATCGATATGGACACAGTCCCTGCAAAGACCATCCTTACCAGGAACAAGGATACCTCCTGGTTTGGCAGTGATTACAACATGAACCTGTACCGGGGCTGCTCCCATGGGTGCATTTACTGCGACAGCAGGAGCACATGCTACCATGTGGAGGACTTTGACCGGGTGCGCGTAAAGGAAAATGCCCTGGCGCTCCTTCGGGATGAGCTGAGGAGAAAGGTGCGGACCGGAGTGATCGGCAGCGGAGCCATGTGCGACTCCTACAATTCCTTCGAGAGGACGGAGCTGGTGACCCGCCATGCCCTGGAACTGATGGACGCCTTCGGCTTCGGGGCCTCCATGCTGACCAAAAGCCCTCTGATCCTCCGGGACACAGACCTCTACCAGGAGATCAGCACCCATTCCCCGGTCTTATGTATGATGACCATTACCACGGCCGACGACGGGCTCAGCAAAAAGATCGAGCCGGGCGTCCCGGCCTCGTCGGAGCGGTTTGCGGCGGTCCGCGCCATGGCAGACCAGGGATTGTACACAGGCGTCGTCATGACGCCGCTCCTCCCTTTTCTGGAAGACACGGAACAGAATATCCGGGAAATGGCAAAGCGCACCGCAGACACCGGGGCCAGATTCCTCTATGGGATCATGGGCGTTACCATCCGGGACGGCCAGAGAGAATATTTTTATGACGCTCTCACAAAGCGGTTCCCGGGGGAACGGCTGGCAGAACGGTATGCAGCCGCCTATGGGAACCGCTATTACTGCGCCAGCCCCCGGGCCCGGAAACTCTGGGAGACGTTCACAGAGGAATGCCGGAGAGAGGGACTCCTCTGGGACATGAAGGATATCATCCACGACTACAAAAAGAAATACGCCTACACCCAGCTGGAGTTCCAGTTTTAAAGAGGGACAGGGCGGCTCCCTCTTTTACACAGAGGAGCTGCAGAACACCACCATCTGCTCCGGCACAGTCTGGGCCGGAAAGCTCCTGGTGGTGGCCGAATAGGTGGCCAGGATCAGCCGGTTCCCGGGATTCCCCATAAAGATCTGCCCGTTGGGAAGCGTCACCGGAGTGGCCCAGGACGGCTTCAGCAAAAGCGTCCCCTCAGAATTCAGCAGCCTCCCATCAAAAACGTCCAGGACCGCCGTCACTCCCTGGGGAGTATAGGCAGCTGCCACCGCCCTGTATCTGGGCGGAAACACAAGCGGCATGGGGGCTCCCAGGGAATAAAAGAACGTGGCCCGGTCCCCCACCTGGAACGGGTGCAGATTCAGCACATAAGCTCCCGGCGGCAGCAGAATATGGACCAGTCCCTGATCCTCGCTCTGCACCGTCAGAAGCAGCGTGCAGTCAGACCCTCCAAAGGCCCCGTCCCCCTGATATTCAATGGCCGTAATGATCCCGGCCGTCGGCGTATACGACATACAAAAAACCTCCAGATAACCCATTACCATATCATATCCCTATCCCTCCCGATCCGTTCCATTTTTAATCACATCCCATTTGATATTTCCTCCGGCACATCCCCCCCTCCCCACATTTCCCCCGCCTCCCGCGCTCCCTGCGCCATCCCCCATCCCGCATCCAGACCCGTTCTGCCCACCGGTACTTAGGCCGCGTCTTTTGCGGCCTTACGTACCGCTGTGCGTAGACCGGAGCGGGAGCGGGTCTGGATGCGGGATGGGGGACTCACCTGGATGCGGGATGTGGGACTTGGGTATTCCAATTTCCAAAAAAAAATGCTATAATCCTCTGGTATACAGGAAAACCGAAAAGAGGATGATACCATGAATTTCTATGTGCCGGAAGGCTATGTGCCGAAGATCGGCCTCAGGGAGACCCAGGCCGCCATTAAAACCATCAAGGACTTCTTCCAGAGAGAGCTGACCAGACAGCTCCATCTCACCCGCGTATCGGCGCCTCTTTTTGTGACGCCGG
>OFMJ01002239.1_pt1 | contig 11672 bp, 10 predicted proteins | sample 1541801 | NCBI WGS metagenome assembly OFMJ01 (sample SAMN04209234, study PRJEB22552) | human gut metagenome | biome: gut; material: feces | host: Homo sapiens | place: USA: Oklahoma
GGTATAAAACTGCCCCTGCACTTCCTCCGTGTACTGGGAGATCACCACGCCGCTGTCAATGGAGAGTCTTTTTTGGTCCACGACATCCTGCAAAGCTTCCGGCAGGAAGGTCAGGCGGACAAAGCGCCAGACGTTGGTGGGAGACATTCCGAAGGCTGCGGACACCTCTTTTCTGGCATCCTCCAACTTCTGTCCGACTCGGACAGAAGTTTCCTCGCCCTGAACCAGATCGCTTCGGTAGCCCTGGTGCGCCTTTTCCTCAATGAGCGCCCGCAACGCCCAACCCAGCTCACAGGGGGCATAGTCGTTTCGGCGGTGCAGGTTGGTAGCTGTGGCAATCGCCAGAGCCCGCTTGTCGTCCGCATCTTCTATATCTGCGGTAATCGTGGTATAACCGAGTGTTCTGTACGCCGCCACCCGGTTATGTCCGCTTAACAGCTCATATCCATCTGTTTCCGGTATGGGGCGAACGATGATGGGAACCATTAAGCCATTGACCCGAAGTTCCTCGGCAAAGCGCGACAAGGCTTCGGGGGGTAGCAGATGGAATTTAATCTTCGCAGAGAAGAACGGCCGAATCTTATCCAGCGGAAGCTCCCGGCGCCTTCTGGGGAAATGGATGATCTTCTGATCCGGAGCGAACAGCCGTCCGTAGGCCGCCTCTACAAATTCCTGCTCATTCTCCGGTTGAGGCGGTTCAGCACGCCGGCGTTTCAGCGCAGCATTCAGAGCGTTGGCCGACATAGTTCATCACCTCTTTCGCAAGTCCTTGGTAGGCCAGGGCCGCCGGTGCCTTAGTCTTTGCCTCACGGATCGTCAGCCCCCGGGCAGGCTGCTCGGCAACCATAACATGCCTTCCAATCATGGTTTCAAACACGCGGACCGTATCCCCGTAGCGCTCCTTTACCTCACTGACGATGGCGGCGGCCAGATTGGTGTTGCTCTGGCACATCGTCAGCAGGATACCGGCGACCTGAAGACTCGGGTTGAAATGTTTTTTCGTGTAAAGAATGTTCTCCAGCGTGCCGGGAACTCCTTCCAGCGCAAAATATTCCGCCTGTACGGGGATGATGACGTGAGTCGCGGAGACCAGCGCATTGAGCACCAACATATCCGGAGAGGGGCCACAGTCGATCAGTACATAGTCATACAGGCCGGATACCCGCTCCAAAATGGCTCGAAGCACATATTCACCGGCAACTTCATCCTGCTCGGCTTCAAAGGCGGACTGCCCGGATTGGAGCAGAACCAGTTGGCGGTCTACCTGGCGGAGCTTCTTATTGGCAGGCAGAATATCCATGCTCCAGCCACCTTTGAGCGTGCGGTGGATGATGCTCCTTTCCAGCAGATCATCAATATCGTCCGGGTCGTTGAGCGCTCCCATCATCACCGTTTTCAAGGTGTGCTTGATACCGGTGGGGGTCAGTCCCAGGCCCAGGGTCGTATTGCCCTGGTGGTCATTATCAATCAACAGGACTTTTTCTCCCAGCATAGCCAGGGCGTCGCCCAGGTTGATCGTCGTAGTGGTCTTGCCGGACCCACCCTTTTCGTTGCAAATGGCAATCACTTTTGTATCCTTCATAGGTCAAACCCTCGCTCTCAAATGATTTCTGGTTTGGTAGTAATCTCCAAGCACAAATGTGATGGCATCTTCCTTGGGAATTCTAATTTTGGTGCCATTGAGGAGAAAGTAGCAAATCCTTCTTTCACGAATCACCAGACGGGCAAAGTTTTCGCAGATCCCCAGCATCTCTTGAAATTGAGCTGTCGATAGGACATCGGGATAAGCCGCCCACAGCTTGCGGTAATAAGCACGATTTTTTCCATTCATGGCTTACACCTTCTTGCTGAGCCGGCACTCGGCGTAGTCATCACTCATCACAAAGTCGATCAGCCATGTTTTCGGTATCCAGAAATTTGGCTTGATGAAAAAGTGCCTGACCCGATTCTCATGCATGAGCCGCCGGGCAAACGAATCACCAATGCCGCAGAGCATTTCACGAAACTGGTTCAAATCCACCACATCGGGGTAGTCCGCCCAACGCCTCTCATAGTACAATCGGCCCCGGCGGAATAATCTACCATCGACGCGGTAGAGGTGCATATTTCTGTAATGAACGCCATTTATTACAATATCTCGTTCACAAATATTTGTTCTGGTCATCTGACGCCTCCTGTGGTATAATCTGCAATACAGAAAAGGAAAGGTGTCGAGACTGGCCTATCAAAAAGCCGTAGTCCCGTTTTTCCAGGACTACGGCAGAATTGCCGAAGCTATGCAGCGAAAGAGGCCGCACGGGTTCCCCCTGTACGGTTCGCTGAACACTCAGAAGTCCTGAAAACATACTGTGTCATTGGCAGGTATTCAGGTCTTTCCATCTTCCCAGTTGTCTTCCCAACCGGGTTTTTGAGTGTTTTTGTGTTGTTTGGATGTTTGCTGGATTATCAAGGGGAATTCGCGTTTTCCTTAGAGCCGCAATAGTTTCGGCGTGACGGTTTGGTGCGGTATGAGATGTCGTGCGACGGAGTGAAACGGTGGGTAGAGCCCTCAAAATCCGTTGGTGGCGACATCGTGTCGGTTCGAGTCCGACTACCGGCACCAAAAATCCGAACCTATCTCCAATCGGTGATAGGTTCGGATTATTTGCTTTCTTTTACCGCTACGCAAGCATCTACTTCCGCAACGAAGTAAGTGCAAGCCAACCTCCAAGTCGAGATGCTCCGGCCAAGTCAGAGGCTAGAGCGATCCCTGAAAGGTCTGCTGGCTGCATTTCTTTCCCGGGCTATCCTTTAAGAGGTTTCATCGTTCTCTAGAGATCCGTAAATGAGTCAACAATTTCTTTCATCCCATCTTACTCTGTTAGTTGCTCCGCCTCAACTGGTTTCGTATGTATTCCGCTATCTGATTTTTATTCCGCCCTGCTATGTCTACGCAATAGCCTCTAGCCCCAAAGTGGCGGTTAGCATATTAGCAATAGGGATACTTTATTGTTTTGCGGCGGCTGTCTCATTACTGCTATCTCTATTAAAAATAGGAGGGCTCTTCTATGAAAAAATACTATGCCACACACCTAGTCAAAAGTGAAGATCTCAATCACCACGGCACCCTGTTTGCCGCGCGGACGGCCTCTTGGTTCGTCGAGTCGGCCTTTATCGCCGCCGCCTGCGAGCATGGCGACCCCAGCGAAATCGTCTGCCGCAATATCCACGGTATGTCTTTCCGCACACCGGTACGCAACGGCTCCGTGGTCCGGTTTACCAGCCGCGTCGTCCACACCGGCTCCACCAGCCTGATGGTCCATGTAGAGGTCTCGGATGAACTCACCGGGCAGTTGGCCGTGGACGGCTACCTGACCTTTGTCACCGTTTATAAAGAGACCGGTGAAAAGCATCCCCATGGTATCGTACTGGATGAGCCGGAGGATGCGCATGAGGTTGCCGAGCGGGAGGGCGCGCAGCGGCTGCGTGCGGGCCTCTAAAACCACGGGAGCATTTCTCCGTCAGATCGCTCGGGGCGTTGGAGATACCGTCGATCTGCAAGGAGGCTCCGCCCACCGGCGCCCCCAAAAGATTTAATGTTCTCGTAACAGTTTTAAAGCGCTTCTTTAACATCTATGGGGTACTATAAGACTTGCAAGAGACAGATTCTTTCATTTCATTGTATCCTCTTTCCTTTCAGAGCGGGCCGGACGTCAGGAGCAGGCGTCCGGCCCGCTCTGTTTTTCACCGGAAGCCACCGCTCGACTTTTTCATCTCTCTATGATATACTAAACGGGCAAGAGACCGCTGCGGCGGTCTTTTCCGTGCAAAGGATGTGTATTCCATGGCCCATTTCCCCGAGAAACAATCCATCAGCTTTTTCGGCCTGGTCGCTATGGGGATCGGCTGTATGCTGGGGACCTCCTGGTTGCTGCTCACGGGCACTTGGCTGGAAACCGCCGGCGGCCCCCTCAATCTGATCGTGGCCTTTGCGCTGTGTATCATCATAGAGCTGCCCTTCGCCTTTGCCTATATGGAGGCCATCCCCATGCTGCCCCTGGCGGGAGGCGAGGTGGTCTACTCCGCCGCCGCTTTCGGGAGCCGGGGCGGCTTCGTGGTCGGTTGGGCCGGCGTTCTGATGAACGCGATCGTCTTTTGCTGGGTGGATCTGGCCGCGATCTCCCTGCTGGACGAACTCTTTCCCGCATTGGGCCGGACTTGTTTTTTGTATGCGGTCGGCGGATACAGCGTCACCTTGCCCAATGTGGTCGTACAGCTTGTGCTGGCCGGTGCCATCCTCTACATTCAGTATAGGGGCGCCAGCGTGTGCGCCGCTTTGGCCAAGATCGCCACCGTCACCTTGCTGGTGATGTGCATTGCCGGGCTGGCCGCCGCTTTCGTTCACTTCGATCCCGCCATCTACGCCTCGGACGGCGGGCTGGACTTTGATCTCAGTGGTTCCCTGTCCCTTCTTTCCCTGCTGGTGTTCTCCGTGGCCGGCTGGGAGACGGTGGCTAAGGCAGCTGCCGACGCCACGGGAAAAGCGGCCCGAAAAGCAGGCTGGGCCCTCATCGTCTGTCTTTTCCTGGTCACCTCCATGCTGTGTCTGGTATCCACAGCCGTAGCGGGCAACCTGCCCTGGCGGGAAGCCATTGGGCGGACCGCCCCCTTTGCCGACGTGTTGGTCGACATCACCGGCGTCCCGGCCGTGCGGCTGCTCTTCTTAGTCACCGCTTTCGTGGGCGCCGTAGGCGTAATGAACTCCACCCTCTATTCTGCCGCCAGGATGATGTACGGCCTGGCCCAGTTCGACTTGGTGTCCCGCTGGTTCGACCGGCTCCACCCGAAATACGGCACACCCACCCGGTGCATCTGGTTCACCGCCTCCTTCGTGCTACTGGCCCCTTTTACCGGGAAGCTTTTCTTCCTTCCCCTCATCAATATTGCCTCCTTGGCCACCATCGTCATGTGGGTCATGACTCTCGCCGCGGTGCTGTGGCTGCGGAAAAAGTATCCCGACCTCCACCGCCCGGTTTATATGCCGGGCGGACGGCCCATGGCGGCCTTTGGTATCGCCGCCTCTTTGTTTCTCTGCGCAAACATTCTCCTCCCCTTCTTCCCCGGGGCGCTTGGCACATTGGAATATGGGGTGGCCGCTGCACTGGCTGTGGTGGGCGCTCTGCTCTACCACCGCAGGGACCGCACGGTCACAGATGCGCTCCGGGCGTCAAGTATGTTCGGCGGTCTTCTCACAAGAAAGCCTTAGTCGGCCGCACCCGCACGAACACGCCGGGTTCCCCTAGAAAATCCTTTCTCCCCATAATCGTTTTACCGCCCCGAAACGCCGGACGCAGAATCTGCGTCCGGCGTTTCTTATGCGCGCGCCACTCTGACCTGGAGCTCCGTCACATACTCCTCCTCCCGGTTGGTATCGTGGGCGTCGATGTGGTAGAGCTCCAGAGGCGGGCCGTCCGGAGTCAGCCCCTGGGCCTCCAGGCCGGCCCGCAGTGCTCTCCAGTGTTCCTCCAGCCGATCATAGGCCCCGCGGTAGAAGAGACTGGCATACTCTCCCCCAGGAAGCGCCGCGTCGTGGGGCCGCTCCTGCTCTGTGAGGAAAAACACGCAGGAGAAGTGGTTGTATACGCCCTTCTTCAGGCTCTCACCGTCCAGGATCGCGCCCATGGTCTGCTTTCCAATGATCTTGATGGAGTCCTGGTGGCGCTTCTCCAGCTTCTTGAGCAAAAAGTCGATCTCCCGCTCCAGGATCACGTCTTCCCGCAGGAAAACATAGGGCCGCGCCCCTATGGTTCTGCTTGTCACCCGCCCCGTCGCCGCCCCGCCATACCGCAGTAGGCGGCTCCGGCGCTCCGACGCCTCCGCCCTGGCCGCCTCCAGTTCGGCCATTTTCCGGCCGAGCAGCGCCTCCTCCTCATCCAGAAAATCCAGGGTCACCTCCACCGTGCGCCTTTCCAGGTAGGCTCCGATCTCCTCCACCGGCACCCCCAGCTCCCGCTGGGCCCGGATGATATTCAGAGTGCAGATGTCCTGGATGGTATACATTCGGTAGCCGTTCTCCCCCCGCTCCGGGTGGAGCAGCCCTTTTTCCTCGTAGTACCGCAGGGTATCCGGATGCAGACCGAAGAGCTTGGCGATCTCATGGATTTTATAGAGGTCTTTCATTTTTCTTCCTCCCGGGTATTGACTTTCGGATAATACGAGGGTTTATAGTTGTGATGAGAGAAAAGGAGGTTTTACTTTGGACCTGCTCAAGAGGTTTTTCAAGTTCGTCATCCCATCCATCGTCTCCATGTGGATCTTCTCCCTTTACACCATGGTGGACGGCATCTTCGTGGCCTGGGGGGTGGGAGAACACGCCCTGACGGCCGTGAATCTGTCCATGCCCTTTACCTCGCTGGTCTTTATGGTGGGGATCCTGCTGGCCACCGGTACTTCCACGGTCATCTCCATCGCGCTGGGCCAGGGGGATCTGGACCGCGCCCGGAATTATTTCAATCAGAATCTGTTCGTCACCGGCATTGCCAGCCTGCTGCTGGGTGCGCTGGTCCTCCTCAACCTGGAGCGGGTGGCCCTGTTCCTGGGTGCCACCCCGGACACCCTGGTGTATGTAAAAGAGTATGTAGGCACCATCGCCGCCTTTGCCATCTTCTTTACCATATCCTATAACCTGGAGGTCCAGGTCAAGGCCAACGGCGCCCCCCACATCAGCACCATCGGTGTGATCTCCTGCGCCCTCATGAATATGGTGCTGGACGCCGTTTTTGTACTGGTCTTTCATTGGGGCGTGTGGGGGGCCGCCTTTGCCACGGGTCTCGCCCAGGTCACGTCCACCTGTGTCTTTTTCGGCTACTTTCTCACCCACCGGGAGCGGCTGCGGGTGGGGAGGTTCAAGCTGGATCTTGCCGCTTATCGCCGCATTCTGCCCCTGGGCCTGTCCGAGGGCCTCAACGAGCTCTCCAACGGTCTGGTCATCTTTCTTTTTAACCACACCATTCTCCGGGTCATCGGCGAGGGCGCGCTGGCATCCTACACCATCATCAGCTACGTCAATACCCTGGTCCTCATGACCATGACAGGCACCGCCCAGGGCATGCAGCCACTGGTCAGCTTCCATTTGGGGGCAGGGGAACGGAAAAACTGCCATAGACTGTTGAAATACGGCGTATCCCTGATCGCCGCATTTTCCGTCGTCTCCTTCGCGCTGGGAGAATTAGGGGCTCCCGCCATCGTCTCCGCCTTCCTCCCCACCGACAGCGCCGTTTTCTCCTACTCCATTTCAGCCCTTCGGATGTATTCCTCCTCTTTCCTGGTACTGGGCTTTAATGTCATCTTTGCCGCCTTCTTCACCGCTGTGGAGCGGCCTGTTTTCGCCTTTTCCATCTCCTTTGGCAGGAGTCTGGTATTGCTGGTGGCCTCCCTGTTAATCCTCTCTTCTCTGTTTGGCGACAAAGGCATCTGGTTTTCCACACTCTGCTCCGAGCTTCTCTGTCTGTGCCTTACCGCGTTCTGCGCCTGGCGTTACTTCCGCAGCCACCGGCGTGAGAACCCGCTTCCGGCGGCGGAACAAGTCTGAGGCTATCATACCTCAATTTTATGCTTCTCCGCAAGGGAAAAGGCGGTCTGCCACGACAGACCGCCTTCTTTTATCCTCGTCTTGCTTTGACTGCCCGCTCTATACGCCTGAGCGCCTCGTCCAGAATGCAGCGGGGACAGGCCAGGTTGATCCGCACAAAACACTCCCCCGCCTCACCGAATTCATAGCCTGCGCAGAAGGCCACGCCCGCCTTCTGGACCATGAAATGTTCCAGTTCCTTTCCCCGCAGACCCAGCGCGCCACAGTCCAGCCACGCCAGATAAGTCCCTTCCGATGGAATCATGCGGATCTCCGGAATGCGTTCCCGCAGAACCCGCTCTAGATGCCGCTTGTTCTCCGAGACATAGTCGATGGCCGCATCCAACCACTCCTCTCCTTCGTTATAGGCGGCAATGAGGGCCTCTATACCGAAGATATTGTCCAACCGGGTCTGGGCGGCCAGCATTTCGCCGTTGAACCGTTCCCGCAGCACCCCGTCTGCCAGGACTACCGTAGCCATGCCCAGCCCTCCCAGATTGAAGCCCTTGTTCGCGGAATAACAGATCATGGATCTCTTCAGCACGTCCTCCCCCAGAGTACCAAAGGTCACATGGGGATGTTCCTTCGGGACAAAATCACAGTGGATCTCGTCCACCATCATAAAAATGTCATGGCGCAGGCAGATATCGGCCAGTGTCCGCAGCTCCTCCCGGGTCCAGACCCGTCCAGTGGGATTGTGAGGGCTGGATAGGAGCAGGGCCTTTACACCGTTTGCCGCCTTGGTCTCCAGATCCGCAAAGTCGAAGGTGAACCGCCCCTCTCTCCAGACCAGCGGGGTCTCCACCAACGTCCGCCCGCTCTTCTGCACCATGTCAAAGAGAGGGTCGTAGTTGGGCATCGGGATCATCACCTTGTCTCCCGGTTCTGTGATGATCCGCAGAAGCACATACATCGCATAGATGACGCCCGGAGGCGCGAAGGCCAGATGCTCCTGCTTCACCTCAAACCCATGGCGGCGCTTGAGCCAGCCCATCACCGCGTCGTAATAGGGCTGCTGGCGGATCCCATAGCCGTAGATGGGATGCTCCGCCCGGCGCTTCACCGCGTCCACCACCGCAGGGGCACAGGGAAAATCCATATCCGCCACCCACATGGGGATCACATCATCCCGGCCATAATATGTGCCGTTGGCATCCCACTTAAAGGAGGCTGTCCCCCGACGGTCGATCCATGTATCAAAATCAAATTTCATTCCGCCCCACCTACCCATACCACAACGATCCAAAGAGTTATGGCGGCCGCTGTCGATACCCGCGCCCGCCGTTGTCCGGCCAATTTCTGCACATAGAAACGCCGCTCCTGCCTCCGTTTCTCTTGGATGGCCCCCTCTTGGCGCGGCGGCTACAGCTTGACCATTCAAATAATTTTATTTCATATTGATTATAATTTATTATCATATATTTTGTCAAGAGTAAAAATTTTTATCCTCCAGGATTGAATTTTTTCTCTTTCTGCGCTAAAATGATACTGCTACGCGGCAAATGGCAGAAAGTAGGGATACTATGAGCAACCGCGCACAACTGGAGCGCTACATTCCCATGGTCACTTTTATCAGCGAAATTTGCGGTAAAAACTACGAAGTCATTCTCCACGATGTCTCTGATCCGGAGAATTCCGTGATCTCAATCTTTAACGGCCACTTAAGCGGGCGCAAGGTGGGGGACCCCATGACGGAGCTGGCCCGTAATCTGGTCCGGGATCAAATTTATGAAACACAGGATTTTATCGCAAATTACGAGGGCCGTACCCGCAACGGAAAGCAGTTTGTCTCCTCGACGTACTTTATCAAGGAGCACGGAACGCTGATCGGCCTGATTTGCATCAACCACGATGTCTCTGATTTTTTTGCGATCTCTCAGCATCTTCACGGCCTGATGCGGGCCTTTTCCCTGCCCGGTGAAGACAGCCGGAACAGCTACACGGAAGATCTGGACGACTCCATTCCGGGCCTTTCCACCACTCTTATCCATAACACTGTGCTCAACTTCGGGGTGCCGCCATCCCGGATGACGCCTCAGGAAAAGGAGCAAGTCATCCAAGCCTTAGAGCACCAGGGGGTATTCTCTACCAAAGGTTCCGTCGGTCAGGCCGCCAAAGAGCTGAATATCTCAGAACCCACAGTCTATCGCTATCTCCGCCGTATCCGCACCAGGGACGACTCCGACGTGTGATCTTCTCCAGCCTCGCTGTTTTCAGGGAGGCCGTTTTCCTTTGCAAAAAAAGATCGCCTGTCCTTACGTAAGGACAGGCGGTCTTTTTTGTTCTACGCGCCATCTCATTTTTATTTCGTTCTATTGTTCAGAACAGATTATTTATTTTGTTCTATTATTAAATTCTCCATTTTCCTCTTCTAAATTGAATATAAATGTAATATAGTTAATTTATACAGAATCTTTCTTTATTTTCTGCGTTTTGTCACTTGATTTTTTGTGCAAAGTGCTATGGTTTTATTTAGGAAATACTCGCATGGGAGCGGCAGGTCACCTACTGTTCCATCCCGCTTTTTTGAAAGGAGCGTATACCATGGGAAAAATAACACAGGACCACTTTGATCTCTATATCAACGGAAAGTGGGTCCCCGCCAAGGACGGGGCCACGTTTCAGACCCGCTGTCCCGCCAACGGGGAGTTTCTGGCCGACTGCGCACAAGCCACTCGTGAGGATGTGGATGAGGCCGTGAGCGCAGCTTGGGATGCCTTTCAATCCTGGCGCAACGTCACGACCAACGAGCGCGCCGCTATTTTGAACCGAATCGCCGACGTCATCGAGGCCAACGCGGAGCATCTGGCTATGGTAGAGTCCATGGACAACGGCAAGCCCATCCGTGAGACCATGGCCATCGATATTCCTTATTCTGCCCGCCATTTCCGCTATTTTGCAGGCTGTATCATGGCGGAGGAGGGCTCGGCCAACATTCTCGATGGCAACACCCTTTCTCTAATTCTCCGGGAACCCATCGGCGTTGTTGGGCAGATCGTCCCCTGGAACTTTCCCTTCCTTATGGCCGCCTGGAAACTGGCGCCCGTGCTGGCCGCCGGCTGCTGTACTGTGTTCAAGCCCTCCAGCGATACTCCGCTCTCTGTCCTGGAGTTGGCCAGACTTATACAGGATGTGATTCCGGCCGGTGTCTTCAATGTCATCACCGGGTCCGGCTCCAAGGCCGGGCAGTACATCCTGGACCACCCCGGTTTCCGTAAGCTGGCCTTTACCGGCTCCACCGAAGTGGGGGGCTGTGTGGCCTGTGCGGCTGCGGAGCGGTTGATCCCCTCTACCCTGGAGCTGGGCGGCAAGTCGGCTAACATATACTTTGACGACTGTAAATGGGATATGGCCATGGACGGCGTGCAGTTGGGCATTCTCTTCAACCAGGGGCAGGTCTGCTGCGCCGGTTCCCGTGTCTTTGTACAGGACACCATCTATGATCAATTTGTCGAGGAGGCCGCCCGCCGCTTCAACGCCGTAAAGGTGGGAATGCCTTGGGAGCCGGACACCCAAATGGGCGCTCAGATCAACGAACATCAGGTGAAAAAGATTCTGGAGTACATCGAGATCGCCAAACAGGAGGGCGCCAGGGTCGCCTGCGGAGGCGAGCGCGCTACCGAAGGCGACCTGGCCAAAGGCTGCTTTATGAAGCCCACCCTGTTGGTGGACGTAGACAACCATATGCGGGTCGCCCAGGAGGAAATTTTCGGACCTGTGGCCTGTGTCATCAAGTTCCACGACGAGGATGAGGTCATCGCCATGGCCAACGACAGCGCCTACGGTCTGGGCGGCGCCGTCTGGACCCGGGACATCAACCGTGCCATCCGCGTGTCCCGGCGCATAGAGACCGGACGCATGTGGATCAACACCTACAACGCGATCCCCGAGGGTGCCCCCTTCGGCGGCTATAAGTCCTCCGGCATCGGCCGTGAGACCCACAAGGTCATTCTGGAACATTATACGCAGATGAAAAATATTATGATCAATCTCTCTGAATCTCCCTCCGGGTTCTATCCCGAGAAGTGAGGCATCCCCTTTCAAAGCGGAGCGCGGAGACCGA
>OFMJ01002240.1_pt1 | contig 11671 bp, 8 predicted proteins | sample 1541801 | NCBI WGS metagenome assembly OFMJ01 (sample SAMN04209234, study PRJEB22552) | human gut metagenome | biome: gut; material: feces | host: Homo sapiens | place: USA: Oklahoma
CGCACTGTGATTCCTGAGGACATACACGTCCACAAATTGCAGGAAGTGCAGAAGATTCTCCAATGATCTTGTAAGCTTCTTCGATATTTCCTTCTTTTACTTCCTTGATAAATCCTGGAATATTAATAGCTACTGGACATCCCTGCACACATTTTGCATTCTTACAGTTGATGCAGCGAGTTGCTTCTTCCATTGCTTCTTCTTTGTTATATCCAAGACAAACTTCTTCAAAGTTTGTTGCGCGTACTTTTGGTTCCTGCTCTCTTACAGGTACTTTCTTTAATACATCTGCCATTAGTTGTCACCTCCGCAATTTCCACATCCGCCATGATGTGTATCGCCTTCCTGCAATTTCAAAATTGCACGGCCTTCTTCTGTTTTATACATTAACTGTCTCTTCATTGCCTGGTCAAAATCTACCAAATGTCCATCAAATTCCGGTCCGTCAACACATGCGAATTTGATCTCATCTCCTACCTGAAGACGGCATGCTCCGCACATACCTGTTCCGTCTACCATAATCGGGTTCATGCTGACGATTGTAGGAATCTCTAATTTTTTCGTCAGAAGACATACAAATTTCATCATGATCATCGGGCCGATTGCAACACATCTGTCATATTTTTTGCCTTCTCCGACTAATTTTTCGATCATGCTTGTTACCATTCCGTGGTGTCCGTAAGAACCATCATCTGTACAGACATAAAGATTTCCAGCAACAGCTTCCATCTCTTTTTCAAGGATCAGCATCTCTTTTGTCTTAGATCCAACAATTACATCTACATCTATTCCACGTTCGTGCATCCATTTTACCTGTGGATATACAGGAGCTGCCCCAACACCACCTGCTACGAACAAAATCTTTTTATTCTTTAATTCTTCAAGATCTTCTTCTACAAATTCAGAAGCACATCCTAAAGGACCTGTAAAGTCTCTGAAGTAATCCCCCTCTTTTAACTCTGCCATCTTATCTGTGGAAGCTCCTACAATCTGGAATACGATTGTCACTGTTCCTGCTTCTCTGTCATAATCACAAATCGTCAATGGAATTCTTTCCCCTTTTTCATCCATTTTTACGATTACAAACTGTCCCGGCTGACAGTGTCTTGCAACTCTTGGTGCTTCAACATCCATAAGAAAAATCTTATCTGCTAATTTTTCTGCCTTTTGTATTTTATACATCTTGCGCCTCCTAAAATTTTATATATTACCTATTTACCGCTAAGCCGTGAATAAGCATACATGATTATTAATATAATATATCATTCTTCGTTAAAGTTCAAGTATATCTTGCGATAATGTTAAAAATTTATCGGCATTTTCTAGTAATATTTCCTAAAGATTCTTTAAAAAAACTTTTGGAAACAAACAAAATGGCACATCTTACGGAAGACATGTACTCCTGCAAAATGTGCCTTTTTGATTTTCTATCTAAGTAATCATTCAACTGCCTGATTCGGGCAAAACCTCTTTCTCAAAAGGTTGTTCTCTTGACAGACTTTCTAATTAGAAATCAACTTCTGTTCCGTAATAAATACATGTAAATAATCTCTCCATTGTTTCCGGATCGATTGCTCTTGGATTAGACCCTGTACAGGCATCTCCAACTGCATTTTTTGCGATTTCAGAAATCTTTTCTTTGAATTCATCTTCTTTAATTCCAAACTCTTTTAATGTTGCAGGAATTCCAAGGATTACGTTAAATTCATTGATTTTTTCACATAAACTATTGATCAGTGCTCGTTCAGAAGCTCCGGCAAGACCTACTCTTCTTGCAATCTCAGCATAACGCTTTGCAGCGACAGGATCTTTTGCATTATACTTGATGACATATGGAAGGTACATTGCATTTGCAAGACCATGTGTAATATGTCCTGTTGAGAATGCTGCTCCTGTCTTATGTGCCATAGAATGTACAATACCAAGCAACGCATTAGAAAATGCCATACCTGCAAGGCACTGTGCATTGTGCATCTGTGCTCTTGCTTCCATGTTTCCTTTGAAAGAAGCTGGAAGATAATCAAATACCATCTCGATTGCCTGAATTGCAAGTGGGTCTGTATATGCACAATTCAAAGTAGATACATAAGCTTCAATTGCATGAGTCAGAGCATCCATACCTGTATAGGCAACCTGATGTGCCGGAAGTGCTTCTACCAACTCAGAGTCAACAATTGCAACATCTGGTGTAATATTAAAATCTGCCAATGGATATTTGATTCCTTTTGCATAGTCTGTGATCACAGAGAATGCAGTAACTTCTGTTGCTGTTCCTGATGTAGACGGAATTGCCGCAAACTTTGCTTTCTGACGCAGTTCTGGGAAGTTAAACGGAATACATAAATCCTCAAATGTTACATCTGGATATTCATAGAATGCCCACATTGCCTTTGCAGCATCAATTGGAGAACCTCCGCCCATTGCCACGATCCAGTCTGGACCAAATGCGCGCATTGCTTCTGCACCTTTCATAACAGTCTCTACGGATGGATCTGGCTCAACACCCTCAAATAACTGAACTTCCATGCCGGCTTCTTTCAAATAGTTCACTGCTTTGTCAAGAAATCCCTGACGCTTCATGGAACCTCCTCCGACTACGAGAATTGCCTTTTTCCCTTTCAGATTTTTCAGTTCTTCCAGACATCCTTTTCCGTGGTAAATGTCTCTTGGTAATGTAAATCTTGCCATTGTCATGCATCTCCTTTGAATATGTATTGTTAATTTTTAAACAATTACATTATATCACTGTTAACAATTTAACGCAATTCTTTTTTTGTTATTTTACAAACAATTTATTTTCTTCTTACACTTCCTTATTCATAAGAATATGTGAGGGTATAATTCCTTTTTGTCACAGCACTTGCACGTCCCTTTTTGTCGATCAGCACTGCCGAAAACAAAGTATTTCCTTCTGGCATTTCAATTGGTTCTGTGTATTTATATGAATCTTCTGAATCCTTTTCCGGTACCTCACCATTGAAGGTATAATATGCCTCATATCCTTCAGGAACTTCAATTTCAATCATCGTATACTCATAGTACTGTCCTGTCGTTGGTGTTACAACCGGTGCATCTTCCAAAGGTAATTCTACCGTATATGTCTTCTCTTCCGTAAGACTTGGGACTCCTTTTTTATTTACAGCAATCGCTTTCACTGTAGTTGTACCTTCCGGGATAGAAATCGGTTCCTCATATTTTGTGCTGTCTGTTGTAGGTTCGGAGCCATCGATCGTATAGTAGATTTCTTTCGCTTTGGATGTCAAGGTTAATTCCTGTACTTCATCATACTTACTTTCATCTAAACTAAATTTTGGCACCTTTACCTGATAAGATTTTAACGCAGTAAGAACACTTTCATCCTCACACTCATCAAGAAGGAGCGGAATCTGTGTCTCCTGATCTGTGGCAATATAAAAATCAATCATCTCTTCATACAGTTCTACACTGGTAGGATTTGCTTCGATAGCATCCCAGAATACCATCTCTGCCCTGTCAAGATCTTCCTGTGCATTGTACACAGCCGCAAGCCCGGCATACGCTTCTGCACGCGCCGGCTTTTTCTCTACTGCCTTCTCAAATGTACGGATAGCCTGATCATATTTCTGCTCCTTTGCCAATGCATATCCTTTTTTTATCTTGCCACTATAGGAACTTCTATAAATTCCGGCACTCAGAAGTGTCAGTAGTCCAACAGATGCTGCGGTCATACCAATCAACAAACGTCTCTTCTTCCTTCTGACTTCTCTTCGACGCGCAAGCCGTTTCTTTCTCCGTGCTTCTTCTTCAGCTTCAATCTGGCTTCTTCTCTGCACAAATTCTCGTTTCTGCTGCTCTTCCTGTTTCTGCTGTCTTAATTTCTCCTGTACTGCCTGGCGATAACGCTCCAGTTCATTTTCTGAAGTTTCTCCCCCGCCAATGGCATCCCGCACCTGCTCCGCCAGCATATCATCCAGCGGATTGTAATCTGGAACAATTCTGACTTCTGCGCCACAATACGGACAATATCCTAGGTCATATGTAATTTCTGCTCCGCATTTTGCACATTTCATTTAGTAAAAACCCCCTATTTGCATGCCGCCTCCACACAGTTATACATCAGCATAGCTCGTGTCATCGGTCCCACTCCTCCTGGAACCGGTGTGATTGCGCCAACTTTTTCTATTACGTCATCGTAATCGACATCCCCACACAACACATTGTCTTCATTTCGGTGAATGCCGACGTCGATCACGACTGCATTTTCTTTTATATATTCTTTCGTTATAAATTTTGGTTTCCCGACTGCCGCCACAAGAATGTCTGCTCGCTTTGTAATCTCCTTTAAATCTTTCGTTTGGGAATGTGCGATTGTCACAGTTCCATTCTCCCTTAGTAGAAGAAGCGCTGTCGGTTTCCCTACATTGTTACTTCTTCCAACAACTACACACTCTCTTCCACGGATCGAAATCCCTGAACGTTTCAAAAGTTGAATGACTCCAGCTGGCGTACAGCAGTCAAAGCCATCCCCTCCGATACAAAGCTTCCCGATATTGACCGGATGAAATCCATCCACATCCTTCGCCGGATCAATTGCCTTCACAACTTTTGATTCATCCATATGAGATGGAAGCGGAAGTTGTACAAGAATTCCATGCACATCTTCGGTGTGATTTAATTGATCGAGCAGTGCGAGAAGTTCTTCCTCTTTCGTTTCTTCTGGCAGCTCGTAAGAGCGCGATTCGATCCCGATATAAGCACAATCTTTCTTTTTCCCATTCACATATACCGTAGATGCGGGGTCATTTCCCACCTGTATCACAGCAAGGCAGACAGATTTCCCCGCCTGTTTCAGCCTTGCCACACGCTCTTTTAACTCTTCTTTGATCTGCATTGCAATCTGTTTTCCGTCAATAATCTGTGGCATATTTCATCTCTCCTTAGAATAAACCTGTAATATTTCCACTTGCATCTACATCAATATGATTTGCTGCTGGAACTTTCGGAAGTCCAGGCATTGTCATAACAGCTCCCGTAAGAGCGACAACAAATCCTGCTCCGGCATTTACATACACTTCACGGATATGCATATCAAAATTCTGTGGACGGCCAAGTAATGTAGCATCATCAGAAAGGGAATACTGATTCTTTGCCATACATACTGGAAGATTTCCAAATCCCATCTGCTCAATCTTTGCAAGCTGCTTTTCTGCTGCCGGAGCATACTCAACTCCTTTTGCGCCATAGATTTCTTTTGAAATCGTCTCGATCTTCTCTTTGAGTGTCAACTCATCGGAATATAACGGTGCGAAATGGCTTTCCTTTGTCTCCAAAGTCTGAAGTACCTTTTCTGCCAGTTCAATTCCGCCCTCTCCGCCGTGTTCCCACACTTTAGACAATGCAAACTCGCATCCTCGCTCCTCACAGAATTTTTGGATAAATGCATTCTCAGCATCTGTATCTGTCACAAACGAATTCAGTGTAACAATGACCGGAACATTATATTTCTGAATATTTTCAATATGTTTTTCCAAATTCACGATTCCTTTTTCCAATGCTTCCAAATTCTCTTCTGCCAAAGCATTTTTCGGAACCCCTCCATTGTATTTTAATGCGCGCACAGTCGCAACGATCACAACTGCATCTGGTGCCAGTTCACTGCTTCGACATTTGATATCAAAGAATTTTTCCGCACCGAGATCTGCTCCAAATCCAGCCTCTGTAATGGCAATGTCTCCAAGTTTTAACGCCATCTTTGTAGCTCGGACACTGTTACATCCATGTGCAATGTTGGCAAATGGTCCACCATGTACGATGGCTGGTGTATGTTCCAGTGTCTGGATCAGATTTGGTTTCATCGCATCTTTTAAAAGGGCTGTCATTGCACCTGTTGCCTGAAGCATATCGGCAGTAACCGGATTGCCAGAGAAGTCATAGGCAACGATAATCTTGCCAAGACGTTCCTTTAAATCTTGAAGATTATTCGCCAGACAGAGTACCGCCATAATCTCTGAGGCAACTGTGATGACAAAATGATCTTCTCTTACCATTCCGTCCATTTTGCTTCCAAGTCCAACTACGATATTTCTAAGAGATCGGTCATTCATATCCAGGCATCTCTTCCAGACAACCTGCCTTGGATCGATCTGCAGAGCATTTCCTTGCTGAATATGATTATCTAACATTGCTGCAAGCAGATTGTTGGCAGAAGTGATCGCATGAAAATCTCCTGTAAAATGCAGATTTAAATCTTCCATCGGAACAACCTGTGCATAACCTCCGCCTGCTGCTCCGCCCTTAATTCCAAAACATGGGCCAAGGGAAGGCTCACGGAGTGCGATCACTGCCTTTTTATTTAATTTTGCCATTGCCTGTCCAAGTCCAACACTTGTCGTTGTCTTTCCCTCTCCTGCCGGTGTAGGATTAATAGCTGTCACAAGGACAAGTTTTCCATCTGGTCTGTCTTTGATCTGATCCCAAAGTTCATCAGAAAGTTTTGCTTTGTACTTTCCATAAAGTTCCAGATCATCCTCCTGAATCCCAATTGTCTCTGCCACCTCTTTGATCGGCTTCATCTGTGCTTCCTGAGCGATTTGAATATCTGTCTTCATCTTCTCTTCGTCCTTTCTTTTTATGCATCTGCTGCACTTACTTTATACATACTCCTCTATGTACTGCTCAAACTCTTCCATAGACATCAGTACCTTTCGCGGTTTGGTTCCTTCCTCCTCGCCAACGACACCAGCTTCGAAAAGCTGATCCATAATGCGTGCTGCACGGTTAAATCCAATTTTGAATACCCGCTGGAGCATTCCGATAGAAGCTTTGTCTTTTTCTATAATAAAACGTCCTGCATCTACAAAGTAGACATCGCGTTCATCGGCTCCTCCACCTGCTCCTGCAGCTGATGCCATTCCCGTCTGTGCACTGTTTACATGATTTTCTACTTCTTCATTATATACGGCATTTCCATTCTTTGTCACGAGATATTCTACAACATTTTGAACTTCTTTATCAGAGACAAATGCTCCCTGCACACGGGCAGGCTTCTGGTATCCCGATGGATAAAAAAGCATATCACCTTTTCCAAGAAGTTTTTCCGCACCGTTCATATCAATGATTGTTCTGGAGTCCACTCCCGAAGACACCGAAAAAGCAATACGAGACGGCATATTTGCCTTGATCAATCCGGTAATAACATTCACGGACGGTCTCTGTGTCGCAAGAACAAGATGAATTCCCGCTGCGCGGGCAAGCTGTGCCAGGCGGCAGATCGCCTCCTCGATTTCCCCTGGTGCCACCATCATAAGGTCTGCAAGCTCATCAACAATAATGACAATCTGAGGCATTTTTTCTGGCTTTTCACCATTTTCTATCTGTTTTTCAACCTCAGATACCTTTTCGTTATATCCCCGTAAATCACGCACATTGTATTCCGCAAATAACCGATACCGCTTATCCATTTCCACAACAGCCCAGTTTAAAGCTCCCGATGCTTTCTTCGGATCTGTAACTACCGGAATCATCAAATGTGGAATCCCATTGTAGACACTTAACTCTACAACTTTTGGATCGATCATGATTAATTTCACCTCATCCGGATCTGCTTTATATAAAATACTCATGATCAGTGTATTGATACAGACAGATTTTCCAGATCCTGTCGCACCTGCGATCAGAAGATGAGGCATCTTCATAATATCTGCCACAACAACCTTCCCTGCGATATCTCTTCCTGCTGCGAAAGCAATCTTGGAAGTACTCTTTTGAAATTCTTCCGTTTCCAGAAGATCCCGCAGCATCACCGGGGAAGTCTCTTTGTTCGGAACCTCGATTCCAACTGCAGCTTTTCCCGGGATCGGCGCTTCAATACGAATGTCAGCGGCTGCCAGATTCAATTTGATATCATCGGCAAGACCGACAATCTTACTGACTTTTACTCCCTGCTCCGGCTGAAGTTCATAGCGTGTCACAGATGGTCCACAACTTACATTTGTCACAGTAACACGTACTCCAAAATTATAAAGCGTCTGCTGCAACTTGTTCGCTGTCTCACGCAAATGTGCATCGGAATCCCCACCACCTGCTTTTCCACGCTTCAATAGCGAAAGTGGTGGGCGTTGATAGTTTAATTTGGGTTGATGTTCCGTTTCTTTCCTCTCTCGTTCAACTTCTTCTGTCGCCTTTTGTGTCTCTTCCTCACTGGATTTCTTTTTCTTTGCTCTCGTATTTTTTTTCTCTGTTGCAGGATCCGGTGCAAATGGATCTCCTGCCGGAGCTACTTCTTCTAAAACTTCCTGTTTCAAAGTAGGCTCTGCACGATTGATCACAAAATCCAGCGGCTGCTCCTCAAATGGAATTTCTTCCGGTTTTAATTCTTTCAAATCTTCCTTAGGCTGTGTGAGTGTAGTATCAAATGTCACACCTGATATATGCTGGTCTGCTTTAGCCGCTTTTTTGGCCTCTCGTTTCGCAGCTTTCTGCGCTTCTTTTATCGCTTTTGTTTCTTCTTTTTCAGCACGCGCTTCCCTTTTCGCAGATGCCTGTGTCCGTCTTTTTCTGACATCTTCCTTCGCAGATGTGTAAACTTTTGCACTGCCCTTTTTCAGCCCTCTTAAAAAGGACTTTTCCGTGATCAGCACAAGAAAGATGATCATTAAAATAATCACTATCACATAAGTTCCCGCGACTCCAACTGCCGGGCACAACAATTTTGTAAAAATCCCTCCGAGCAGTCCGCCGCCCTTTTTCTCCTTCGCTGCATATCTATAAAAGGAAATAATAGTCTGCTCTTTTTCAAATGGAACAGTAAGCAACTGTAAAAAAGTGCAGAGCATGAAGGAAAAACCAACTCCTGCCCCCAGTTTTATGTATGCAAAAGAATTACCTCTGTTTGAAAATACGAAAGCAGTCCCTAAAAAAAGTAAAACCGGCATGATATAAGCCGGCAGTCCAAAGATTCCGAACAAAAATGCAGAAACTGCATTTCCAAGAAATCCTCCCAGACCGAAATTACTCAAAATAAGAAGAATTGCCACTGCTAATGTCAAAAGAATGATAATCTCATCACGGAAAGAATAACTGTTTTGTGCCTTTTTCCCTTTTGTGCCTGCCTTTTTTGTTGTTTTGCCTTTCTTTGCAGCCATACAATATTCCCTCCTTGTTTCTTATTCGCAAGTTGTGGCACAGGCTATTTCCCATACCACAACAAAACATACTATGTCTATTATAACACTATTTTTTGTTCGCTTCAATCATTGCCTGCAATTTTTTTAATGCATCACTGATACCTCCAACCGCATCGATCAGTCCTTCCCGAACGGCATCTTCTCCTTCCAGCAATGTTCCCACATCTTTTACTAGCTGTGTCGAGTCTAGCATCAACTCTTCGACACGTTCTTGAGAAATACGGGAATGTTCTGCGAGAAACCGTGTAATACGATCTTGTGTCCGCTCCATATTCTTATAGCTTTGTAAGACACCAATAAACATTCCGGTCGAACGCACTGGATGCACGATCATAGTTCCACTCGGTACAATAAAAGAGTAGTCTGCCGACACCGCGAGAGGTCCACCGATAGAATGACTGCCTCCCAGTACAAGCGAAACTGTCGGCTTACTAAGAGATGCTATCATCTCCGCAATTGCAAGTCCTGCTTCCACATCCCCGCCCATTGTATTGAGAAGGATCAGCACTCCATCAATTTCTTCATTATCTTCTATTTCCGCAAGCTTTGGAAGTAGATGTTCATATTTTGTTGCTTTTGTATTTCCCGATACTGCTTCATGACCTTCGATTTCTCCAATAATTGTAAGAAGCTGGATACGATGCTTTTCTCTGTCTTTGTCAAGTTCAAGCGCTCCCATTTCTTTAATTTGTTCCGTCTCTTTTTCTTGATGATTATCTCTTTCTTCCTGTCCCATTTCACACACTCCTGATATTTTCTTTTTAGTATGTGCAGAAAATAATATTTCATACTTTCCTGGAATATGAAGAACTCTTTGATCATATAAAAATACGTCTCACAAAACAATGTATCCCATCCATCGGACAACAGTATTCTGCAAGACGTATTTTATTTATTTCTTCATCTGTACCATTTCATCAAAACAGGTCGGAGTTTCTTAGCTTACCATTAGACATAGGCAAGTGCTTGCTCCAAATCTGCAATAATATCTTCTACATGTTCGATTCCGACACTAAGGCGGATAAGATCTGGCTGTACCCCTGCTTCCAGCAGTTCCTGTTCATTCATCTGACGATGTGTATGACTTGCCGGATGGAGCACCGATGTTCTCGCATCTGCAACATGAGTAACAATCGCAGCCATCTGAAGATGATCCATCATCGCAACTGCTCCGTCTCTTCCCGCTTTCAGTCCAAAAGAAATTACTCCACATGTACCATTCGGCATATACTTTTTCGCAAGTTCATGATACTTATTTCCTTCCAGCCCCGCATAGTTCACCCATGCCACTTTCTCATGGTTCTCAAGATACTCAGCAACTTTCTGCGCATTTTCACAATGTCTCTCAACCCTCAGACACAATGTCTCCAGTCCGATATTCAATAAAAATGCATTCTGTGGAGACTGAATCGATCCAAGATCCCTCATCAATTGTGCTGTCGCCTTCTGGATATAGGCCAGTTTTCCAAAGCGCTCTGTATAAATCACTCCATGATAAGTTTCATCCGGAGTTGTCAATCCCGGGAACTTTTCTTTTGCAGCATCCCAGTTAAAATTTCCACTGTCTACAATACAGCCTCCGACACAAGTCGCATGTCCATCCATATATTTTGTAGTAGAATGTGTTACAATATCTGCTCCCCACTCAAATGGACGGCAGTTCACTGGAGTCGCAAAAGTATTATCAACAATCAATGGAACCTGATGTGCATGAGCTGCCTTCGCAAACTTCTCAATATCCAGAACAACAAGGGATGGATTAGATATAGTCTCTCCAAATACTGCTTTTGTGTTCTCCCGAAATGCAGCATGTAACTCCTCTTCTCCTGCATCCGGATCTACAAAGGTTGCTTCAATTCCCATTTTTTTCAATGTATGGGCATACAGATTATAGGTTCCCCCATAAAGTGCTGACGCACATACAATGTGATCTCCAGCTTCTGCAATATTCATGATCGCATAGAAATTTGCTGCTTGTCCAGAGGAAGTAAGCATTGCTGCAACCCCTCCTTCCAGATCGCAGATTTTCGCTGCCACGGCATCGTTAGTAGGATTCTGAAGTCTTGTATAAAAATATCCTGCCTCCTCCAGGTCAAAAAGTCTGCCCATCTGCTCACTGGACTCATACTTAAATGTTGTACTCTGGTAGATCGGGAGCACTCTGGCTTCTCCATTTTTCGGCTTCCAGCCTGATTGAATACATTTTGTCTCTGGTCTGTAATTATTGCTCATTTGCGTTGCCTCCTGCGTATTCATTCTGATTTTTTCTCACTAGAATCTAGTATACCATTCAGAAAATATTTGCACAAGAGCTATCTTTTTCATGTTTTTTAATTTGTAATTGAAAATAATTTATCTAACTATGAAAATTTTATGCAAAAATGACACAGCCATTCTTTCACCTAGTTGGTGATCGATCTGACTGTGCCATTTATTCTTTTAAGAGCAACAGCTCCTTTTTGCTGCAAAATAACTACATGCTATACTCTAAACTGAATTTCTTATTC
>OFMJ01002244.1_pt1 | contig 11650 bp, 8 predicted proteins | sample 1541801 | NCBI WGS metagenome assembly OFMJ01 (sample SAMN04209234, study PRJEB22552) | human gut metagenome | biome: gut; material: feces | host: Homo sapiens | place: USA: Oklahoma
GGGGAATCAGCGTAATGCCGATCAGGGCCACACCACCGCCGGCCATCAGCTGTTTGATTCCTTGGCTTTTTGCGCCTGGGTTGTCGTTGCCATACCCCTCCAACAGGTTGATGCCGCCCCATACGCCGAGACCAGCACCCAAGGCCACCACCAAAGTTTGCAGTACGTCTACCATGCTGTTAAAGAAATCCATAAGATAGGGCCGGAATCCCTATTTTGATTAATTGCAGGAAAAGCAGAACAAGGCGGCCTGGATTCCGGCCTACCTCCTTTTCTATAACATAATAAGTAAGACCGCCTGTTCCGCGTCGTGGGTTTATGGTTCCGTTATCACCTCCCCCTGGAGGGCCGCCACCACCAGCACACGACTGTTGCCGCCCTGGTCGTTGCAGGTGGAGAGAGTTAGGTAGCCCGGGGCGTGGTGAACAGCGTCCAAATCGGTTGCCTGAAGCAGTGCCCCACGAAACATGGATGCCTTCTCAGGGCTGTTCAGGTCAGTGTAGGAATAGAGAGGGCAGCTGCTGTCAGTTTCCACCGCAGCCACCACTTGGTAGCGGTATTGGGAGCCGCCCAGTTCCAGGTAAATATCCTGGTGGGTGACTAGAAAGTTTGGTACCAAGTATTGAAGTACGGGTTTGAACATGGAGCCATCCAGCATATTGTGGCCGTACACAATGAGGTTTTGTCCCTCTGCCTGGGGCTGGCTGCGCCCATCCAGGAACGGGGTCCCTCCGCTGGCAGGATTGCCGTAGAAATCCCGGCGCAGGTAATGTTCTGGATCACTGGGAGTCCACACCACGGGATAGTCCACCGGGGTGTGAGGGATGGTCAGCCAACCAATACAGTCGGGGTTTTCGGCTTGCAGGGCAGCCAGGTCATGGCGGGGTGGCGCTGGTAAGGTAACTGCCGGTTCTTGCTGTTCAGAGGTTGCGCTGGGATGATCCTCTTGGGGAGAACTCTCCTGGAGGGATGGGGGATCTTCTGCGGTCATTGCCGCCTCAGAAGATGTCGCGGGGAGAGTAAACTCCTCCGCCAACACCTGGTAGGTGGACTTTTGCCGGTGGGAATCCCCCAGGGACCAAGCGAGCCACAGGCCGCACAGGATGGCAACACCCAGCAGCGCTCCCCACAGTGCATGATAGAGATGTTTCATAGGCCTCCCATGAAAAAAGGGCAGCCGCAGCAGCCCTCAGTCAATGTCTTTTTTTCTTGCATACGATCAAGATGCCCAGCCCAAGTAAGGATAGGATGAAGGCCGCTCCCACCCAAATCACAGCCCGGCTTCCTCCGGTTTGCGGAATTTCAGGTGTGGGCTCATCCGGTTCTGCAGGCGTATCAGGAGTCACTGGCTTGTCTGGAGTAACCGGTTCATCCGGCTGCTCCGGCGTGGGTTCATCTTCCATGGTGATGATCTGGATCTCAGTGGTTTCCTCCACAGTAAAGGTGATGTCCTCCGCAAGCTCATACCCTTCCGGGGCGGCGGTTTCCTTTAGCACATAGCCCTCGCCCACAGGCAAGCCGGTGATCACATGAGGGGTATCGGTAGTCTCCCAAGACTCAATCAAAGTGCCGTCCGGGGCATAAAGCTCTAGGTTAGCCCCAGGCAGTTCCTCACCGGTCTCCGCATCTACTTTGGAGATATGGATTACTGTCTGATAGTTTTCAATAGGACTCAGTTCCAATTCTGGCGCATTCAGGCCTATTGCAAATGCCTTTTGACTCAAGATGTAACCGGGAGCGGCTTCCAGTTCCTTCACCTGGTAATCCCCGTAGGGCGCTTCAAAGGTGAACTCGCCGGATTCATCGGTGGTGGAGGTGGCCAGGGCGGTTTCTTTGGTGAACTCTGTGGTTTCCGCAGCGAACAGCCCGAAGATCACGCCCTCCAGGGGAGCCTGCTCGGCCCCGGTCTTGTGGCCGGTAATCTTGCCCCGGAGCAGCTGGTTGTAGAACGCTACGGTTGCCGCCTGGTCAGTGGAGACAGTGACTGTTTGGCCTGCGGGAATCTCGTAGCGGGCGGTGAGATCGCTCTCCTGCTCCGTCACGGTGTACTCGCCGGGGGCCAGGTCCTGGATGTAGATTTCTCCTGCGCCATCGGTGGTGAAGGTCTGGCTGTAGTTCTCGCCCTCCACCAGGAAGGTGAAGCCCTCCAGAACGCCGTCCTCGGAGGTCTTGCGGATCAGCAGGCCGCCTTTGGGGGCGATGATGATGGTCTGATCCTTGTCGTTGATGTCAGCATGAGAGATAATCTCCACGCCGTCCTGATACAGCGTTTCAAACACTACGATGGTAGTGCCTGCTAAGGTGCTGGCGTCAAGGGTATAGGTCAGTTCCACTGTTCCGCTGCTTTCCTCTGCCACGAATTCTGTCTCGGCAGTGACTTCAGCCCCGTCTACCAAAAGTGCCTGGCCCGTGCCTTTGTCCATAAGCGCACCGGAAACGGTGTAGGTCTTTCCAGGGATCAAGCCAGTGTACTCCACCACGTCCACAATGGTGATTTCGCCCATGGGGTCGGCGGTGTGCTTGCCGTCCACCGTGGCGGTGGTACCCAGGGTGGGCTTGTCCGGCTCGGTAATCTCCACGGTCTGGTTTTCATCGGTGATGTCTGCGTGAACTGCCACTTCGATTCCATCGGAGTACAGTGTTTCAAAGACCACAATGGTGGTGCCTGCCAGGGTGCTGGCGTCCAGGGTGTAGGTCAGTTCCACGGTTCCGCTGGCTTCTTCGGGGATAAACTCTACCTCGGTAGTAACTTCAGCGCCGTCCACCTGGAGTGCTTCGCCCGTTCCCTTGTCCATAAGGACGCCGGAAACGGTATAGGTCTGGCCAGGGATCAAGCCTGTGTACTCCACCACGTCCACAATGGTGATCTCGCCGGTGGGGTCGGCTGTGTGCTGGCCGTCCACCGTGGCGGTGGTGCCGATCTCCGGGGTTTCAATAAAGGAAACTGTTTGCCCTTCATCCTCAATGTCCTCATGGCTGGCAACTTCGGTTTCGCCCTGGAAAAGCGTCTCGAAAACTACCACCGACTTGTTGACCAAGGAAGAAGCGTCAAAGGTGAACAGCACGTCAATGGTTCCGCTGGACTCGGAGGGAGTGAAGGTGGCCGCGGAAGTTACCTGTTCCTCGCCAATCAACAAGGGTTCTCCCGTCTCTTTATCCATCAGCACACCAGATAGCTTATACTCCTGGCCCACGGTCAAACCGGAATACTCCACCGTATCGGTGATGGTGATCTGCTCGGCAGGCTCCACGGTTTTCTCGCCGTTGACGGTGGCAGTGGTGCCAATCTCAGGCTTGCCAAAAGTCACGGTTTGGCCTTCATCGTCAATATCAGCGTGAGAAGCCACCACATTTTCTCCCTGATAGAGGTCCTCAAAGACCACCACAGCTTTGTCCGCAAGAGCGGAGGCATCAAAGGTGTAGGTCAGCTCCACAGTGCCCTCCGAACTGGTGGGGGTAAACTCCAACTCGGCGGTGATTTGCTGCTCACCCATCAGCAACGGCTCCCCAGTGCTTTTGTCCATGAGAACGCCGGACACCTTATAGGTTTGACCCACCTTTAGGTTCTTGTAGGTCACGGTGTCCACGATGGTGACTTCCCCGGCTGGTTCCGCTGTGTGCTGACCATCTACGGTGGCAGTAGTGCCGATCTCCGGCACCCCTTCAAACTGATCGTCCAGGGTGCCCAGGTAGATGGTAGTGTTGTTCCGGGAAATTTTGATTCCGGACACCTTTACCAGCTCATAACCCTGGTTTCCTTCACACCGCAGTTCTTCCAAGGTGTAGGTGTCAAAGGGAAGGGCGCACAGGCTATCTTGCACATCCACTATCCAGCCCTCGGTGGTCAGGCCAAACCAGGTACCGTTGTGGTCATCCCAAGCGCTTTCGTCCTCCACACCATCGTTGCCGTTGGTGTTCTGGGAGTGGGGGTTCCAGTCAGATACGGTCCTGACCTCACCATTTTCATCGGTCACCACGATATGGGATTCCCCAGTGGTTTCAGAGGTCAATTTGAAAGCAACATTGGCGAACCGCTCCATATTGGTTTCGCCGCCCTCGCCAACCTTCACGAACTGCAAATCACCTCTTACCACTTGGTTGTAGGCAGCGTCGCCGTCCCGGAACTCGATGATCTCTCCATCCTTACGGATCTGGAAGGAGCGGACGATCTGGTCGGTGTGGAGGTACCCTTCTCCAGGCTTGCTTTCCACCATCTGGTAGGTGCCGTAGGGCAGGGCGCGGGCGTCCGTCTGGGCGATGCCGTCCACCACCTCGATGGTGGCGCACACCTTGCCGGGTTCATACAGAGCGCCGCCCACGTACACGGCGTTGATGGATTTATTGGTGATCTCAAAAAGAGTGCCGTCCAAAGAGGCACCACCCAAGGGTGTAAGCAGGCCAGATTCCAGGTCACGCTTCTCAATCAAGACGCCCCCTCGCACCACCTCGTCCGCCACGGTGAACTCATAAATAACGCCGTCATCCTCCACCTGGACCGTCTGGTCCGGGGCGGTGAGGAGCATGGATTCGTTGGTGGCGGATTCGTGGAGGATGTATTCGCCGTAGGGCAGCAGGTCATCGGCGGTGCTGGCTTTGCCCTCGCTGTCGGTGACCAGGGTCTTGACCACCTCGCCAGGCTGGTACTTTTCCCCTTCCACAATCACCGGGTTGCGGGAATTGTTGATAATCTGGAAGGTGATCCCCTCAAAGTTTGCGTCACCCTGGGGTGTGCTGCCGGTGATGGTATCCTGCTTTTCCACGCTGAGACCGCCCCGTTCCACATCGTTCACGGCAGTAATCGCAACAGAGTGGCCATTCAGTCGCACTTGAACAGTTTTGCCTGTCCAGGTCAACAGCATGGACTCATTTGTCTGAGATTCCCGCACCTCGTAAGTACCATAAGGAAGAACGTCATTTCCGGTGCTGGCGTGACCGGTTTCGTCCGTGGTGATGGTCATGATCACATCGCCCACGGCGTAGGTGGTGCCGTCCACCACCACGGGGTTGGCGCTTCGGTTGATGATCTCAAAATCGATGTTGGCAAAGGAGGAGTTGCCCTGGGGAGTGGTCCCCATCTGGCTGTCCTGCTTCTCGATCTCGATACCGCCCCGCACCACATCATTTTCGGCGTCGTACTCCAGCATTTGACCATCCTGGTTGATGGTCACGGAGATTTCTTCCCCGAAGGTTTTCAGCATGGATTCATTGGTGGAAACCTCACGGACAGTGTAGTCGCCGTAGGGCAAAGCACTCTCCCCAGTGGTGGCCACACCGCTGGCGTTGGTGGTAATGGTCATGGCCACCTGGCCGGGAGCTGCGGTTGAGCCGTTGACCACCACAGGGTTCTTGCTCTGGTTGACGATCTCAAATGTGATTCCTTCCAGAGAGGCATCACCCTGCGGGGTCGTACCGGTTTGACTGTCCTTCTTTTGGATGGTCAGCCCGCCCCGCTGAACTTCCTCCGCCAGATCTGTAACCTCCAGCTCATACACATCGCCAGTGAGCTGGCTGCCGTCCACGGTGTAGGTGTGGACCTGCGTGTCCAGCCGGTACCCTTCTGGGGCGGACAGCTCCTTGACCGTCACCGTGCCGAAGGGGATGCCCTCCAGGGTGCCAAGATTGCCGGACGCATCGGAGGTCAGCTCCTCTGTGACGGTCTGGCCGCCTTTCTGGTAGCTAACTTGGTATACTGCTCCGGCCAGAGAAGCATTGCCCTGGGGCGTGCTGCCGGTTTGGGCGTCTTTCTTCTTCAGGCGAAGGGTCAAAGTTCCAGGCTCGTCCTCCACCGACAAACTGGTATCCGCCCCGTTGATGGTAAAGGTGTACACTTTCGTGTCCAACTTGTACCCCTTGGGCGGGGTGACCTCTTTCACCGAGTATGTCCCATCCTCCAGCGGGGTGGACAAGGTGGCATGGCCTGCCGTGTCTGTCGTAAAAGTGGCCACCACAGAACCTGTGCCGGAAGTGCCTTTGTACACGTTGTAGGTGGCCCCGGCAAGTGAATAGGCCGAGTTGCCTTGGGTAATGGAAACGTCCGCGGAGGTCTTGGTCAGGGTGACGGTGTACTCCTTGGGGGCGGGCGGCTCCACTTTAATCAAGACGTAGTAGGATCCGGGAGTTTTCGGGGTAATCGCGGAAATCTGGTTGCCGCTCTTGGGGGAGGTGTTGCTGTGCCACATCTTGTCATCGCTGGGGGAATCGCCCCAAAAGAAACCTATGTGGTTGTCAGCGCCATCGTTCCCGGGAGAATGGCTCCACCACATCAAAATGATGTCGCCCTTCTCCGCCTGGCCGCTGGAAAGCAGCTGCTGTTTGTCCTTGAAGGAGTAGGCGGTCAAGTCGGCGTTCTGAATGAGGTTCATGAAGTTGCTGGCTCCACACATCACATCGTAAGGCCGCCCGGAGCCGGTGACATTGGTCTGGCCCTTGATGTACATCTGGGCGATGAAGGTGTCGGTGTCCAGGCCGACTTTCCGCAAAACGTAGGACACAAAGCCCGTGCAGTTCATGCCGGGAGTGCCATCGTTGTAACTGGGGTCGCCGTTGGGGGACTGCCAGTCGCCGCCCTTGTATGGGGTGCCCAAATAGTAATCGTCATTCTCATGGGCTTCCAACTCCGCCACGATCTTGGCTCTGGAAACGCCGAACTGGGTTAAATAATCCGTGCCACCTTGGGTGATGTTCTGAATCTCGTCGAAGGGGTCGATGGCGTAAAGCACCGGCACGTCGCCGGAAGAGTCGGAAATAATGATTTCGTCTGCAGAAACAGAAAATGGCAGCGCACTCATGATCAGCACCACTGCCAACAGTAAGGAGAGTATTCTATTTGGACGTTTCATTGTTGCGCTCCTTTCTAAGGCAACACCGCACAGAAAAGTAAGCATGATACAGCCCGACATGATATAATAAAAATATGGATAAACAGATGACAATGTCTGCGCTTAGTGATGAGTTGGCGCAGGTACGGACAAAGAAGAAAGAATTTCTAGCCCAGATCGAGCGAATCGTCCCGTGGAAGGAATGGCTAGCGCTGATTCAGCCGTGCTATTATAAAGGAGAGCGCGGCAACAAACCCTATCCACTGGAGACCATGCTGCGGCTGTATCTGCTGCAAAATCTGTATGACCTGAGCGACGAAGCAACAGCGGCAGAAGCAATCGACAGCCGTGCGTTTTCGGATTTCTGTGGCGTTGATTCCAGCAACCAGGTGCCGAATGGGGATACCATTGGCCGCTTTCGGAACCTGCTGGTAAAAAACGGATTGCAGGAGAAGCTGTTCACGCAGGTCGTGGCTGCACTGACGGAACAGGGTCTTATCCTGAAAAAGGGAACGATTGTTGATTCCACCATCATTTCCGCGCCCTCCTCCACCAAGAACAAGGAGAAGAAGCGGGATCCGGATGCACATCAGGTCAAGAAGGGCAACACATGGCACTTTGGCTATAAAGCGCATATCGGCGTAGATAAGGACAGCGGACTGGTCCACACAGTGGAGGCGACACCCGCCAATGTTCATGACGTGTCACAGACTTCGTCACTGCTGACCGGTGAGGAAGAGGTCGTTTACGGTGACAGCGGCTATCTCGGCGCCGGCAAGCGTGAGGACGCGATCGTTCGGAACAAATCCGGACGCAAGATCAAATACAAAATCAACCGTCGTCCATCCCAGCTAAAGAAACTGAGTAAAAGCGGCCAGTACGCGGCCAAGAAAGCGGAACACGCAAAATCTTCTGTCCGTGCGAAGGTAGAGCACGTATTTGGTGTCGTTAAAAAACAACTGCGGTTTCGGAAAACGCGATACCGAGGGCTCGAAAAGCAACGAGCCAAATTCAATATCATATTCGCGTTGGCGAATCTGCTTCTGGCTGACAGGCCCTGCCTGGCGGCTTGAAGTTGTGCGCTCTCGCGAAGAAATGCGCCGGGAAGCCTATGGTTTCCTGCCTGATGGGTGATTCGACAGCGCTTGCCTCAGCAATTGTGCGGTGCTGCCCTAAAAATATCAGGGAATCTCAATTTGATAAACGTCGCAAACGTCATTTGATTTTAGCTTCAGCCTGGCCCGTAGAAAAGCCTCAATGTCAAAGGCGTTTTTCGGGTCGGCGTCAGCGGTGTACTTGTAGTTGGGGTGCTGGGTGATGTCGTACTTGTCCGACAAAAACGGACGCACACCTCGCAGCTGGAGGATGCACTTGCCGCCGTCCATGACGGCCAGCTCATCCTGGCTCATCAGCTCTTTGCCACAATGTCAAGTGATGAATTCAAGAATTAGAAAAATTTTATCGTAACAGGGGTTGACATTTCTCATTTTGGTGCATATACTTGATACATCAAAATAATTTGATGTGAGGTGAGATCGTGGAAACAAAGTATCAAAAGCAGGCAAAAGTGTTTAAGGCTTTGTGCGATCCCAAACGGCTTGCAATTCTGGAGCAGCTAAGAGGCGGAGAAAAGTGCGCCTGTGTTTTACAAGAACCTCTGGATTTAACGCAATCTGGTCTTTCCTATCACATGAAAATTCTCTGTGATTCCGGCATTGTTACCAGCCGGCAAGAGGGAAAGTGGACGCATTACCAATTGAGCGATTCCGGCAGAGAATATGCGATAGAACTGCTAAAGGAACTGACAACGCCGGATACGGAACAAGCGATAGCTTGCCATCGGTGTGGATAGAATACGCCATCTAAATAGCGGATGGCTTTTCTTTTGGCAATACACATCAAAATATTTTGATATGTAATGTATAAAATGGAAAGTGAGGTTTTTGTATGGGTGTATGGGACTTTATTCAGGATCAGGTGCTTGGGATGCAATGGCTCAATGCACTGATCGGCATGGGGTTGTCGGCCCTTGGCCTGGATGTTACCGGACAGATCGGCGGCAGCATACAGTTTTTCATCTATGATGTCTTAAAGATCACTGTATTGCTTTGTGTGCTGATTTTTGCGATCTCTTATATCCAAAGCTACTTCCCGCCGGAGCGGAGTAAACGTATCTTGGGTAGATTTCACGGAGTTTGGGCGAACATTATCTCTGCTCTGCTGGGAACAGTGACACCATTCTGCTCCTGCTCATCTATCCCGTTGTTCATCGGCTTTACGAGTGCGGGCCTGCCGCTGGGTGTGACATTCTCCTTTTTGATCTCGTCTCCGATGGTTGATCTGGGAAGTCTTGTCCTGCTCATCAGCATTTTTGGCGCAAAAGTAGCCATCATCTATGTGTTGTTGGGGCTTGTCATTGCTGTCATCGGCGGTACAATCATTGAGAAACTGCACATGGAAAAGCACATTGAGAGCTTTGTTCTTTCTGCTGGCAGTGTGGACATTGAGTCTCCTGATCTGACGATACGGGAACGACTGATTTATGCGAAGGAACAGATGCTGGATACCTTCAAGAAGGTATTCCCTTACATTCTGGTGGGTGTCGGCATTGGTGCGTTGATCCACAACTGGATACCAGAGAGCTGGGTGGAAACCGTTCTTGGCAGCAATAATCCCTTTGGCGTTATTCTCGCCACGATTGTAGGCATCCCCATGTATGCAGACATTTTTGGCACAATTCCGGTTGCGGAGGCGCTGCTCTCCAAAGGAGCGCAGCTTGGCACAGTTCTGTCCTTCATGATGGCCGTCACAACCCTGTCCCTGCCGTCACTTATCATGCTCCGCAAGGCGGTAAAACCGAAACTGTTGGCATTGTTTATTGGTGTTTGTGCGATAGGAATTATTATTGTTGGTTATCTGTTCAATGTATTTCAATTTATTTTAATGTGATTTAGGAGGTAATTTACAATGGGACTGTTTGGTAAAAAGAAAGAAGAAAAAAGCTGCTGCTGCGGGAGCAGTTGTACACCGGAAGCTATGGCCCAGGCCGAAACCGCAAAAAAGTCAGCTGGTGTTAAAGTGTTGGGTTCTGGATGTGCAAAATGCCATGCGTTAGAGGATGCTACCAGAAAGGCACTTGAGGAACTGGGCATGGATTCAACCATCGACCACGTGACCGATTTTGCTCAACTCGCCGCCTATGGCGTGATGACCACCCCTGCCCTGGTGGTAGATGGTAAAGTGGTATCTTATGGTAAGGTTTTGAAAAAGGACGAGGCCAAAGCCCTCATTCAGAAGATCAGAGGGTAAGCGTATGAGCCAAAAGCCAAAAGTGGCCTTTATCTGTGTTCACAACTCCTGTCGGAGCCAGATTGCAGAGGCACTCGGAAAGTATTTGGCCTCTGATGTCTTTGAGAGTTACTCCGCAGGAACACAAACGGTACCACAAATCAACCAAGATGCCGTGCGGCTGATGAAACAGTTATACGGCATCGACATGGAGCAGACGCAATACAGCAAGCTCTTGACTGAACTTCCACCGATTGACATCGTTGTGACTATGGGTTGTAATGTAAATTGCCCCTATCTTCCCTGCAAATATAGGGAAAACTGGGGGCTTGACGATCCGTCTGGAAAGGATGAGGCGGAGTATCGGAAAACGATTGCGGCCATTGAGCAAAAAATGATGGCGCTAAAAGAATTCGTCAAAGAAAATTTCGAGCATTAAAAATAGCCCTCCCCAACATTGGGGAGGGCTTCGCTATCTTATGCTGCAATCTCCGGGATTTCCCCGACAAAGTTATAAACGATTCTGACTTCCTGCACCTTTTGGCCGTCCACCTTTTTGACCTCGCCAATCAGAATCCGGCTGATGAGCCGGTTCAGCACCGCTTCATCCAGTTCCTCGATAGTGGCATAGCGCCGGATTTCCTTGATGAAGGTACGGACTTCGCCCTCCTGAGCATCAGCCCGGCTCTGCATCATCGCCAAGTCATGCAGACGTTTCTGGTTGGATTCCTGCTCCTGTTCCAGCGCCGCCGTCAGCTTCACAAACCGCTGCTCGGTCAGGATGCCTTTGGCCTTATCGGTGTACAGGCTCAAAAACATTCCGTCAATTTCCTGATTTCGGGCTTCCAGCCGCTGGCGTTCCTTCTCTGTCTGAGAAGCGTCCACCAGATACCGGCGCTCCATCCGGCGGCTGAGCCGCTGGTAGAACGCATCGGCGTCCTTCATGGCCTGCGCCGCCAATTCCTGAATATCCTTCAGCAGCAGATTGTACAAATCCCTTGCCTCAATCTTGTGGCTGGTACAGGCGTTCTTGCCCAGCCGGTTGTAGGTCTGGCAGATATAGTATGCCTTGTCAATCGGCTCCCGCATTTCGCCGGTGAAGCGGTTCTTTCCGGTTCTGCCGACCTTTTCATACCGCACCTGCATGGACTTCCCGCAGGTGGCGCAGTAGACAAGCCCGTGGAACAGGTTATAGAAAGGGCAGACGTTGCCTTTCATAATGGTGGGTCTGCGGTCAATGATTTCCTGCACCTGTTCCCATTCCTCCGGTGTCACAATCGCCTCATGGCAGCCCTCAATGACCTCCCATTCCTCACGGGGGATAATGTCATAAGTGTTGGAGCGGATGCCTTTCTGATGTGTCCGGCAGACAAGATGTGCGCCCTTATAAAAGGGATTCCGCAGGATATGGCTGATCCTTGCGCTCCCCCATGAATAGTAGTTCACGTCACATTCTGTATTGCTTTTTACTCTGGTAATGGGGATTTTATCATCCATGAGCTGCTTTGCGATCCGCATACAGCCCCAGCCGTCCAGTGCCATAT
>OFMJ01002259.1_pt1 | contig 11585 bp, 7 predicted proteins | sample 1541801 | NCBI WGS metagenome assembly OFMJ01 (sample SAMN04209234, study PRJEB22552) | human gut metagenome | biome: gut; material: feces | host: Homo sapiens | place: USA: Oklahoma
CAGCTGCATAGATTTGAAAATCAACAAATTTATGGGGTAAGGGGGAAATGCGCTTTTAGAGACTACTTCGTTTATAATTTTTTAGTCTAAAAGAGCGTGTAAAAAATGATTTCTCATTTTTTCACACGCCCACTTTTGAGAATTTTAGAATTTTTTAATGGGGTCAGACCCCCTTACGATTTTCTTACGAAAGAGGAGAATCTATGCCAGATCAGTTTTCGAGAACCCGTCTCCTGCTGGGAGCGGAAGCCGTTCGAACTTTGCAGCAGGCCCGCGTCATCGTCTTCGGTGTCGGAGGCGTCGGTGGTTTCGCCGTCGAAGCCCTCGCGCGCGCCGGTGTCGGCACGATCGACCTCGTGGATAACGACACCGTATGCCTCACGAACATCAACCGTCAGATCATCGCCACCCACCAGAGCGTCGGGCGCTATAAAACCGAGGTGATGGCGGAGCGCATCCATGACATCAACCTGGACTGCGTCGTCCATCGTCACGAGTGCTTTTTCCTGCCGGAAACCAGTGCGGAATTCCATTTCGAGGAGTATGATTATGTCATCGATGCGGTCGATACCGTGACGGCGAAGATCCAGCTCGTCATGGCCTGTCAGGCAGCCGGCACGCCGATCATCAGCAGCATGGGCGCCGGTAACAAGCTCGATCCGACGAAATTCCAGGTCGCAGACATCTACCAGACCTCGATCGACCCGCTCGCCCGCGTCATGCGCCGCGAGCTGAAGAAGCGGCAGGTGAAGCATCTGAAGGTCGTATACTCCACGGAAGAAGCATTGACCCCGATGGCAGATGCGGGCAATGTTTCCGACGAGACTGTGTCGTCGGATGTCGAACATTTCAGTAAGCGCCGCTCGACCCCGGGCTCCGTCGCGTTTGTACCTTCAGTTGCAGGGCTGATCATCGGTGGAGAGGTGATCAAGGACCTTACGAAGGAAGCGATGAAAAAGAACTTTAGACGTTTATGAAGATAAGCACGTTTTGCATCGAAACCGGTATTTACAAATTCCCAAAAGAGTGATAAGATTATAACTGACTATTTAAAGAAGTATATAGACGTGTGGGGGAAGAATGAAAGTAGCATCTAATCTGAAGGACTTTGTATATAAAAGCATAGAATCGGATATCCTGGCAGGAAATCTGCATTCCGGAGATATTATTAACGAGAAGGACCTAGTGGAGAAGTATGGTGTGAGTAAATCGCCGGTGCGCGATGCACTGATTGCGCTGTGCGCCGATGGCATACTGAAAAGCATTCCACGCTACGGCTATGAGATCATCACTTATTCAGTAGACGGCGTGTATTCTATGCTGCAGTTCCGTTTCGTTCTGGAAAGTGGATTTATAAGTCGTAAGATCGATACGCTGACCGAACGTCAGCTGGATGAGCTCGAGCAGCTGAACGAAGACTGTAAGAACGATGAGCGTACACCGTTTGAGCATTGGGCAGCAAATGAAACCTTTCATCTGAAACTAATGAGCTTCTGGCATAATGACTATGCGCTACAGGAGCTTCGTCTTACGATGAACCGTCTGACCCGTGCATATGCACAGTTTTACTGGAACAGCAATCGGGATGTGCTGCTGTCAAAGGATACTGAGCATCATACCGATATTATCGAAGGTCTTCGAAAGAAAGATGCTGCTACGGTTATCGAATTCATCCGCCTGGACCTCCATAACTTCGGTGGCTTCGAGGATTTCTTTCTCCAGGCACGATAAACAGAATATGAAAAAGTGCGATATACCGCCGAACAGGGAAGCGAAGCTTCTTTGCCCGGCGGTTTTGTTTCATGAAAAGAACGAAATTTCGAAAATCTTGCACACGAAGTAGTCGTAAATTGCAATAGGGAGCAGGACGAAGAGACGCGTTCGTGCGCGCATAAAAACACAGGGAAGCAGGAAATACTTAAAAATCAGGGGGCTTCGTCTATCTGAAAGGCTATAGATCGGATGACAGAAAGCCTTGTGTTTGAGCAAAATTCACAAAAATATTATAAATATTTGTCAATTATTTAGATATTCAGATGATATCCTTTGTGCTATTATATAGCTATAAATACTGGTAATATCAGTGAGATGGTTAATGACATGAATAGATAAAATGCGGATTAAGAGTGTTCATTCATCCTGCACTGCATATGAACAGTAGGCTGTCCGGGGCGTTCCCGGGTGGCAAAGAAAAGGAGGAAAAGCGTATGAAGCTGAGTGAAAATGAGTACCAGAATTACACAGCGATCTTACGTGCGGAGTTGATTCCAGCGATGGGCTGTACGGAGCCGATTGCGATCGCTTATGCGGCAGCCGAGGCCCGGAGACTCTTGGGAGAGATGCCGACGCGCATCACAGTGAACTGCTCCGGTAACATGATCAAGAATGTCAAGGGCGTAACGGTACCGAATTCTGGTGGACAGAAGGGTATCGAGGTAGCCGCAATTCTTGGTATGGTCGGCGGCGATCCGGATAAGAAACTGGAAGTGATCGCTGGTGTGACCGATGAAGATCGTGAGGAGTGCAGACGACTCAATGAGACGAAGATCTGCGATGTGAATCTCGCGGAAAATGTTCCTAATCTCTATATCGAGATTATAATGGAATCAGAAGAGCATACTGCCTGTGTACGCATCGCAAACCATCACACGGATATCGTTTATATGAAGAAGGATGAGGAAGTTCTTCGAGATATCGAGAATGCCGTTGTAGAGGAAAATGCAGATGAAACTGTACGTGCAGATCGAAACAAGATGAGCCTTCAGGGACTTCTCGAGTATGCAAACACTGTAGATCTCGCTGAAATCAAGGACGTGATTCAGCGTCAGATCGAGATGAACTCGAAAATCTCACAGGAAGGTCTCGATAACGCATGGGGCGCACAGATCGGTAAGACGATCCTCGAAAACTGGGGTGATGATGTCCGTACCGAAGCCTGTGCAGCGGCAGCGGCAGGTTCCGATGCACGTATGAGTGGGTGTCCGCTCCCGGTTGTGATCAATTCCGGTTCCGGAAATCAGGGCATCACGGTGACGATGCCGGTTCTCGTGTATGCACGTGAGTGGCATATTTCCGAGGAAAAGATGTATCGGGCGATGCTCGTTAGTAACCTGGTTTCTTTCTATATCAAGCACTATATCGGCGCACTTTCCGCATTTTGTGGCGCTGTAAGTGCATCCTGTGGCTCGGGTGCTGCCATTACATTTATGGCCGGTGGTGACTACCAGCATATCGGACGAACGATCACCAACACACTTGCCAATGTCGGTGGTATCGTATGCGATGGCGCGAAGCCAAGCTGTGCAGCGAAGATCGCCGCTTCGGTACATGCAGCGTTGCTTGCACACTATATGAGCATGAGTGACAAGCAGTTCCGGGCAGGCGAGGGTATCGTTGAGAAGGATGTAGAGGAAACTATTAAAAACATGGGATACATCGGCAGAGTCGGTATGAAGTCCACGGATAAGGAAATCCTGAATGTCATGATCGATAAGGCAGATGTAGACGCAAATCTTAAAAAGGGTTAGGAGTATGAAATGGGAGAAAACGTAAAGAAACAAAAGAAGAGCGGATCGATTAATGCATTCGTTATCGTATTCTTCGTAATCGTAGGCTGTTACATCATGTCACTGTTTATCAGCCCGGGCGCATTTGATCGTGAAGTGCTGAATGGCAGAACCGTTGTTATCGCGAACTCTTTCCATGCAACGGAAAAGACGTATTTAGGACCGCAGGCGATTTTTCAGTCGATTCCGAACGGACTTGTATCCTCAGGCGGCATGATGTTCCTCGTTATGCTCGTTGCAGGATGTATCGAGGTTTACAAGCGGACCGGTGCTCTGAACAAGGGTGTAGCTCGTATCCTTTCGAAGTCTGAAGCTGTCGGTTCCGAGAAGATCCTGGTTCTTATCATGATCATCTTCGGTTCACTCGGTGGATTCCTCGGATGGAATGAGCAGATCGTTCCGTTCATTCCGATCGTTCTGTCACTGGTTCTGGCACTCGGCTATGACCTGATGACTGGTATCGCATGTTCCGCTATGATCGATATGATCAGCTTCTCTTTCTCACCGACCAGTGTGTATACGGTAGGTATTTCTCATGAAGTTGCAGAGCTTCCGATGTTCTCAGGCTTTGCATTCCGTCTGATCCTGCTTTGCGTTGCGGACTTTATCATCATTCTTTACGTACTTCGTTATGCACGTGGTGTTCGTAATGGAAAGATTCAGTCCATCACCGCAGACCTTGATTCCGATAAGTTCCGTGTAGATTATTCTGAGGAGATGAAGACTCCGCTGACGGGCGGACAGAGCATGGCGCTCCTGCTTTTCCTTGTTGTATTCGTAGCAGCCATCGCAGGTGTTGCAAAGTTTGGATGGTCTATGAACGATCTTTCCGCATGCTTCCTGTTTGCTGCAGTCGCTGCGGGTCTTCTGAACAAGATGGCACCGAATGACCTCGTAAATGCAATCTGTGCCGGTGCGAAGGATGGTCTTACACCTGCACTTGTCATCGGTCTTGCGAGAGGTATCCAGTGGATTCTTACTGAGTCCGGTATCATCGACCCGATCATTTACAGCATTTCCAGACCTCTGAAGAACCTTCCGGGTTCGATCGCAGCCATCGCGGTTATGTTCGTTATCGCAATCTTCAACGGTCTCCTCACTTCTGGTTCGGCAAAGGCTATGGCGCTCATGCCTATCCTTATTCCGCTTGCAGATATCATCGGTATGACGCGTCAGACTATGATCCTCGCATTCCAGTTTGGTGATGGTCTTACAAACTCTCTCTGGTTCACCAGTGGTACTCTTCTGATCTTCCTTACGATCGCAGGTATCCCTCTTAAGAAGTGGTGGAAGTTTATTACTCCGCTGATTTCGATACTGTTTGTTGTCTGCGTGATTGCACTGATTGTTGCAACCAAGATCAACTACGGCCCATTCTAATATTTAAATTCCTCAGCCTTTCGAATGTCGATATTTTCGGAAGGCTGTACTAAAAAAGAATATAACATACGTGTTTTACATCATTCATTAGGAGGAAATACAAAATGGATGTCATCACAGAAGGAAAGAAAATTCAGAACGAATTAGTCGAACTTCGTCGTTATTTCCATGAGCACCCTGAGTTACCATGGGAGGAGTTCAATACACAGAAGAAGATTATGGAATATCTTGATGAACTCGGAATTCCGTATCAGGAGTCCAGTAAGACCGGCGTGATCGCTACCATCAAGGGACCGCATTCTTCGGATAAGATTCTGGGAATTCGTGCAGATATCGACGCCCTTCCGATTACAGAGCAGGTAGCGTGTGAGTGGAAATCTCAGAATGAAGGCAAGATGCATGCATGCGGTCATGATACACATATCACCATGCTCCTCGGGGCAGCCAAGCTTCTGAAGCAGATGGAGGATGAGCTGACCATCACCGTACGCCTTCTCTTCCAGCCGGCAGAGGAGTGCATCGAGAACAGTGGTGCGGCGCTGATGAAGGATGATCCTGCGCTTCTCGAGTGTGATCGTCTCATCGCGATGCATATCTGGAGTAAGATTCCGGCAGGTTATGCATCTCTTCGTTATGGCCCTGTTATGTCCGCTGCGGATACCTTCGATATCTATGTGAAGGGTAAGGGTGGCCATGGTGCACTTCCACACCAGACCGTAGACCCGGTAGTTGCTGCTTCGGAGTTCGTTCTTTCGATGCAGCGTGTCGTTGCAAGAGAATTAAACCCGCTGGAGGCATCTGTTATCAGTATCACAGCATTTAATTCCGGAACGACATCAAACGTTATCCCGGCAGAGGCACACCTCATGGGTACCGCCAGAACCTTTACGCCGGCGACCCGTGATCAGTATCCGGAGATTATCAAGCGTGTAGCAGCCGGTGTAGGTGAGGCTACGCGTACCGAGATCGAAGTGGATTATCACTTCGGACCACCTCCAATGATCAACGATGACGCCTGTGTAGATACCGGAAGAAGAGCTGCAGAGACCGTTTTCGGTAAGGATCACCTCACCGATTGGGAGCTTCAGATGGGTGGTGAGGATTTCGCAAAGTACCCACAGGAGAAGTGCATCCTGCTTCTCGGCGGTGGCTGGCCAGAGGAGGAGCGTCAGTTCCCACAGCACAGCCCATTCTTCGATATCGATGAGAGCGCACTGTCACTGGGCGTTGAGTACTTCGTAGAGTATGTACAGGAATACCAGAAGGAGCTTTCATAACATTCCTATTTTTGTCACGGTCGGAAAACCACTTCCTTTGACTGATGGGGAGTGAAAACCATACATTTGAATAGATGATTCCGTGAAAAAAGCTGTTGCATTTCGGTGCAGCAGCTTTTTAATATGCCTGTGGGTGATGTTAGATATAATACACAAACGAAGGGACTCCTTTTTGTGTATTCTTTGGAATTGCAGATTCTTCTCCATATGGTAATATTTATCCCGAAGCAGCTGATAATATCAGTGGTCGGATTACTACTATGAGCAGCACAATGATTCATACATAGTAGACCATATGTTATCAGGACAACTGTCCGGGGAGTACGGATAGTAAATAGAAGGAGGGAAAAAGCGTATGAAGCTGAGTGAAAATGACTTTAAGAATTACACAGCGATCTTACGTGAGGAGCTGATTCCGGCGATGGGCTGTACCGAGCCGATTGCCATCGCCTATGCGGCAGCGATGACACGGAAGCTCCTGGGGGAGATGCCGATACGCATCACCGTCAACTGTTCCGGTAACATCATCAAGAATGTAAAGGGCGTAACCGTGCCGAATTCTGGTGGACAGAAGGGCATCGAGGTAGCCGCTATTCTTGGTATGGTCGGCGGCGATCCGGATAAGAAGCTGGAAGTGATCGCCGGTGTGACCGATGAAGATCGTGAAGAGTGCAGACGACTCAACGAAACGAAGATCTGCGATGTGAATCTGTCAGAGGATGTTCCAAATCTCTATATCGAGATCATCATGGAATCTGAAGAGCATACGGCTTGTGTACGTATCGCTTACCATCACACAGACATCGTTTATATGTCGAAGAATCAGGAGGTTCTTCGTGACGTAGAGCATGAGGTCAAGGAAGAAGCAACGCAGGGTATCGTATGCACAGATCGCAACAAGATGAGTCTTCAGGGTCTTCTCGAGTATGCAAATACCGTAGATCTCGCTGAAATCAAGGACGTGATTCAGCGTCAGATCGAGATGAACTCGAAAATCTCACAGGAAGGTCTCGATAACGCATGGGGCGCACAGATCGGTAAGACGATCCTCGAAAACTGGGGTGATGATGTCCGTACCGAAGCCTGTGCAGCGGCAGCGGCAGGTTCCGATGCACGTATGAGTGGGTGTCCGCTCCCGGTTGTGATCAATTCCGGTTCCGGAAATCAGGGCATCACGGTGACGATGCCGGTTCTCGTGTATGCACGTGAGTGGCATATTTCCGAGGAAAAGATGTATCGGGCGATGCTCGTTAGTAACCTGGTTTCTTTCTATATCAAGCACTATATCGGCGCACTTTCCGCATTTTGTGGCGCTGTAAGTGCATCCTGTGGCTCGGGTGCTGCCATTACATTTATGGCCGGTGGTGACTACCAGCATATCGGACGAACGATCACCAACACACTTGCCAATGTCGGTGGTATCGTATGCGATGGCGCGAAGCCAAGCTGTGCAGCGAAGATCGCCGCTTCGGTACATGCAGCGTTGCTTGCACACTATATGAGCATGAGTGACAAGCAGTTCCGGGCAGGCGAGGGTATCGTTGAGAAGGATGTAGAGGAAACTATTAAAAACATGGGATACATCGGCAGAGTCGGTATGAAGTCCACGGATAAGGAAATCCTGAATGTCATGATCGATAAGGCAGATGTAGACGCAAATCTTAAAAAGGGTTAGGAGTATGAAATGGGAGAAAACGTAAAGAAACAAAAGAAGAGCGGATCGATTAATGCATTCGTTATCGTATTCTTCGTAATCGTAGGCTGTTACATCATGTCACTGTTTATCAGCCCGGGCGCATTTGATCGTGAAGTGCTGAATGGCAGAACCGTTGTTATCGCGAACTCTTTCCATGCAACGGAAAAGACGTATTTAGGACCGCAGGCGATTTTTCAGTCGATTCCGAACGGACTTGTATCCTCAGGCGGCATGATGTTCCTCGTTATGCTCGTTGCAGGATGTATCGAGGTTTACAAGCGGACCGGTGCTCTGAACAAGGGTGTAGCTCGTATCCTTTCGAAGTCTGAAGCTGTCGGTTCCGAGAAGATCCTGGTTCTTATCATGATCATCTTCGGTTCACTCGGTGGATTCCTCGGATGGAATGAGCAGATCGTTCCGTTCATTCCGATCGTTCTGTCACTGGTTCTGGCACTCGGCTATGACCTGATGACTGGTATCGCATGTTCCGCTATGATCGATATGATCAGCTTCTCTTTCTCACCGACCAGTGTGTATACGGTAGGTATTTCTCATGAAGTTGCAGAGCTTCCGATGTTCTCAGGCTTTGCATTCCGTCTGATCCTGCTTTGCGTTGCGGACTTTATCATCATTCTTTACGTACTTCGTTATGCACGTGGTGTTCGTAATGGAAAGATTCAGTCCATCACCGCAGACCTTGATTCCGATAAGTTCCGTGTAGATTATTCTGAGGAGATGAAGACTCCGCTGACGGGCGGACAGAGCATGGCGCTCCTGCTTTTCCTTGTTGTATTCGTAGCAGCCATCGCAGGTGTTGCAAAGTTTGGATGGTCTATGAACGATCTTTCCGCATGCTTCCTGTTTGCTGCAGTCGCTGCGGGTCTTCTGAACAAGATGGCACCGAATGACCTCGTAAATGCAATCTGTGCCGGTGCGAAGGATGGTCTTACACCTGCACTTGTCATCGGTCTTGCGAGAGGTATCCAGTGGATTCTTACTGAGTCCGGTATCATCGACCCGATCATTTACAGCATTTCCAGACCTCTGAAGAACCTTCCGGGTTCGATCGCAGCCATCGCGGTTATGTTCGTTATCGCAATCTTCAACGGTCTCCTCACTTCTGGTTCGGCAAAGGCTATGGCGCTCATGCCTATCCTTATTCCGCTTGCAGATATCATCGGTATGACGCGTCAGACTATGATCCTCGCATTCCAGTTTGGTGATGGTCTTACAAACTCTCTCTGGTTCACCAGTGGTACTCTTCTGATCTTCCTTACGATCGCAGGTATCCCTCTTAAGAAGTGGTGGAAGTTTATTACTCCGCTGATTTCGATACTGTTTGTTGTCTGCGTGATTGCACTGATTGTTGCAACCAAGATCAACTACGGCCCATTCTAATATTTAAATTCCTCAGCCTTTCGAATGTCGATATTTTCGGAAGGCTGTACTAAAAAAGAATATAACATACGTGTTTTACATCATTCATTAGGAGGAAATACAAAATGGATGTCATCACAGAAGGAAAGAAAATTCAGAACGAATTAGTCGAACTTCGTCGTTATTTCCATGAGCACCCTGAGTTACCATGGGAGGAGTTCAATACACAGAAGAAGATTATGGAATATCTTGATGAACTCGGAATTCCGTATCAGGAGTCCAGTAAGACCGGCGTGATCGCTACCATCAAGGGACCGCATTCTTCGGATAAGATTCTGGGAATTCGTGCAGATATCGACGCCCTTCCGATTACAGAGCAGGTAGCGTGTGAGTGGAAATCTCAGAATGAAGGCAAGATGCATGCATGCGGTCATGATACACATATCACCATGCTCCTCGGGGCAGCCAAGCTTCTGAAGCAGATGGAGGATGAGCTGACCATCACCGTACGCCTTCTCTTCCAGCCGGCAGAGGAGTGCATCGAGAACAGTGGTGCGGCGCTGATGAAGGATGATCCTGCGCTTCTCGAGTGTGATCGTCTCATCGCGATGCATATCTGGAGTAAGATTCCGGCAGGTTATGCATCTCTTCGTTATGGCCCTGTTATGTCCGCTGCGGATACCTTCGATATCTATGTGAAGGGTAAGGGTGGCCATGGTGCACTTCCACACCAGACCGTAGACCCGGTAGTTGCTGCTTCGGAGTTCGTTCTTTCGATGCAGCGTGTCGTTGCAAGAGAATTAAACCCGCTGGAGGCATCTGTTATCAGTATCACAGCATTTAATTCCGGAACGACATCAAACGTTATCCCGGCAGAGGCACACCTCATGGGTACCGCCAGAACCTTTACGCCGGCGACCCGTGATCAGTATCCGGAGATTATCAAGCGTGTAGCAGCCGGTGTAGGTGAGGCTACGCGTACCGAGATCGAAGTGGATTATCACTTCGGACCACCTCCAATGATCAACGATGACGCCTGTGTAGATACCGGAAGAAGAGCTGCAGAGACCGTTTTCGGTAAGGATCACCTCACCGATTGGGAGCTTCAGATGGGTGGTGAGGATTTCGCAAAGTACCCACAGGAGAAGTGCATCCTGCTTCTCGGCGGTGGCTGGCCAGAGGAGGAGCGTCAGTTCCCACAGCACAGCCCATTCTTCGATATCGATGAGAGCGCACTGTCACTGGGCGTTGAGTACTTCGTAGAGTATGTACAGGAATACCAGAAGGAGCTTTCATAACATTCCTATTTTTGTCACGGTCGGAAAACCACTTCCTTTGACTGATGGGGAGTGAAAACCATACATTTGAATAGATGATTCCGTGAAAAAAGCTGTTGCATTTCGGTGCAGCAGCTTTTTAATATGCCTGTGGGTGATGTTAGATATAATACACAAACGAAGGGACTCCTTTTTGTGTATTCTTTGGAATTGCAGATTCTTCTCCATATGGTAATATTTATCCCGAAGCAGCTGATAATATCAGTGGTCGGATTACTACTATGAGCAGCACAATGATTCATACATAGTAGACCATATGTTATCAGGACAACTGTCCGGGGAGTACGGATAGTAAATAGAAGGAGGGAAAAAGCGTATGAAGCTGAGTGAAAATGACTTTAAGAATTACACAGCGATCTTACGTGAGGAGCTGATTCCGGCGATGGGCTGTACCGAGCCGATTGCCATCGCCTATGCGGCAGCGATGACACGGAAGCTCCTGGGGGAGATGCCGATACGCATCACCGTCAACTGTTCCGGTAACATCATCAAGAATGTAAAGGGCGTAACCGTGCCGAATTCTGGTGGACAGAAGGGCATCGAGGTAGCCGCTATTCTTGGTATGGTCGGCGGCGATCCGGATAAGAAGCTGGAAGTGATCGCCGGTGTGACCGATGAAGATCGTGAAGAGTGCAGACGACTCAACGAAACGAAGATCTGCGATGTGAATCTGTCAGAGGATGTTCCAAATCTCTATATCGAGATCATCATGGAATCTGAAGAGCATACGGCTTGTGTACGTATCGCTTACCATCACACAGACATCGTTTATATGTCGAAGAATCAGGAGGTTCTTCGTGACGTAGAGCATGAGGTCAAGGAAGAAGCAACGCAGGGTATCGTATGCACAGATCGCAACAAGATGAGTCTTCAGGGTCTTCTCGAGTATGCAAATACTGATTTTGTCAAGATTAGTTGACACATTTTTCTCAAGGATTTTGTATCCTATGCT
>OFMJ01002260.1_pt1 | contig 11585 bp, 10 predicted proteins | sample 1541801 | NCBI WGS metagenome assembly OFMJ01 (sample SAMN04209234, study PRJEB22552) | human gut metagenome | biome: gut; material: feces | host: Homo sapiens | place: USA: Oklahoma
GTTCATATCAAGCTCTTGATTTTGAGCCCCTGACTTAGAACTTTCCTAATCTATTCTGAATAATTATATACCTATGTTCGGCATCATAATTGCATTTAAAAAGATTGATTTTCAGAAGGGCATCTTTGGTAGTCCGTGGAATGGTATAAATAACTTTAAATTCCTGTTTGCAACCAAGGATGCATTTATTATTACAAGAAATACAATTTTATATAATATCGCCTTTTTTATTGTAGGAACAATCTGTTCCATTGCGCTGGCGATTTTTATTAATGAAATCCGTTCAAAGCAGATGAAAAAAATTTATCAGACATTAATATTGCTTCCATTTCTGATGAGCTGGGTAATTGTAAGCTATCTGCTTTACGTTTTCCTTTCAGGAGAAACCGGGCTGGTAAATTCCAGCATTCTCAAGCCCCTGGGGCTGGCGCCTGTCAGCTGGTATCAGGAAAAAAAATATTGGCCGTTTATCCTGGTATTTATGAACCTGTGGAAAGGCGCAGGATACAGTATGATTATCTATTTGTCCAGTATTGTGAGTATCAGCACTGATTATTTTGAGGCCGCAAGAATTGACGGAGCAGGAAAATGGCAGCAGATACGGCTGATCACACTGCCATTGCTGAAGCCGACAGTTATAACTTTGTTTATTATGAGCATCGGACAGATCTTTCGTTCAGATTTTGGGCTGTTCTATCAGCTGCCAAGAAACAGCGGTGCAATTTATTCTGTGACAAGAACGTTGGATGTTTACATATATCAGGCATTGATGCAAAATAGTGATTATGCAATGTCCAGTGCAGCCAGTTTCTACCAGTCCATAGTTGGATTGGTACTGATTGTGGCAGCGAATGCCGTAGTCAGAAAATATGAAAAATCCAGCGCGATCTTTTAGGAGGATGCATTATGAAAACAAGAGAATACAAAATTACGCAGTTTATATCCCATTTTGTTCTGATTATTGCATCACTGGTAGTACTCCTCCCTTTTCTGCTGTTAATTGTTGCATCCTTTACAGATGATGTATGGGCGACAGCAAACGGATTTTCTTTTTTTCCGGCAAAATGGAGTCTTGATGCGTACAGTTATATCTGGATGCAGAGGAGTATGATAGGACAGGCATATCTGATGACAATTCTGGTTACCTTTGTGGGGACTGCATTGAGTTTAATTATCACTACGCTGTTGGCCTATGCTACCAGCAGAGATGATATGCCCGTTATGAAGATTATCAACTTTATGATAATTTTTACTATGCTATTTAACGGCGGACTTGTAGCAACCTATTATTCTTATGTAAATTTCCTTCATATAAGAAACACATTCTGGGCATTGGTGATGCCGGGTCTGATGATGAATGCCTTCAATATCATTCTGATAAGGAATTATTTTAGAAACAGTATTCCGGCCAGTCTGCTGGAAGCCGCAAGGCTGGACGGCGCGGGAGAGTTTTTGGTATTCGGAAGAATTGTTATGCCTTTAAGCAAGCCGATTGTAGCTACCATTGGTCTGATGACCGGTCTGTCTTACTGGAATGACTGGCAGAATGGACTGTATTATCTGACACCCCGGGGCGGAAGCAAATATTATACAATTCAGGTTATTCTGAATAACATCAATGAAAATATACAAACATTGCTGCAAAATGCTAACTTCCTTCCGGGAATGACAATTAAACTGCCCTCCACAACCATTCGTATGGCAATTGCAACGGTGGGAATTCTTCCGATAATGATAATTTATCCGTTTTTTCAGAAGTATTTTGTAAAAGGCATTACACTCGGCGGAGTAAAGGAGTGACATACATATGAAAAAATATATGGACAGCACCTTGTGTCCCAAAGAACGGGCAAAAGATTTGCTGGAACAGATGAGCCTGGACGAGAAGATGGGGCAAATTACAGGATTTATGCCAGTTCCCGGGGAAATGGGCCAGTTGGAAATGGAACATCCCCATGGAGTGGGCGCTGTTTCCTGCCTGTGGATGATGGGCTTTGACAGCATAGAAGAAGCGGCAGATTTTCAGCGAAATATACAGAAACAGGTAATGGAACTGAGCGAACATCATATTCCTGCCGTATTTCATTTGGAAGGATTGTCCGGCGTCTTGCTTCGGGAAGCACCCAATTTTCCATCAGGGATTGGCAGAGGTGCTGCATGGGATCCAGGGCTTGAGTATGAAATAGGCAGTTTGATAGGCAGGGAAGCTGCTGCTTTGGGTGTAACACAGGTTTTTGCCCCTGTACTGGATGTGACAAGAGATGCCAGATTTGGGCGTCATGGGGAAAGCTACGGAGAGGATCCTGTATTGGTGTCGGCTCTGGGCTGTGCTTATGCAAAAGGGATTCATGATAATAGAACATATCTTAAGCCGGAATCCGTTGCGAAACATTTTCTGGGGTATCATGCATCTCCTAACGGAATACATGCTACCAGCGTGAATATTACGGAGCGGGAATTGCGGGAAATCTATGCAAAACCCTTTCAGGCAGCAATTTCAAAGGCCGATCTGCGGGGAATTATGCCGGCATACAGCGCTGTCAATGGAGAACCAATAACCGGTTCAAAAAGCTATCTGACGGATCTGCTTCGTACGGAAATGGGTTTCGATGGTTTGACGGTATCTGACTATACTGCAGTCTGGGAAATGTATGATAGGCAGAAGGTAGCGGCTTCCCTTAAGGAAGCTGGGCTGCGCGCTTTGAAGGCGGGAATGGATATTGAACTGCCAAACTGCCGTTGCTGCGGAGAAGAATTAAAAGAAATGTTCGCTTCAGGAAAAGAAAAGATTGAAGTACTTGACCGGGCGGTGATGGATATTCTGGAAGCCAAGTTCCGTATGGGTCTGTTTGAAAATCCTTTTGCAGCTGAGACAGGAAGTCTTCGGAAGATGTTTCATAAAGAAGGAGAGGGAGAGCTTTCCCTTCTGGCAGCACAGGAATCCATGGTACTTTTAAAGAATGACGGCATACTTCCGTTGAAGAAAGAAAAGTACAGGAAAATAGCAGTAATCGGTTATCATGCGGATAAAATACATGCTTTGTTCGGCGGGTATACATATTTAAGCTTTGCAGAAGGATTATTTATTGCAAAGAATACGATGGCCGGTGTGGACACCGGAGTAACAGACGGAAATACAGAAACCTATCCGGATAGTATAGTACAGAAGGAAAAGCCGGAAATTGAGGCACAAGCAAGAAAGGCAAAACCTCAAATTAAATCTTTGTTGGAAGTTATAAAGGATAATTTTAATGAGGCAGAAGTTGCATATGAACCCGGATATGATTTTATTGGGACTGATACGTCCTGTTTTGCTCAGGCATTAAAGTTAGCCGCTGAGGCGGACTTGATTATTCTTACACTGGGTGGAAAATATGGCACTGGTTCCATGTCGTCAATGGGTGAAGGAATAGATAATACCAATATTAATCTACCGGAGTGTCAGGAACTTTTTCTAAAGGAATTAAGCAGTATAAACACACCAAAAGTCGCTATACATTTTGATGGACGACCGATTTCTAGTGACAGTGCTCAGGATATAATGAATGCAATTTTGGAGGCATGGACACCTGCGGACAGAGGGGCAGAGGCTGTTGTAAATATACTTACAGGTAAATATAATCCGTGTGGGAAGCTGCCGGTTACAGTAGCTTATAATGCAGGGCAGGAACCTATATATTATAACCATCCAAATGGTTCTTCCTGGCATCAAAATACGAAATCAGCTTTTAAACGGTATGTGGATTTACCTCATGAGCCCAGATATTGTTTTGGGTATGGTTTGTCTTATACGGAGTATTCTTATTGTTGTATGGAAATCGACAGGAAGGAAATAAAGGGGAATCAGCCGATACATATTTCCGCTGTAATTAAAAATATCGGTAGCTGGGATGGAGTGGAAATAGTACAGCTTTATGTACAAGATCGCAGTGCTTCAGTTTTGAGGCCAAACATGGAACTTGCAGGATTTGTAAGGGTGCCATTGAAGATTGGTGAAAGCCGAAAGATAATATTCAGCTTATGGCCTGATCAGCTGGGGTATATTTGCCCTGACAAAAATTGGATTCTGGAAGCCGGAGAGGTGGAAATTCTACTGGGCTCATCTTCTGAAGATATCAGGCTGCATGAATCCGTAAGAGTGATGCTGGATATCCCTGTGGAAGAAAAGAGTCGGAAATTCTATGCATCAGCAGAAATTTTGAAAACACCTGAGGGAAGAAGCACAGATGAAATGTAAAAAGCATTTTTATTAGTTATGTATAAAAAATTAGCATAATAAAACAGGAAAGGGAAAAACACAATATGTATAATTCGATAAGGCCGGGCCAAGTATGGCTGGACACAGAAGGAAAGAGAATTCAGGCTCATGGAGGTTCTGTGATTTATATTGATGGAACTTACTATTTTTATGGGGAAAATAAGGAAAAGACAGATGGAAAAAACGGTATCTGGCATTGGGGGGTACGTTGCTATGCTTCCAAAGATTTATATAATTGGGAGGATAAGGGGCTGATCATTCCACCGGAACCGGAAAATCCGGCCTCTTCATTGCACCCGGCTTCCCAGATGGACAGACCACACATTATTTATAATATGGAAACAAAGAAATATGTGGCATGGCTGAAAATAATGAATAAAGATAGAACACAAACGGAAACGGTGCTTACAGCTGATAAATTTCTGGGACCATATACAAAAGTACGTGAAGGTTTGAAACCGTTGAATATGAGCGCCGGGGATTTTGATCTGGCAGTGGCGCCGGATGGCAAAGCCTACTATTATTTTGAAAGGGTACATTCCGAAACAATTTGTGCAGATCTGACTTCGGATTATACAGATGTAACAGGATACTACAGTACGCATTTTCCCCATCCTTATCCCCCATATGTAAGGGAAGCAACAGCACATTTTATAAGAAAAAACAAGCATTATCTTATTACCTCCGGAACTACGGGTTATCTGCCTAATCCGTCAGAGATAGCAATAGGTGACAGCTGGCATGGACCATTTGTTATATTGGGAAATCCGCATCAGACAGACGAAAGTAATACTTCCTTTCATTCCCAGATTTCTTCTGTATTCAAAGTGCCGGGGAAAAAGGATCTTTACATTGCTTGTGCAGATCGCTGGCTGCCAGAACATATGGATGAAAAGTATGAAGAGTATTCAAAGCTGTTTGAAGCTATGTTCAATCCGGAGACTGATGTTGACTGGAAAGAACTTGCTAAGGAACATCCTCAGGATATATCGGACAATACTTCTATTGCAGATTATGTTTGGCTGCCGTTACGGTTTGAAGAACCGTCACAGGAGCATCCCTTTGGAATGGTATATATTGACTGGCTGGATGAATGGAAGATTGAAGATTACGAGTAAAGGATGATACATATATGCTTAGAACATTATTTAATGACAATTGGAAGATAACAAAATTAACTGGTGGAATCCTTGGAATGCATATCATGGGATATGGAGAGGCAAAAGATGTTACGTTGCCTCATGACGCCATGATTGAAGAAGAAAGAAAGCCGGATTGTGTGAGCGGAGTCAGCACTGGTTTTTATCCCGGCGGAATCTACCGGTATGTAAAACGGTTTTATGTTCCCGGGGAATGGGCGGAAAAAACGGTTTCCCTTGAGTTTGAGGGCAGCTATATGAATACCCGTGTTTATCTGAATGGTGATTATATGGGAGGCTGTGCTTATGGGTACTCCAATTTTTACATCCCTTTGGATAAAGGGCTTTTATATGGGGAAGAAAATGAAATAGCTGTTCTTGTCAATAACAGTGCACAACCAAACAGCAGATGGTATTCCGGCAGCGGTTTATACCGGAATGTGAACCTGATTGTCGGGAATTATCTTCATATTGCCACGGACAGTGTAAAAATCACTGTGCCTGAAATTGAAAAAGATGCAGCGGTGGTTTGGGTAGAAGGAAGACTGAAAAATCAGGATAACCAGAACCATAGTGTGTTACTGAAAACTGTAATTTTCGGCCCTGATAATGAACCGGCGGCAGAAGAAACAAACAGGGTGACAGTTTATGGAAATACCAGCGCCTATGTGAAGCAAAGAATAACGATAAGGAAACCGGCGCTGTGGAGCTGTGAATCACCTGATTTATATCGGTGTGAGCTTCGCATACTGGAAGCGGGAGAGGAAAAAGACGTTGAAATTGTGAATTTCGGAATCAGGAAGCTGAGTCTGGATGCGGTAAACGGGCTAAGGATTAACGGACAGGAGGTAAAGCTTCGTGGAGCCTGTATCCACCATGACAATGGAGTGATCGGCGCATGCACGCTTCCCCGGGCCGAAGAACGCAGGTGTCGTCTTCTGAAGGAAGCCGGCTTCAATTGTATCAGAAGTTCCCATCATCCGCTAAGCAAGGCCATGCTGGATGCCTGTGATCGCTTGGGCATGCTGGTAATGGATGAATTGTCCGATATGTGGGAACATCCTAAGAATATCAATGACTATGCCATGTTTTTTCCTGATTGCTGGGAACAGGATCTGAAAAGGATGATAGATAAAGACTATAATCATCCATGCGTTATCATGTACAGCACAGGAAATGAAATTCAGGAAGTGGGTACGCCGCGAGGCGCTGAGTTAAACAGGAGAATCTGTGAAAAAATGCGGATGCTGGATCCGTCCAGATATACAACAAATGCGTTTAATGGTCTGTTGGCATCTTTGGATTACAAAATGGAAATCAGCGCGGCACTTCGGGAGAAAGCCTCCAGAGAAAAGAAAGGGCTGAATGATATAATGGGTGAAGCGATAAATCCTTTTCAAAAGGAAGTCATTAATGCATCTTCAGTTCACCCTCTTATGACGGCAAAAATAGATGAGTTTATGGCTCCGCTGGACATTGCAGGCTACAATTACCTTACAGTCAGGCATGAAATGGATCGGGAGGAAAAGCCGAACAGAGTCATTCTGGGTACAGAAACATTTCCATCGGAAATAGCTGAGCTTTGGAAAATCGTCAGGAAAAATAAGTATGTGATCGGGGATATGACGTGGACCGGATATGATTATCTGGGAGAAGCTGCCCTGGGACTGATAACCTATGATGGAGAGCAGAAGGAAGGCGGCATGTATCGGACCGCATATGCCGGGGATATCGATTTAATAGGACACAGGAGGCCTATTAGCTTTTTCAGGGAAATAGTGTTCGGTTTAAGAAAGGATCCATATATTGCAGTTGAAAGGCCGCAATATTTCGGCAGGAAACCGAAGAAATCCCAGTGGGCATTCGAAGACAGTATTTCAAGTTGGACCTGGAGAGGATATGAGAAAAAGCCGGTTATTGTGGATGTTTACGGTGATGGTGATGAAGTGGAGGTCTTCGTTAACGACAAATCCAAAGGGCGCCGGCCGATGGGAGAGAAATTTGGTTTTGCTGCAAAATACCAGTTGGAATATGAACCGGGTGAGATAAAGGCGGTACTTTATAAGGATGGAACGGTTTGCGGCTGTTATGAGCTCAGGACAGCAGAGGCAGAAGTCGAATTATTTGCGGAGGAATGTGATACTGTTTTGAAAGCGGACGGTCAGGATATCGTATTCCTTACGGTTGGAATGAGGGATAAAAGAGGAAATATCAATCTGCAGGAGAAGAAAGAAATCAGCATTTGTGTAGAAGGGGAGGGTATCCTTCAGGGATATGGAAGTGCGGATCCTGCGGCGGAGGAAAGCTATAAGGATACCGTTTGCCATACCTTCGACGGCTATGTACAGGCGGCTGTACGTTCCGATAAAAAAGCCGGAACGATTAAGGTTACTTTTTGTACGGAAGGGTGTAAGCCGTTGGAGATAGCTGTGTTAACTGAGGTATAAGTGCCTGCAGATAAAAATCATAATAACCGGAAAAAGAAGCTTATAGTACGTAGATATAGTAGCTGAGAAGACAGAGTGTGCACCACGATGTTTTCTCAGCTGTTTTATTTGGGAAAGTGATGTTGAGAGTTGCTATAAAGAAGGGATGTACCCTGAAAGAATTCAAATGATACAAATGAACTGCCTGGATAATCTTTTAAATACAGCTTAATGTACTTCAACCCTACAAAGCTTTTTATAAAAAGCAATACCATATTTCATAAACGTATGATATCCTTCTGAACGCAAACCTGCATCATACTGCTTTTCTTCAATTTGAGAAAGCGCCTGGATGGCTTTTTCATCCAACTGTTCATAGGAATCTGCTACTTTTGTTTCAATAATAATTGCTATACCTTCATATGGCGCTGAGCGGATAATAATGTCACTTCTCCCCATACCGCTTTTCCGTTTGTATTCGACAATATAGCCTTCCATCATTTTCATCAGTCCTGCCGTGAAACCGTGTATTTCCTCATAAGTGATATCTTCATGAACCTGTTTTTCGATGCATTCTCCTGCAATCAGATTTTCAAGTTCCAGCTTTATACTACTATCCGCATGCTCGATCAAATTACGTATAATATCATTAGATGATGTATTGGCCCAATATGGCCGTGGCAGAGAATTTATATTGACTTCAGCTTCGTTCACATAATTAATCATACTCCACTGTTTGGCCTATTCAATATTTTCAGGGAAAAATTTATCCAGTATTTTTAAATGTTCTTTAGAGGTATATCCCCATAAAATTGCACTCAAAGCCCGGATTGCCTCAGGACGTTTACGATATTAGGTTCGGTGGGAGATATTTGCAATATGAGGACGCAGCTTTTCATCTGTATTTTGCAGCTGCTGTGGGGAGAGATAGCTGTAATAAAGTAGCCAGTAATATTGTTCGCCGTGTTTGTGTTTACTTCGCAGAATTTCTACAGCAGAAGTCAAAAGTGTCAGCATTTTGTTGCTTCTTTCTATGCTCTTTGCATAGCTTTCCAATTTGGTACCTCCGACATCTGCGCCAGCCAGATATATCGAATCAAGGAATTCTTCAATAGTGCTGCCATATTCAATCTGGAAGGTAGTCCGTACCTGTTGAACGGCCAACGCCAGGTTCCACACAGCGTCCCGGTAGTTTTTCAGCAGACGCCAGGTATCATGGAATAATGGGTCATCCTGCTCGGTTGTAATATTTTATTTTTTTTATTTTCACTCATAATTTTAACCTCTTTCTTTATTTTCTGTAGTTTTCTTAGTTTGCATCAAGTACCCATCAGGAGTGGGCTCAGGCGATAAAGTTAGTTCAAACCGATATATCGTCTGCATATCAGGACATCCCAGCCTTAAAGAGTATCTAATAATACCTTACCTGCAGTCGGATAAAGGAGATAACTTATATTGTGTTAGCGGACATTCACAACATGAAACCCCTTGCGTAGCAAGGATTTGCGCTGCTTTTCTTACAATATAGAGAATGTGTATTTTTGAAACGCTGGAGGAATCGTTTGAAACGGAAGAACATTCGGGTATAGTGGATAAATCAATTTGATTTTTATTTATTATGTGTGTATCTGGATCATTTTCAGCTGTTATGTTCACTGGGATTTTAAAAGTCATTGAAACCTCCTCTTTGTCAATCATGATATCGCTGATATTAAACATAGTAGAAAGATAACTGCAAAGATAAATAATACTGCCGTTTCTACCTGTAAAGTTTATTATGGAGAGATATCCTTTTTCCTGAAATTTATTAAGGTATCTGCTGACAGTTGACTTAGAGATGCCCCATCGCAGGGACATTTATATGGAGGTTCTTATCTGATATTAGAGAACGTATAAATTCACGATAGATACGGCATCGTGGATAATCTACAATTTGTTTAATTTCCAATTGATATTCCATTGTTATCCCCCAAGTTAATTTATTGATTGGAATCATTAATATAGGGGAAAGACGTTGTTGTCCTTCCCCTGTGATTGTGCTGTCTGTTTCAGCCACTTTTTTGTTTATGCAGAATGGATGTTAAATTGAATTATTTAGCGAGTTTAGTAGTATGTATCCCTCATGCATCCCTCTAAAGTACCTTTGTTTACGTTTTCACGTGTGGAAATTCAGGTTCTAAAAGCATAAAGCTCTTATGGAGGGCTTACATATAAATAATACTGGATCCCAGCATACTTGATGTGGCGTTGGTTAATGAAGATGTTCATTATTCAAAGGGAACAATAGCGATTATGCTGATACTGGCAGGCCAGGTGGTGACGAACGGTTCGTTCGATCAGTTATTTAACCTGTATTCATCTCCGGTTTACCAGGTGGGAGATACGCTGGATACCTATATTTTCAGAGAATCCTTTATTACAGGCGGACTGAACTATGGATATTCTACAGCAATTGGTATGTTTAAATCAGTTATCGGGGTTATTATGATAACAGTCAGCAATAAAATAGTGACCGCGATAGGTGTGAACGGATTATATTAGGACCGATAAAAACGGGAAGAAATCCTATCCCATGTGGGGATATGCAGGGAGTGAATCCTTTATTAATGCCAGTGTCTCCGATGAAAAACTGGACAAAATACTTCAGCTGTACGATTATCTTTTGTCTGATGAAGGTGCTTTACTGTCCACCTATGGCTCGGAAGGCGATACTAATGGAATTGCTTCTCCTGTAAGCAGTAATATGATAGTGTGAGAAAAAATGTATTTGTTGTGAGTTACAAGTAACAGGAAATTCTCCGCATGCTTATTTCACCCTGGAAAAGTCCTGGGGGGTAAAATACTTTCTGCCCCCCAAGACATCCTTTATATGGTATTATTCTACATCCTGCAATGCTGCAAAATCCTCTTCCCCGGTGCGGACCTTGACAACTCTGTCAACACTGTATACGAAGATTTTACCGTCACCGATATGCCCTGTATATAGAGTTTTCTTAGCCGTATCGACTACGCTGTCAACAGAGATCCTGCTGACCACAACCTCGATCTTGACCTTTGGAAGCAGGGTGGCGTCAACCTCAACACCGCGGTACATTTCTCCGGAACCCTTCTGAATGCCGCAGCCCATAACCTGAGTGACGGTCATACCGGTAACGCCCAACTCATTGAGCGCATTTTTGATTTTGTCATATCTGGAAAGCCTGGTAATAATGACAACCTTGTGAATGTCGGCATCTGCAGCGGAGGTCTGTTTTACGACGCTGATGGCTGCGTTCTTCTGTGCTTCGGAGGCCATTTCGTAATCGGAAGTGCCAAGGCTTGTATTCTGGTTGATATCCATCGTCATAGTGTTGGAAACGTCCAGGATGGAAAAACCGGATACGTGGTGGAGGCTGGGAACCATACAGAATTGGCAGAGGCGATAATCCGCTATTTTAAAGAAGGAAGGGCGGAAGAATTCACGGAAAATGTACGAAAAGATGCGTATCGGTTTTCCTGGGACAGAATGGTTGAGGTGGTGGACAAGCTGGACAAAATGATAGATGGAGGTACGGGAGGATGCGTTTACTAGTTACAGGAGCAACTGGATTCATAGGGAAACATCTTACGGAAGCGTTGCTGTTAAATGGAAATGAAGTGGTATGTGTAACCAGAAAGAAAATATCCGATGGAGAGTTTTCAAAACCAGTGGAGAATATCATCTGTGATTTGCGGGAGATTGAAGCGATAGATGACCAGATGCAGGGGATAGATGTGGTAATA
>OFMJ01002261.1_pt1 | contig 11581 bp, 8 predicted proteins | sample 1541801 | NCBI WGS metagenome assembly OFMJ01 (sample SAMN04209234, study PRJEB22552) | human gut metagenome | biome: gut; material: feces | host: Homo sapiens | place: USA: Oklahoma
CGTTCAAATGTGCGCCCGGAATCCGGATCAAACGCTGGTACAATGCGTGTTTCACCTCTCGCATCCGCTGCACATATTCATCTCTATGCTCAGTATACTGCGCCAACGCCGCGCCCAGGCCCGCAATGCCTGCAATATTTTCCGTACCGGCCCGATAACCGTGTTCCTGGCCCCCGCCAACCATCACCGGCTGTATCCCTGCGCCGTGCCTCACATACAATACACCTGTTCCCCTGGGCGCATGGAATTTATGCCCGCTGATAGAGTAGGCATCTACCAAGCCGCCCGGAAATCTCAGTTTTGGAAAAGCCTGTACGCCGTCACAGTGAAAAACGCATTGCGGGGCAATACGTTTGGCCGTTCTCGCCAACGCTTCAATATCATTGACCGCGCCAGTCTCGTTATTCACCTGCATAATAGAAACCAACCGCGTGTTTGGCCTCATCGCCATTCGCAATGCTTCCGGCGTTACCTCTCCCCTTCGGTTTGTCGGCAGCAGGCTTACCTGCGCCCCGCGCTGCTGTTCCAAATAACGGAACGTCTCATATACGCTGCTGTGCTCGCTTTGATCGGTAATTACATGCGCATGCATCATACGCTGCGGCACTGCCCCCATGATCGCGTCTACGTTGGATTCCGTGCCGCCCGATGTGAAAATGATCTCATCTTGCTTTACCCGCAGCTCCTTGGCAAAGTTAGCCCTTACCTCTGATAGCAAATTGGAAACTTTTACCGCCGGCGCATATAAGGCCGAAGGATTATAATATACCTCCGTCATACACGACAAAACCGCCTGTTTCGCGCACTCAAACGGCTGTGTTGTCGCGCTGTTGTCAAAATAAATCTCCATACCGTTCCTCCAGTTTTTTATTTTACCATGCCATAGCAATTATCGGCAACAATCGCCCAAAAGCTTTTTTTTATTTGCCTGTTCTGATATAATATATGAAAATGTAAGGAATAGGGTGTGATGTTATGCGTTGTCCCAGATGCAATGCCACGGTAGACGATTCTGCTTTGGTATGCCCGGAATGTGGGCTGCAATTCTCGGATACCGAATCTGCCATAGAAATGAAAAAAGCGGAAGCTGCAAGCGAGGCTGCGGAGCCGGCAGAGCTGCCTCCTGCTACATCTTTGGATACAGAGGAGGCAGCTCCTGTTTCTTCTTTGGAGGAGCCAGCTCCCGCGGATATGCCCGCAGAGGCTGGTGAGAGCAAAGAGGAAGCGTTTGCCCTATCTCGGAGGGCCAGGGCAGAGGCTTTAGAGGAAGCGAAAAAGGAAAAGCGCACAAGGAATAAAAAAGAGCGTAAGGTAGCAAGAGAGCCCCGGCGCAAGAAAAAGGAGCCGCAGACGCTGAGCCGCATTGAGCAAAAGGAACTGGATGCGCAGCGCAAAAAGCGCAACCGGCGCAGAGCATGGCTGATCGTGGGCATCGTGATCGTCGCTCTCGGGGTTCTTTTCTTCTTTGTCAACAATTATGTGCAAAGCCATTATGATTCCTGGTCTCAGATGCTGCGGCTGGAGTTTGGCATCGGCAGCCTGCCGACCCCTGAAAAGGCTGTGGTGGAATCCATCACCAATGCCGACGGCAAGCCTGCCCGCAAAATCACCGTGCAGGGTACCAGCCCCGACGTACTGTTGATTAAATCCATGGACAATCAACGCGTCACCTTTGTCAACGGAGAGGCCACCATCACCGTGCCGGATTCCTACTTTATTCCGGAAGAGATCACCACAACGGAAACAGCTTATCCCGTAACGCTGGATATGGTTATTTTGGATAACCGTGGCAATGAGGTGCAGGTGCCCTGTGACCCGTTTACCATCGACATTCCCCAGGCACAGGCTTCAGAGATGAATCCGCCGACGGATACGTATGAAACCAGCGACCCGAACTTGACACTATCGTTCCAGTGTTCTCCGGACAGCACCATTTATCTCAATGGGGAGCAGCGGACTGAGGATATTTCGAGCGGCCAGTTCTCTGTTTCCCTGCCCCTGAGCATGGGAGAAAATACCTTTGATTTAGAGGTACGGGCCCCTTATAGCGCCGCCAATAAGCATCACCTGGTCATCAATCGTGTGCTGCCCGCTGCCGGTGTTTCCTTTAACGGCGCCATTGGTTCGCGTACGACCGATGCCCAGCCAAAGCTGGATGGGAAATTTGAGGCCGGCGCGACCCTTTCCCTGGTCAGCGGCAAGGGGAAACTGAGTGTGAATACACAGAATAATACCTTTTCTATCGTATGCGATCTCTCCGGTTATGGCGACCATACCTTTACCATCAAAGCTACCAAAGAAGGCCTGCGGGATGGCGAGTTAACATGGACCATCGAGCGCATCCCGGATTCCACAAGCTATGTAAAGCAGTGCAAGGAGGCAGATGTGGCCAAGGTGGTCGATAGTCCAAAATCCTATGTAGGTACGCCTTTATGCTTTAGCGGCACTGTGCAGGCAGCTGAATCGCAAAAATTGACATTGTCCTTTGTCAGCGGCCAGACCATGACCTTCTCTTATAAAGGCGATACGCAGTATGCAGTAGGAGATGACGTAAAAGTATACGGACAGCTTTTATCTGCAAATGATGATAAGACCTATGAGGCGCGTGCATTTTTCATTGTGAAATAAGCCGCTGATCAAAAGGCCGGATGAAAACATCCGGCCTTTTTTGATTTCCTGTCATTTCGTTTTTTGTCCATATTTTTCCGAAAATATGGAGTATAATAAAAAATAACAGAAGGAGTGGACCTTTATGGATCGACATACAAAGATTGGGCTGGTATTGTCTGGCGGCGGCACCAAGGGCGCTTATCAGGCAGGCGTATATAAGGCCATGGAGGAGCTTGGCTTGCTCTCCCATATCAAAGGCATCGCGGGCACCTCCATCGGCTCGTTCAATGCCTTGCTGTTTTCTTGCGGCACTGCAGATCCCTTTGCCTTGTGGAAAACCATTACCTTTTCCGCGCTTTTGCAATATGTAGATCCTAAGTCTCCGTTGGCCAATTGGGTCAGTCAAATGAAAAGCAGGATCTTAAAAGTTCCTGCCGAGGAAATGCAGGAAGAAAACGATTCCCGCGCATTGCTAACGCAGCTCAATCAAAGCGGGCTGGGCCGTCCTATGCTTGATTTATATAAAGCTTTGGTCACTCAAAATACCGATTTAGGCCTTCTGGATGCCCTGGGCTATCCGGTCTTTGCCTGCGCCTATGACATCGAAGCGCACTGTCCTGTGTACTTTGATCTGACCAAGCAGCCAAAGGAGCTGGTCACGGAAATCGTATTGGCTTCCTGTGCCGTACCGCACGTTTTTCCTGCTGTCCCCATCCAAGGCCGTCTGTATGCGGACGGCGGCGTGAATGATCCCCTTTATCCTGTCGCCAACGCTGACAACTGCCCCGCCGTTGCTTTGTCTGCCACAGATCTGGATATGCTGATTCTTATTCATCTGCACGAAAATGAATCTGTGGATCTATCCTTTTTTGGTGATAAGCCCATCGTTCATCTGATTCCTTCCCAACCATTGGAGCGTATATCTGGCAGCGGATCGTTTGATATGACACAGCATACGCTGCTGCGCAGGCTGGCCCTTGGGTATGAGGATGGTAAAAAAGTGCTTTCTTCGCTTGTCTGATCAACCTATTAAAAGAAAACGCTGCCTCACAGCAGCGTTTTTTCTTATCATTCGCCTTTTCCAAATAACCGTTCATATTTCTCGTTCTGGCTGGGGCTATGCGTAGCATACCCAATGGGGATTCTATCTTGGCAGGCCTGATTTACCTTTTCTGCCCCTTCCTCTCCAAAAGCGCCGCATACCTCGATTAAATCCACCTTATCCTCCTCGGTCCACTGCTTAGCAATCTGGCAGGCCTGCTCCAAATTATCTACCGCTACCATGTAAGTTTCATTTCCCTCATGACAAAAATAGGCATTGTGTATCTTGGGGTCATAGCCCTCATGCATCTGGATGTATCCAAACCGAAACTTTTTCATTGCAAACCTTCCTTTCCGCTTCAAAAGATTTTTCCTTTGATATAGAGTATACCATATTTCCATGCTCTATCAAAAATAGGGGCCGGAATCTCCGGCCCCTTATCAATAGCTGCCTTTTCCCCATGGGATCTGCACGGCAGAAATGCCCCGCACAGCGGGATAATCCCCATGCGCAGAAAGCAGGCGCGGCAGCAGCACCCTCTATTTATATATGTACAAACTGTAACGCATCTTCCATCGGCACAGTATGCTTCAGCTTTTGATAGATGTTTTTTTGAACGCTGTCTCTCGGCGCTTTTTGTGTTTCCATCCATGCGCAGATCGCGCGCAAACAGCTTTCTTTTGCCTGCGGGCCATTTTGGGTACAATGGCAAAACGAGATCTGGGGCAAAGTAAAAGTAATCTGCCGTTCCTCAATCTCATAATACACCGTTAGCTTTTCCTTGCGGTATTGCGCCAGCTTCCCTGCAAGGTTCTCTGCCCCTACGGTTTCCAGCTGCTCTACATGCCCACAGGAAATGCAAAGAAAAATTCTTTCATTCATGCGGTTCCCTTGGCTTACCACGCCACATTCCGGGCATCTGCTAAACAACCCGCGTGCGCTGACAACCACGGCAGGCGGCATACCGCAGATTTCAGTCCGATACCGAAGCCTTTCTGCCAGCTGATGATAGCTTCTCGCAGTCATTTGCGGTGTCGTAAACGTATCCAAGCTATCGTTTCTCGTTATCAAATTTGCCAATACGATGCGTGCTTTGTGCTCCTTTGCCAATGCCAGCACCTGCTCGGATAATTTGCGTTCTCTCTGCAATCCCGGCTCCTCCTGTAAATAGCCGGTACGCAAGACCGCGCCCTGCTCACCGCAAAGCGCATAACAAAGCGTATGCTCTATCCCCCTGGAGACTCCCAGCGTCGTCCTGGCAGACTGCGCAGGCTGGGGCTCGATCCACAATCTTACATGCAAATAATATTTTCCGCCGCGCTGCACCAGTTCTGCGCTTTTGGCTGCGGCTGTCTTGCTTTCCAGCCATTGTAGATGCTGCCTTTGCCAATCGCCTATCTCCAGCGGATACAGCTGATAACAGTATGGCCGTTTGCTTTGCTTTAGCATCCTGCCGCTCGCTAAATACCGAAGCTTCCCTTGGCGGCGCGGCATCTCTTTCCTCGCCTGTTCGGCATTGAAAAGATAGAGCTTTGCATAATATCTATCCTGTGTTTCATCATACAGCAGCGCGTAATTCCTCGTTTCACTGTACCGGCAAAACAGCAATGGCCTTTTCCTCTGATAATGATCCAGCCAGTAATCTAAAGTACGGGGCGCAATCGCTTCTTCCCGCGACAAAAGATACGCTAGATCCGCATCACAGCTTTGCTGCATCGGATACCGCCTGGGGCTCCCCTTCTGCTTTTGCGCAGTATAAAGATAGAGTGTCTTGGCCACATCGCGCTTTAATGCATCCTTAAAGGGCTGTACGCCCAACTGATCCACCTGGGGCATATACAGGCCAATCTGTCTGCCGATCTCCGTTTTGCTGGAGACATGGCCTTCTATCCCTGGCCGCACGCACCTAAGCAATCGTTCAAATGCTGCAGCATACCGCTCCATCGCATCATCCAGCTGTTGTCTTTTCTTCGCCGTTGGGGACAGCAGTTTCAGCGATATAGTACAATACGGCATAATGCCATCCCCTCTCCCTCTAATAAAATTCCAGCGTGACCTGCTTGTCTAACTCTCGCAGGCATTGTGCAATATCATGTATCAGCCGCAATTTCATCGTAAGATCCAGCGGCATTTCTGGGTCGTCATAGGCAGGATTCAACGCGCGTCCTACTAAAAATTTTACACTCGTGCTCTTCTGAACCAAAAGCTGAGCCAGCAGATACGCGCCGTCCCGACCCTGCTGCAGGATACGGTCCCGCCCAATATCCCCGGCAGCATAGGCACGTATTAACTCCAGCGCACGGCCCATGGTCACAATCCCCTCCGTCACAAGGTCTATACCTTCTATCCTTGCGATTGGGGGGATTTCCGGCGTAACATAATCCAACTGAGTGGATAACGCCCGCCCGCTGACCTTAGAAACGATTTTGCTGGTCGTACCGCCGCACACGACTTTGTTGCCGTCAAAAGAGAGCAATGCATCCACCAAAAAACGGTCCTGCTCCCGCTTTTGAGGCGGGCCAACCATCACACAAGTCTGGCTGGGGATCCTAGCCCTGCATACGCAAACGCTGGTGTCGTCTCTGATGACCTGCTTATACAGGCTTTTACAGGCCTGCAAAAGCAAATTCTGCAAAGTACGCGGATTCTTGTCGCGCAGCACCGCATTTTCCATATAGGTCGCCACATTTTCCCACCGCCAGCCAAGATCCAAATACGAACCCAGCCCTGCATGCGTCACGCCGTCGCTTATCAGCACAAACACATCCTCCGGGCAAATGGAAAAACGTGCCTGGCGGATTTGTTTTCCTGCTATGCTGCGCTCTTCATAAGGAATCTTCACCCGCTTGCCGGCACGCAAAAGCAGCATCGGCGGATTGTCATACTCCACCAGATAAGCCTGCCCCGTAACCCCCAGCTCCAAAAAGGTAAACGTAGAGTATGCCAGGTGACGTTCGCTGCACACCGGCAGCGTAGACGCAATGGTTTCCAGCACATCTTCCAGCTCTGCTCCCTGCATCAGCATGGTGGCTACAATCTTGCTCGTTAAGGAAGCCAAAATATTGGCCTTTACCCCGCTGCCCAGCCCGTCTGCCAGCACAAGATAGGTCTTATCCTCCCGTTTTACAATTTCGACCTTATCACCGCACAGCTCCTCTCCCTGCTTATGCAGGTGGCCCGTGCTGGTTTCAAAATAAAGCTTCATTGCCTGGGCTCCCGTTGGAAGGACTTCTTTAGTTTTGTCAACGCCATTTTGGTTTCGCCTGTTGTCTCTCCCAACAAGCTGGCAATCTCCTGCGCTACGCGCATTTGCTTGTCAATCACGCGCTGTGCTGTTTCCACAGTTTCTCCCCGCAGCAACTCCAGCTCGTGCCGCTTTCGCTCTTCCTCTGTAATGTCCTTTAACAGCAGCAAGCAGTCTCCGTTCGGTAACGGCACCACGCTCTGCTCCACGATATGCTTTTGATCCTCCGTTGCCGCAGTTTGTTCCAGGATGGGCAGTCCGCTCTGCTGTACCTGTTTATATGGCACTTCATTCAACAGCGATTCAATGCTTACCCCTTTCAACTCGTCTGCCATATCCAAAAACAATTTTTTGGCCGCCGCATTCGCTTCCAGTATCCTGCCCTTTCCGTTGAGCAGCACTATGGCGTTCGGCGTATGCTCCAAAATCAAATTGGACATGGACTCTGCTTTTTCCCGCATATACGGCAAACACATAAACAGATCTGCCTTTCCCTGAAATACCGCAATCGCTTTTTCCCGGCAGGTCGAATAGCCACAGGTACCGCAGTTTAGGAAATCTTGTTCTTTTCGCTTTCCCATTTTTTCCAAAATCTGCCGGATCTGGGCTTCCGTGGGCTGCTCACGTTGTATCGGCCGGGCATGATATACCACTGAAGCATCCACTTTCACATTCTCCGTCAAAGGAGCAGGCCCCCCCGTCCTTTTTCGCGCACATTCCACCACCTCTTCGCGGGCCAGCACCAACGGCAGCCCCAGCCCCTCCATCCCAGGGCCGCCCAAGCAGGAGCCGACGCATGCGGACATCTCCATAAAATAGCCCTTCATGCGATGTGTACGCATGGCTTCCAGCGTCTGCATGCAGCGATCCAAGCCGTCAACGGATAAACAATGGTATTTCCTTCTAGCATGCGCATCAAGCGTCCCTACGATGCCGCCAGGCACCGGATACAGCCTGCTTTTTGTCTGCTGCATCTCTACCGCTTTTTCATCGCTCTTCAAAAGCTCCAGCTCTATTTTGGCTTCTTTCAGCCAACGCCGAAGCTCTGCCAGGGTCAATACCGCAAATAAGTCTCCCTGCTTGCCTGTTTCCAGCTTCTTTGCAAAGCAGGGGCCGATAAACACCACTTTTGCCCTGCTCCCATACATCGCATGAATCATTCTGGCATGCACTGTGGAAGGGGACGCCACTGGCGCAAGATAAGGCGCCAATTCCGGGTAATGCTTTTCCACCAAGGCGATGATGCTAGGGCAGCAGGTAGACAAAATATTTTCCATATCCCCTGCCTGCATCAAGCGCTCATATTCCCTGCTTACCTCCGTCGCCCCGATGGCTGTCTCCTCTACCTGCGCAAACCCCAGCTTTTTTAAGGCGCTTGAGAGCACAGCAAAGCTGACCCCCTGAAATGCAGCGGCATAGGAGGGCGCCAGCGATGCAATCAATTTTTGATTATCCCGAACAGCAGCCTGCACCTTGGGCAGATCGCTTTTCATCTGTTTTGCATTTTGCGGGCAAACCAGCGTACATCTGCCGCACAAAATACACTCATTATCAATCACCCTTGCTTGTTCGTTTTGGAATGAAATGGCCTTTACGGCGCAATACCGGATACATTTATAACAGTTTTTACAGTTTGCAGGCTGAAACTCAATGAATCCCATCTATGCGCCTCCCCTCTCTCATTTGGCTAAAGGCAAAACCTTCCCCTTCATCAAGCCTGCCACGTCCTCAGGCGCCACATGCGTCAGTTTTTCTTCACCGATTTTCACACATACGCCGTTCACGCAGTCCCCCATGCAGAAATCTGCCTTCAGCGCCACTTTATCCCCCAGGTTTTGTGCTTCGATTTCCTTTTTGAATGCTTCCGCCACGCCATAAGATCCCTTTACATGGCATGTACTTCCCACACAAACGGTAATTTCAACCAAGCCTATCCCTACTTTCTATATTTTTCATCATACAGAATACAGAAAAACAGGCAAAATTTCAATTCCCATTTCGCAAAGCAAAACAGGCGCACCTGCAGGTGCGCCTGTTTTTTGCATTTCTGTACTTACTTCGCACCGCGATAATGCACATGCAGCAGCTCGTGCTCTTTTCCCTTGAGCAGCCCTTTATACAGATCCAGGACCGTCGTGTTCTGTTGCGAAGCCTTGATATAGCTTAGGCGGTCTGCCTCATACAAGCCGTCTGCCCGGCGCTGCCCGGCCCTGCGGAACGCATAGGGCTGTCCGCCGCCGCACACGCAGCCGTTGGGGCATGCCATCACCTCGACAAAATGGTATTGCTTTTCGCCGGAATGAATTTTTTCGATCAGTTCATCGGCGTTTTTCAGGCCATTGACGATGGCAATGTTCACCTGCATGCCGTTGTAGTCCACCGTACATTCCTTTACGCCCTTAAGCCCGCGCACACCGGTAAAGGCGATTTGGTGCAGCGCCGCGGCCGGCTGATCTGCCATGAGATAACGGAGCACCGCTTCGGTCACGCCCCCCGTTACGCCGAAAATCACGCCAGCGCCGCTGTTGATGCCAAACGGCAGATCGACTGCCTCCGGCAGCAGCTCCGTGAAAGCAATATTGGCCTCGCGGATCATCTTGATAAGCTCCTGCGTCGTGATGACATAATCAATGACCGGTTCTCCGTCCACTTTGAACTCATCCCGGGCTGCCTCTCCCTTTTTGGCCGTACAAGGCATAATGGCTACATTGACGATCTTTTTCTCATCGTCTTTATAAAATTCCTTGATGACAGAACCAAACATCTGCATCGGGGATTTACAGGAAGAAATATTTTCCATCAGCTCCGGATGCTTGAATTCCGCATGCTTGATCCATCCCGGGCAGCAGGAGGTGAACAGCGGCAGCTTCCCACCGTTTTTCACGCGGTCTAAAAACTCATTGGATTCTTCGAGTACCGTCAGGTCTGCGCCCGTAACAGTATCAAAGACCAAGTCAAAGCCCATCTTTCGCAGCGCCGCTACGATCTGGCCCATGGTATTTTCCCCAATCCTGGTGCCTAGATCCTGTCCGATGCCTACCCGTACGGCAGGTGCGATTTGAGCAATGACCTTGGTATTGGGGTCGCTCAACGCATTCCATACCTTTTGCGTATCATTTTTCACCACAATAGCGCCTGTCGGGCATACGGCCGAGCATTGTCCGCATCCGATACAGTTCGTATTTGCAATGGGTTCATTGAACGCAGGCATGACCTCCATTTTAGAGCCGCGGAAGGCAAAGTCAATGGCGCCTACATTCTGCACCTCGTTGCACATACGCACACAATCGCCGCACAAGATACATTTCGTAGGATCGCGGAAAATGGAGGGCGACGAATCGTCGACGACATGCTGTTTCTCCTCCGGCTTTTCAAACCGCAGCCTGTCAATGCCAAACCTCTTGGCCAGCTCCTGCAAACGGCAATCGCCATTTTTTTCGCAGGTCGTACAAGAACTGCAGTGATTGGACAGCAACAGCTCCAAAATCATTTTACGGTATTTGCGCAGCTTGGGCGTATTGGTATAGATCTCCATGCCAGCACGCGGCGGCGTAGAGCAGGCCGCCTCCATACCGCCTCTGCTGTTTTCCACCATGCACATCCGGCAGGCGCCGTATACGGACAGTTCGGAATAGTAGCAGAATGTTGGCAGCTCAATCCCGGTCTTGCGGATCAGATCCAACAGGTTTTTCTCTCCGTTGATCTCCACCGGCATGTTGTCGATCATCATAAATTGTCCGCTCATCTTCTCATTCCTCCCTGATGGCCGCAAAGGCGCACGATTCTATGCAGGTACCGCATTTGATACATTTTTCCTGGTCAATGACAAAGGGCTTTTTGATCTCCCCGGAAATGGCGCCCACAGGACATAGGCGGGAACATTTCGAGCAGCCGCGGCACTTTTCAGGATCAATGGTGAACTTTTTCAATTTCTGGCACTGTTTGGCCGGGCAATTATGGTCAAAGACATGCGCCTCATACTCATCCCGGAAATTCTCTATCGTGCTTACCACCGGGTTGCCGGCGCTCTTTCCAAGGCCGCACAGCGCTGTGGCAGACACAGTCTGGGCCAGCTCCATCAATAGGTCTATATCATCCGGCTGTCCTTTGCCCGCTACAATGCGTTCCAAGATTTCCAGCATTCGCTTTGTGCCTTCCCGGCAGGGTACGCACTTCCCGCAGGATTCATTCTGCGTAAAGCTCATGAAGAACCTCGCCACTTCCACCATGCAGCTGTTTTCATCCATCACCACCATGCCGCCGGAGCCAATCATGGCATTGACCTTTTTCAGGGAATCAAAGTCCAGCGGCAGATCCAAATGCTTTGTTGTCAGGCATCCGCCGGACGGGCCGCCGATCTGCACAGCCTTTAGCTGCTTTCCGCCGCGGATACCGCCGCCAATATCGTAGATGATCTCACGCAGCGTGGTCCCCATCGGCACCTCAATCAAGCCGGTATTTTCAATATTGCCCGTCAAGGCGAACGCCTTTGTACCGGGGCTTGTCGGCGTACCGATTTTCAAAAACTCCTCGGCGCCCTTCAAAATGATGGGCGGCACGTTGGCAAACGTCTCTACATTGTTGAGCACTGTCGGTTTGCCGAATAAGCCCTGCTCTACTGTGCGGGGCGGCTTTACACGCGGCATACCGCGCTTCCCTTCGATAGAGGCCGTCAAAGCAGAGCC
>OFMJ01002264.1_pt1 | contig 11567 bp, 7 predicted proteins | sample 1541801 | NCBI WGS metagenome assembly OFMJ01 (sample SAMN04209234, study PRJEB22552) | human gut metagenome | biome: gut; material: feces | host: Homo sapiens | place: USA: Oklahoma
GATCGTTTATTTATTTTTTATCATATACTCAAAATCTACAGTTGGCCAACTACAATTAAAATTTAATACACTCTGATTACTGTAGAAATCTCACGAGTATGTTCCATTCCCTTAATCTCAACCAAAGCATCTGCAAAGTTCTGCTCCAGTACAAGATCCGTGATAACAACTAATTCTGCCATATCATTAACCTTGTTCTTCTGAATCACCTGTGCGATACTTACTTGATTCTTTCCTAATGTATCTGCGATTCGAGCAAGAACTCCTGGTTTGTCATCAACTAACAATCTCATGAAATATTTGCTTTCAATCTCTGTGATCTTCTTGATTGGAAGGTCTTTGTAGCATGTACAATGGATTCTTCCTGTGCAATAGAACTGAATATTACGTGCGACATCAATGATATCTCCCATAACTGCACTTGCTGTTGGGAATTCTCCTGCTCCTCTTCCATAGAACATTGCATCGTCAACTGCATCTCCATGTACAAAAACTGCGTTAAATGAATCATTGACAGTTGCCAATGGATGATCACTTGGAATCAGCATTGGATGAACACGTACTTCAATTCCAGATTCTGTGTTCTTTGCTACCCCTAACAATTTGATCGTACATCCCATTGCTTCTGCATATTTGATATCTTTTGCTGTAATATTTGTGATTCCTTCTGTGTATACATCATCAAATGTGACTCTAGAGTTAAACGCAATGGATGCCATGATCGCCATCTTACGTCCTGCATCATATCCTTCGATATCAGCTGTTGGATCTGCTTCTGCATATCCTAATTCTGTTGCGAGTGCCAAAGCTTCATCAAATTCCATTCCTTCGTGTGTCATCTTTGTCAGAATGAAGTTTGTTGTTCCATTGACAATCCCCATTGCTTCTGAAATATAGTTTCCTGCCAGACACTGTTTTAATGGACGGATAATTGGAATTCCACCTGCAACAGATGCTTCAAATAATAAGTCACATCCATTATGGGAAGCGATATCTAATAATTCACCACCATGCACTGCCATTAAGTCTTTGTTCGCTGTGACAACATTCTTACCTGCCTGAAGAGCTTCTGTAATATAAGTACGGGCTGGTTCGATTCCCCCCATAACTTCCACTACGATCTGAATCTCATCATCTGTGATAATATCTTCCCACTGGTCAGTTAATACAGAAGGGTCAATTCCTTCTCTCTTCTTGTTCTTGTCTCTAACTAGAACTTTACTGACAGTCAGACCTGCACCAACTTTGTGAGGTAATTCTTCTCTCTGGCGTTCGATCAGTTTGTATACTCCTGTTCCGACAGTTCCAGAACCAAGGAGGGCTACTTTGATGTTCTTTAACTCTTCCATGATACACTTCCTTTTCTGTTTTGTTTATCTTTGCTTTTATCGAAATGTGATCTTTTAATCTGATAAATTCGTATAAGTAGTTTTTAGTATATCATATTTTTTTTGAATATCCTATATTTTTTTAATTTCTAGTTAGGAAAAACTATTATGTATAGTTCCAAGATTACACCAAACAATACTTCTATTAACTATTTTTCTCATTTCTGTTGACATCAATATTTCAAAGTATTATATTTAAAGCATAAACAATTAAGCAATCATTTAATCTTACAAAAAGGAGATTTCTATGGATAAAACGGAGAAATATAACATTGCTTCCATTGATATTCATGGTCATGGATGTGATGTTACAGAATTAAAACATGTTCTTCCACCAGAAGAATTTGCCATTGAAACTGCCAGTTTATTTGGTCTGTTAAGTGACAGTACCAGACTTCGTATTTTGTATCTTTTATACCACCGTGAAGTCTGTGTTAGAAATATCGCAGAAGCGATTGAAATGAGCCCACCAGCAGTGTCTCATCATCTTCGCTCTTTGAAGCAATTAGGTGTGATCACAAGCAGACGAATTGGGAAAGAAGTTCATTATACGATCGCAGACACTGCTGACGGAGAGCTTGTATCTGATCTGTTAAAGACTGTATTTGAAAGGAGGGGTATTTATGAAGAAGACTTATGAGTTTGAGAATCTTGGCTGTGCTCATTGTGCAGGTAAAATGGAAGAAAAAATCGGGAAACTTCCTGATGTTAAAAGTGTAAATCTTTCATTTCCTATGAAAAAAATGTATGTTGAAACTTCTCGTGAAGATCTGCTTCCTGAGATTCAAAAGATTTGTACGGATATTGAACCGGATGTTATTGTGACAGAAGTTACGAAAAAATCATCTAAACGGAGAAAACATGTGGAAGAAGATTCTCATGAAAGTCATGAACATCATCACCATCACGATGAACACTGTGACTGTGGATGTGATCACAACCATAATGAACATGAGCACCTCGAACATCATCACCATCATGATGACCACTGTGACTGCGGGTGTGAACACGATCACGAAGAACATGAACACCACAAACATCATCACCATCATGATGACCACTGCGATTGTGACTGCTGTGATGATGACGATGACGATGATGAATCAATTGCAGCTGCTGCAAATCGTGAAGGAAATGGTCAGGCAACCGTATTTATTGTCGAGAAATTAGGCTGTGCTCATTGTGCAGGTAAAATGGAAGAACAGATTTCTCATCTTCCCGGTGTTGAAGCCGTCAATCTGACATTTGCAACAAAACAGTTACGTGTATGGTCTGATGATGCCAAAGCATTATTGCCTCAGATTCAAGATATTTGTACTTCCATCGAACCAGATGTCAAAGTCGTTGTCCGTGAAAATACTGTCCGTGCACAAAAAGAAGCGAAAAAAGCCAAAGAGAATTCTGAAGATAACAGAGAATTCTGGGAACTTGGTGCTGGTATCGTTTTATTTATTGCTGGAAAAGCATTGGAATCTTCCAAGCCTGTATACAGTATGGTATGTTTTATCCTTGCATATTTAATTTTAGGAATTAAGATCGTATGGACCGCTCTTAAAAACATCTCTAAAGGTCAGGTTTTTGATGAAAACTTCTTAATGAGTATCGCAACGATCGGTGCTTTCGGCGTCGGAGAATTTGCGGAAGCGGTCGGTGTTATGATGTTTTATCGTATTGGTGAATTATTTGAAGAAAAAGCTGTGGAACGAAGCCGTTCCCAGATCATGGATGTCATTGATATGCGACCTGAAGTTGTCAACCTTGTTGATGATCATGGAAATGTCACTGTAATTGATGCCGAAGAAGCTGAAATCGGAGATATCTTATTAGTACGTCCTGGTGACCGTATTCCATTAGATGGTATCATCACAGATGGGGAAACGATGATCGATACTTCTCCTGTTACCGGAGAACCTATTCCTGTTTCTGCCTCTGTCGGAACAGATGTAACTTCTGGATGTTTAAATACTTCTGGTGTTATCAAGATCAAGGTAGAAAAAGTACTGGAAGAATCTATGGTCACAAGAATCATGGATTCCGTAGAAAATGCAGCCGCAAGCAAACCAAAGATGGATCGTTTTATCACACGTTTTTCTCGTGTATATACTCCATTTGTCGTACTTCTTGCCCTTGCAACTGCGATCATTCCTTCTTTAGTGACAGGAAACTGGACACACTGGATATACACAGCTTTAACTTTCCTTGTAATCAGCTGTCCTTGTGCCCTTGTATTAAGTGTACCTCTTGCATTCTTCTCTGGAATCGGAGCTGGATCTAAGATTGGTATCTTATTTAAAGGCGGGGCTGCACTTGAAACATTAAAAGATATTACTTCTGTTGTCATGGATAAGACTGGAACGATCACAAAAGGAAACTTCAAAGTTCAGGATGTGATTCCTCTCAGAAATGCAACCAGACATGAAATATTATCACTTGCTGCTTCCTGCGAAGAATCTTCTACTCATCCAATCGGAAAGAGTATCATGGAAGCTGCCAAAGATGAAAATGTAACTTATAAAACACCTGAAAACGCAAAAGAAATCGCTGGACATGGTTCTGTTATCGCAATTGATAACTCAGAAATCTTAGCTGGCAATAAAAAATTGATGGCTCAGTATCATGTAACTGGAGACTATCCAGAAACAACTTCTTATGGAACTGAAGTTTTTCTTGCAAAAGATGGAGTGTTAATTGGTGCGATCGTTATTGCAGATACATTAAAAGACGATGCGAAATCCGCCATTGCTTCCTTAAAAGCACAGAATCTTCACACGGTTATGTTAACTGGAGATTCCGAAACAACTGCAAATGCGATTGCAAAAGAAACTGGAATTGACGAAGTTTACTCAAGACTTCTTCCTGATGAAAAACTTGCCAAACTTCAGGAACAGAGAAACAAACATGGAGCTGTTATGTTTGTTGGTGACGGTATCAACGATGCCCCTGTATTAGCTGGTGCTGATTGCGGTGCTGCCATGGGAAGCGGTGCTGATGCTGCGATTGAAGCAGCAGATGTTGTATTCATGACCTCAAACGTTGAAGCAATTCCACAGGCAATCTCTATCGGCAAAAAAGCTTGCAAGATCGCTTGGCAGAATGTTGTATTTGCATTGGCGATCAAGGCATTAGTAATGATCCTTGGACTGCTTGGATTCGCAAATATGTGGATGGCTGTGTTCGCAGATAGCGGAGTCGCAATGCTATGCGTAATAAACTCTATACGTGCAATGAAATTGTGATTTGTAGTTTGAAGACAGAAATTATTGGTGGAATATTATAAAAAGAGATCATGTGCCTGCAACCCACTCGCGTTCGGACTCCCACGTAGCTGTACTAAGCTCCTGAATGGTCTAACGACCATCCACTCGCTAAGTGCAGACGTGTCCGTACGGTTGCTGACACATGATCTCTTTTTATAATATTCAAATAATTTACGTGATTCAAACCACTATACAGTGTGTATGTTATATGGTATTGGTTAATGATTTTTGTGTTTATTAACAGAAGGTAAAAGGGCTTCTACAGCACCGATTTGACGAGATGTTTTAGAATATAATAAACATCTGTCTACCACTACAAAAATTGAAAACCAATAACGTTTAACATACACACCCACTTAAATTTTTCAATCTTGTAATTGTCCACACTTTAGACTTCTGGTATATGATAAAAAATAAATAAACGATCGGAAGAGCAGCATTAGAATTTTGCCACGTTTTTTACGGATTCGCAGCCGGCTTGGTGCGTTGTCTGAGCCTCAAAGAGTTTCTGTTTTGAATACCCTTGAAAGCGAGTTACGCAAGGAAAGCCGGCGGATCAGCGATCTGTAAAAAACGTGAGGAAAATTCTCTAGCTGCTCTTCCGATCGTTTATTTATTTTTTATCATATACTCAAAATCTACAGTTGGCCAACTTACAAAATTAAAATTTAGAATGTTACATCCTTACCATAATAAATACATTCCAGAATCTTCTCCATATCCTCAACAGATGTTTCTCTCGGATTAGATCCCGTACAAGCATCTCCAACCGCTCTCTCAGCGATCATATGTTTCTTCTCAAGGAATTCGTCTTCATTCACACCGAAATCTTTCAGATTCGATACAATATGAAGACTTGTTCTCAGATCTTCTACTGCTTTGATCAGTGATAAAGTCAGTGCTTTATCAGTCACTCCAGGAAGTCCTAATTTTCTTGCGATCATTGCGAATCTGTCTTCACAGACTTTGGCATTGTACTGAATAACATATGGAAGATAGATTGCATTGGCGCATCCATGAGGAATATGTCCTGTATTAAAGACTGCTCCTGTCTTATGTGCCAAGGAATGTACGATTCCAAGCAACGCGTTGGAGAATGCCATTCCTGCTAAGCACTGTGCGATATGCATATTCCCTCTTGCCTGCATATCTCCTTCATAGGATGCTTTCAGGTTATCAAAGATCATCTCAATCGCATGGATCGCTAATGGATCTGAGAATGGGGAATGTAATCCTGCAACATATGCTTCGATCGCATGGGTTAAGGCATCCATTCCTGTATGTGCCGTTAATGTCTGTGGCATTGTCTCTGCAAGTGATGGATCTACGATCGCTACATCTGGTGTGATCTCGAAATCAGCCAGTGGGTATTTGATTCCTGTGCTGTAATCTGTGATCACTGAGAATGCTGTTACCTCTGTTGCTGTTCCTGAGGTTGATGGAATTGCGATAAAGGTTGCTTTGTTACGAAGTGGCGGAATGGTAAATGGATCTTTGATATCATCAAAGGTTGTCTCTGGATGTTCATAAAATACCCACATTGCCTTTGCTGCATCGATTGGTGATCCTCCACCCATTGCAATGATCAGGTCTGGTTCAAATTCCTGCATCACTTTGGCACCTTTCATAACTGTCTCTACGGATGGATCTGGTTCGATTCCTTCGATCAGTTTTGTCTCAATTCCTGCTTCCTTCAAATATTCAACGACCTTGTCAACAAATCCAAAACGTTTCATGGACCCGCCACCCAGGCACAATACTGCTTTGTTTCCTTTGATTGTTTTTAGTGTCTCTAATGCGTTTTCTCCGAAGTATAAATCTCTTGGTAATGTAAATCTTGCCATAACTAACATCTCCTTTACTTGGATGACCGAAATTGAACCTTTTCTTATATATCCAATATTTGAATATCCGATTTCAATCGATTGTTTCGCTACAAATACATTGTACATTATTGTTAAAATTTTATCAATACTTTTCTTGCAGCTTTTTGCTATTTATACTTTCGACACTTTCATCATTCATATATATAAACAACAAAAAAAGAACCTTGTACCATCACAAGATCCTTTTCTCTTTCGTATATTTTTATTTATGTCCTCGGACTTTTAAATATTCCTCTAATCCATGTCTTCTCAACTTACATGCTGGGCATTCTCCGCATCCATCACCCATCACTCCATTATAACATGTCAGAGTTTCATTTCTTACAATATCAAAGACGCCTAATTTATCAGCCATCTCCCATGTCTGTTTCTTGTCAATCCACATCAGTGGTGTGATCACTTCAAACTCATAATCCATGGCAAGTGTTAATGTTGTTTCTAAAGATGAGATAAAGACATGGCGGCAATCTGGATATCCACTGAAATCACTCTGGGAAACACCCGTTACTAACACATGAATATCTCTTTGTTTTGCAAAAACAGCTGCAAATGTTAAGAATAACATATTTCTTCCATCGACAAATGAATTTGGTGTTCCTTCTTCTGGTGCTTCATGATCCACTTCCATATCTACTCTGGTAAGAGAGTTTGGTGCTAACTGATTTAACAATCCCATATCCAGAATATGATGTTCTACACCGTGTTCTTTACAGATTTTCTTTGCACACTCGAGTTCCTTTGAATGTCTCTGTCCATAGTTAAATGAAAGCGCGATCACTTCATCATATTTCTTCTTTGCCCAGAAAAGGCATGTTGTGCTGTCTTGTCCACCGCTGAATACAACAACGGCCTTATTTGGTTTTGCCATTTTACTTCTCTCCTTTTCTTATTTCCCTGCCTGCATCATGAAATGCCATTTTAATGTGGAATCCGTGTCAAATGCTCCTCGAAGTGTTGTTGTCACTGTCTTGGCATTTTGTTTCTTGATTCCTCTTGCACTCATGCAGCTATGACATCCTTCAATATAAACGGCTACATCTTCACTTCCTGAAACTTCCATGATAATTTCTGCGATATCACTTCCGATCCTTTCCTGAAGCTGTAAACGTTTTCCAACCATATCACAGATTCTTGCGATCTTACTAAGTCCTAATACCTTGTCTTTTGGCAAATATGCCACAGAGACTTTCATATCATACATTAATGCCATATGATGCTCACAATAACTAAAGATATCAATATCTTTTACGATCACCATATCTTTATGATCTTTGACACTTAGATCATCTTCAAATGTCTTTGAAAACATCTGTGCGATCTCATGATTGCTGTAATTCATTCCTTCAAAGACTTCTTCATACATTTTCGCTACACGATCTGGTGTTTCTTTTAACCCTTCTCGGTCCGGATCATCTCCAAGTGCAACAAGAATACCTCTTATATGCTCCTTGATCGCTTCTTTATCAATTGCCATAGTATTTCCTCCTATACGCCTGTCTTGTCAGGGTCCCATACAACTTTATGGATCTGAATCTGGAACCTGACTTTGTTAAGCTTGTTTTCTTTCATAAATTCAACGATTTCTTCTGGTTCGATCTTACCAAATACAGGACTGAAGTATACAATTGCTTTTTCACAAAGTCTGAATCGTTCAATGATTTCTTTCGCCCTGTTTAAATCCTCCCTGCTTCCAATAACAAATTTAACAACATCCCATGGTTTTAAATATTCCATATTTTCAAGGCACATATTCTCTTCCATATTACTGGATGGAAGTTTATAATCCATTGTCATTGTTAGTCTGTTGTCTCTTTCTTTATAATATCTGATCGGTACACTTCCATTTGTCTCAATCTCAATCTCAACTTTTGGTATCATCAAGATACTTCCGATCAATTCTGACACATTTTCGTCAAGAAGAGGCTCTCCACCTGTTAATGTAACAAGTTCGACTCCTGCTTCTTTGATCCTTTCTACAATCTGTGGTGCCGTCAATAATTCACATCTTGCATCTCTTTTATTGGCCCATGTTGTGTCGCAGTAAGAGCAGTTTAAGTTACATCCTTTCAATCGGATAAACATAGCAAGACGACCAGCTTTCTTTCCTTCTCCGTTGATACTTACAAAGGTTTCGACTACTTTAAATGTTTCCATCTCATTTACTCCCCATATGCTGCCATATTATTTGGTGTCTCATAAACTTTCGCTAACTTGACATCATATCCGATTTCTTTCACTCTATCATAAAAATATTTTGCAAAACTCTCTGCAGTTGGACGAAAATCTACAAAGATCATTTTGAAATTTTCCTCTTTCAATGCTTCTACTGTCTTCTCTTTTAATGTTCCATCTTCTATGATCAGACTATGATCAAACTCATCTGCTAATTTTTTAATATCATCTTTTAACTGTCCAAAATCGACAACCATTCCTCGAATCTGCCCTGTCTGTTCTAATGTTTCACTTTGTACGGTAACTTCTAATTTCCAGCGGTGACCGTGGATATTGCTGCATTTTCCTTCATAACCCGATAAAAAATGAGCTGAATCAAAGGATGCATGTGTTGTTAACTGATACATTTTCTTCTTTCCCTTCTACATATATTTTCAATCAAAAAAAGGATACAAGCACGCGTACCTGTATCCTGAAAATCTTCTTCTCAGTCCTAGTTTTGTTTATAGACAGGATGGTACGAATGAACTGTCTTTGATTTCTAAAATCTTATCTAGTATATCATTGTTTTATCAAAATAGCAAACAGAGATTGCAAAATTTCACAATCTCTGTTTACTTATTATAAATATTGCTTATGAAAATATGAAGAATTAATTTATTGTAAATGGTTATTTACAATCTTATTTATTTAATGGTTTCTTTGTAAATGACATAACGATCATTCCAATAACTGCACCAACTACTACAGAAATTAAGTATTGTACTGGATTCGTGATGACTCCAATAACAAAGATTCCACCGTGTGGTGCTGGAAGTCCACATTTAAATGCCATGGATAACGCACCTGCTACTGCAGATCCTACGATACATGGTGGCAGGATATGGATTGGATCTCCTGCTGCAAACGGGATAGCTCCTTCTGTAATGAATGATAATCCCATGATGTAATTTACAACACCAGATTTTCTTTCACTCTCTGTAAAACGATTCTTGAAGAATGTTGTACAAAGTGCGATCGCAAGTGGAGGTACCATTCCTCCGGCCATAACAGCTGCCATGATCGCATACTGTTCTGGTCCTGCATTGGCTACTGTTAACTGTGCTGTACCAAATACATACGCTGCTTTATTAAATGGACCACCCATATCAATGGACATCATCGCTCCAAGAACTGCTCCTAAAAGGATAGAACTTGTTCCACTCATAGATGATAAGAAGTTATTCAGTCCTGTATTGATCGCTCCAACAACCGGATTAACTGCGATCATCACAACACCCATAATTAAAATACCACAAACTGGGAATAGTAAAATTGGTTTTAACCCTTCTAATGCACTTGGTAATTTATCAAACAGTTTTCTTAATAAAACCATGATATATCCACCAACAAAACCTGCAAATAATGCTCCGATAAATCCAGAGGAAACGGCTTTGGCAGAATCATATGCCATGATATTTGCAAATGTATAACCACCATTTGCTAATGCTCCACCAACGAAACCTATCGCTAATCCTGGTCGGTCTGCAATACTCATTGCAATAAATCCAGCTAAGATTGGAAGCATAAATCCAAATGCCTGTTCACCGATTGTCTTTAGTAAAGCTGCAAGTGGTGTATTCTTACCGAAGTTTGCCGGGTTGATCGCCTGATTATCTACTAAGAATGCAAGAGCGATCAAGATACCTCCACCGATTACAAATGGCAGCATATGAGATACACCATTCATCAGATGTTTATAAATCTGACGTCCAACGCTTTCACCTTCTGCACTATCTTCTTGTGCTGCTGCTCCTGAATGATGATATGTTGGCGCTTTCTTATCTAAAATTGTCTGGATCAGTTCTTCTGGTTTATTAATTCCGTCCGCTACTTTTGTCTGAAGAACCTGTTTTCCATCAAAACGTGCCATCTCAACGTTCTTATCTGCTGCTACGATGATTCCATCACAATTTTCAATCTCTTCTTTTGTTAAGACATTCTTTGCTCCACCTGAACCATTTGTCTCAGCTTTTAATGTAATTCCCATCTCTTTTGCTTTATTCTCAAGAGATTCTGCTGCCATGAATGTATGAGCGATTCCTGTTGGGCATGCTGTAACTGCAAGAACTCTGATCGTTCCATCGTCTGCTTTCTCTTCTTGTACAGCAGGTTTCTCTTCTTCCTTCGCCGCCTCTTCTGGGAATTTTTCTGTTTCTTTCTTGTCAATCAATGCAAGATATTCTTCCTTGCTTGTTGCCTTTAATAAACTGTCCTTAAATACTGGATCCATTAAGATCACAGATAATCTTGACAATGCCTCTAAATGCACGTCGCTTCCTTCTGCTGGTGCTGCGATCATAAAAAATACGTCAGATGGTTCTCCATCCATTGCTTCATAATCGACTCCGTCTGGTACTGTCATAGAAGCCAAACCAGCCTTAGTTACTGCTTTGTTCTTAGAATGAGGAATTGCAATCCCTCCTCCGATACCAGTTGTTCCATTAGCTTCTCTTGCTAAAATGCCCTTCTTGTATTCTTCGCGATCTGTGATGTTTCCGCCCTTGACCATTAAATCAACCAGATGATCAATTGCTTCTTCTTTGCTGTTAACCTTCACGCCAAGGTCAATCGTTGCATCCTGCAACAGCTCTGTAATTCTCATACAGGTCATCCTCCTTTTCCAAAATAAAAAAACGTCAAAATCAATCATTTGTTTCTTTTTTTTCTTCATTATAACACAGTTTCAGTCAAAGTCAATCATTTTAAACCATTTTCTTTCATATTTTAAAAAAGTGTCTTCGACACTTCAACTCCCCTGCCCCTCATTCGAGGGCACTGAAAAACATACCATTTTTATTTTGACTTTAATAAAAAAGAAAAAA
>OFMJ01002278.1_pt1 | contig 11465 bp, 10 predicted proteins | sample 1541801 | NCBI WGS metagenome assembly OFMJ01 (sample SAMN04209234, study PRJEB22552) | human gut metagenome | biome: gut; material: feces | host: Homo sapiens | place: USA: Oklahoma
ATGCGCGGCCGCCGGTTTCGGCAACGCGGTCGCGGCCGCGAGCCGGGCGATAGCCGACGGGCCGGGTTCGGCATTGGACGAATCCACGCTCGTCACCCTCGCCCTGCGTGCACGCGACACCGATGCCGGCGCCATCACCGACGACGGGCCCGACCTGGCCGGATACGACCGGTTCATCACCGGGAACGGCGGAAAGGAGACGGAACGATGAACGACGCGACCGGACGGAACACGGCACGCAGGCGCAGGGCCGACACCATCGCCAGATGCGGGAGGATCATGGAGACGGCCAGACGGCTGCCGTTGACCCGGGACGTGCTCGCCGAGGCCATCGAGCGGGCGACGCCCGTCCAGCCGGATCTGATGGAAAGCCGGCTCGACGCGGAGATCGCCTCCAGGGAGCGGTCGAAACGGGTCCGGCTCCTCAAGGCCGCGGGATTCCCGAACGCGAAGGACATCGAGGGATACGACTGGTCCAACCTGCGCATGCCCGCCGACTGGGGACGCGCGCAGCTCGAGACGCTCGACTTCATAGACCGTTGCGAGGACCTCGTGCTCTACGGGCCCGTCGGCATCGGCAAGACCCATCTCGCGGTCGCGTTGGGCAGGCTCGCGTGCATGCGCGCGATACCGGTCAGGTTCTTCACCGCGACCGGGCTGCTCATGCGGCTGCGCCGCGCGAAGCGGGAGGACCGGCTCGACACGGAGCTCCGGCAGATCGCCAAGGCCAGGCTCCTGATCATCGACGAGTTCGGCTACATGCCGATCGACGAGGAGGGATCCAGGCTCCTGTTCCAGGTCATATCGGATTCCTACGAGACCCGGAGCGTCATCTACACCACGAACATCGAGTTCTCCGGCTGGGGACGCGTGCTCGGCGACAAGAACATGGCCGCCGCGCTGATCGACCGCACCGTGCACCACGGCAGGCTCATCAGATTCGAGGGAGGCTCCTACCGCAGCGAGCACGCCCTCATGACCAGATAACCAAGAAAAAGGCGGCGGACCCGACGACGCAGTTTCTGCTGGAAACCAGCCGCCTATACTGCTGAAAAATAGTGCCCATACTGTGGACGCCAATTTGCAGAAACACACAGGGGCGGGCTGATCTGCCCGGAGCATGCCATCAACGAAGACCTCAAGTCACAGGACGAGGACGCGGTGCTGGCCGTGATGTTCGGCGCGTGGATGGGCCTGCGACGCTTGGAGATGGCGCAGATCAACATAGCGACCGACATCGAGGACAACCCCGAGGAGATGCGCCTGCTCGTCCACGGCAAGGGCATCAAGGAGCGGGTGTTACCTGTGCCGGGTGAACTCGCCCGAGCGATACGCCGGCGCGGCGGCGACTGGATCTTCCCCGGACGCTTCGACGGCCACGCCTGCGGGATTACGTCGGTACCCGCATCAAGGAGGCCACATCGTTCCCCAGCCACAGCCTGCGGCGTAGGTTCGCCACCTTCGCCTACTACCGCACCGGCTGCGACATGCTGCTGGTGTCCCAACTGCTCGGCCATTCCAGCGTCAGCACGACCATGCGCTACATCGGGATCAACACCGACCTCATGCGCGACGCCGTGGAAGCCACGACAAGGGCCGACGTGTCGGAATGCCGACAGAGGGAGGCCGTGACCGCGTTCATGCCGGCCAAAACCATGCAGGGCCTCACGTTCGGGGGCTAGACATCCTGATGACCCTCACCGCAGTTTTCGGCATGCCGGATATGAGGTAAATACCGGCATACCGAAAACCGACAGTTCATTTGGTGTCAAAATATCTTCTTCACCGCGTTGACAATCAACGGCCCCACCTTGCTGACGACCTTAGGACCATATTTCTTGGCGACGGCAAGGGCACCGCCGGCAAGGCCAACGGCCAGGACCGCCTTGTTTCGATCCTTTTTCGTGGAGCAATCCAGGCACAGTCCCAATTCCCTGCGGGACTCCGGTATCGCGTGCCTGCACACGGAGCAAAGAGCTTGCTCGGATGACGAAGCGGCTCGGGATTCCACGTCAGTCTTCTTCTTGAATGGGTTCATCTTCCGTTTCCTTATCGGTGATCGCAGAGGCCCCATCCGGTCGAGGCCTATAGGGTTCGAGCAATCCCGACGGAATGCCTTGCTCCAAAGACATGCCGCCAAGGAGCGAGATTCTCTTGGAAAGCTCTGCGAACTGGTCCACAAGTTCCGGCATCTTCCTCTCGGATGGAAGTCCGCCGTCGATGACGAGAAGGGTATCCTCATCGAGTCCGTTCGCTTTGATGAATTCGCTGAACTGATCCAGGCAGGCACGGGCGGCACGTTCCTGGCCAAGCATCGAATATCCCTCGCCCTCCACACGCACTACATTCGTGATCTGCACGAGGTCATCGAACGCATCGGCAGCCGCCTGATGTATACGTTCGTTGCCATTGAGAGATTCTCCCAGACGTCTCACAAGCGCCAGCGGGTTCCGATTCAGATCGATGTCCGACTGCTCAATCAGGTAATTGGCGTTCTGGGTGAAGTTACGCATCAATGTGCGCTTTGCATCGGTGGCGGAGGAAAGAGCCTGCATGATCAAAGCATCCCTCAGCCGCGAATCCTCGACCTCCCTGGCCTGCATGAGCTTGTCCCACGCGCCCTCGGCCAAAGCAAGCCGATCATTCTGCAGCCCGATCCTGATGCCCTCCAACTGATCACGCAAGCTTCGAACCTCGGCAAGGACCATGGAAAGCGCCGCCTGCGTCTCCAATTGACGCATGGCATTGGTCACGTCCGGCGGCACGGTCTCCATATTGAGACGAACCTGCTTGTATATGCCCTTGTCATCGTAGACAAATGGCATGATGCGTCCCTCGGAGTCCGGACGGAAGCGCAGTCTGCCCTCCTTGACCATCCTCATGATCTCCGCTGGCAGATCGGCGACCATCCGCACTTTGTCATCGCCGAGGAATTCCTTGACGAAGCCCACTAGGGCGGGAGCGACGACTTGCAGAGACTCCCAGTCCTTCAAAGACCCCAGCCATCTTGCCACGGCCCTTCTTGCCTGGATTGGCATCTCCGACGTTTCCTCCGTCAGAGAACGAGACTTGGGATCCCAGCGTTCTATGCTCATCTTGATGCGCGGGACCACTTCGTATCCGATGGATTGGTCCGCTATCGGCGTGGCCGGATCGTTCCCCGCATAACCGCAATACGGGCATGTTAAGGCCTTGTCGGAGATACTGGTTCCGCAATCCGGACACATGATCATTGCCACGCCTTGCTCCCCTCCTGATCAGCGTCCGTATGGGCCCATGAACCTGGATCCGTTGAAGTGCATCATATGATCCGGGGTGTCGGCGCACCAAGCCTCGGTCTCCCATGCGAGTTGGGCGAGGTAGCGTTGCATGGTGCGTCGGTCTGGGAAGCAGGAGACGAGCACTGCATCGTTCCACTGGTCCGCGAACAGATCATGCAGCTCGTTCTTGCGGGTCACGTCCACCGGTCCGTGCGTGCTGGCGGCTTCCATGAGGAACAGCCATCTCCTGCGCTCGTCCCATGCGATGACATCCGGGGCCTTCTCCCTTGCCTTGAGACTGATGCCGAGGTCGTCGAGGAGATCTGCGTCAATGACGCCGTGCTTGTGGTCGGTGTCATCAATGAATGCCACTTGGCATCCGGGAGCGAATCGTGGCAGCATTTCCTCGACCATCGACTTGATCAGCACCGACTGGCCGCTCGGAGACAGTTCAAGTTCCTGTCCCGAGGGAAGATGCACCGGGGTCTTGGGCATGTGGCGTCGCTCCTCGACCAAGGAACGGTAGGACAGGTGGTCGGAGAGGAACCGTTCGATCTCGGATTCAAATCTCGGTTCGCGATAATGACGAAGCACTTCCAAGGCTTCGTCGGTCACGCGGTAGTTCCATTTCGGGGAGTTGATGGGTCGGTCCGGTCGGTCGGCGTTCTCCTCGACCAGTTGCGCGATGACGAACTGGTGCAGTGTGAAGCGTCGGATGGTCTCTCGCGTGTTCGCTGCGTATTCAACACCGTACTGGTCGCGGATCCAGTCCATGATGGCACGGGTTCCCAGCATGGGATTAGTGGCCCGGGCCCAGTCGTCGCCGGGCTTGAGTTGTAGGAGCGCGAGCAATGTCATGGCGCTTCGCTCGTTAAGTTGTTCCCTGCCGACCTCGAAGTCACGCAATGCTTCGATGGCTTCCTCGATCAGCTGGCTTTTGTCCATGAGAACATTCCCTCCAAGGTATGGTCAATGCTTTGCTGGTCCACCGCGTCGTTCACGGGCAGCAGGTCGGATAGTTCTGCCAGCTGCCCCGGTGATGGGCACGGCAGCTGGCGTAGGTCGGTGGCGTTGACCTGTGTGCTGCCCGACACCTGGCGGTACCATTCATCAACGATGCTTGACGTCAGCCAAAGGGTCAGGCCTCGCGCGACCTTGTCGTTCAACGGCACCGTCCGGCGGGAGGTGCCCTGGTGGACGTAGTTCAGCTTGTTGTCCGCCACGTACTCCGTATCGCTGCGCAGATACGAGGCGTAGATGCGGTGCCGTTGTTCCTTGGCGGAGAACCTGTTGACCAGGCAGTAGCTGCCCGAGGGCAGCACAACGTTGCGTGAATCCGCCTTGCCCGTGACCCACTGTTCTCTGTCGCACTTGACCGGATGCACGGTCGTCATGCCCCGCTGGTTGTCGGACCAATACAAAGGGTGGCTTCCCGGCTTCTCGGTGGCCGACAGCAGGTCGCGGTTGCGGAACCACACGAGCTTGCCGGTGGACACCCACATACCTTGCTCGGACAAGGTCTTGAATCGGGAGAGCCGAGGATCCTGACGTTCGACGCGCAGGATGCGGTCCCTACCCATGGTCAGCGCCTCCAACGGAATAAGCTCGTGCGGCTGCCGGCCCAACGGAATCTCCGGGGAGATCCCGTCATAAACGGCGATTGAACCGATTTGCTTTCGCTTGGACACCTTGAGCAGCATGATCTCCTGGAGGATGTCCATGTCCTTGAAGTGGTCCTGCCGCGAGCCGTAAACGGCCAGAACGTCAAGGCTGCATTCGTCGAGCAACCATTTGCGGAAGTCCTTGAAATACTCGCCGTTCATCCATGAACGAGGAATGATGGCCACGCATTCCCCTCTTTCGGCCAATGCCTGGATAGCGATCACCAAAAAAGCGGTGTACAGGTTGGTGATCTTCACGCCGCCGCTGGCAGTGGGAATGGTTACGGGACTGATCTTCTTATACGGCGGGTTGAGAATCACGCGATCGAATCTGTCATCGAGCAACACATCGAACACCGATTTGGCGATGACCTCGACATCATCACAGACCTGTCGGATCGAAACCTCGGACGCCTTGGCAAGATCGGTGTCCTGTTCGATGGCTGTGACGCCACTGCCGGCTGGCGCATGCGCGGCGACCATTGCAGCTAGGATCCCCGTGCCCGAACCGAGATCAAGGATACGCACGGGCTCAACGGCAGGAGTGAACAGTCCGGCCGCCTGCTCGGCAACAGGGGCGGGCGTCAGAAACTGCTCCCACTGCTGCTTCCGCTCCGGGGAAAGAGCGGCAGCAGCCTCGTTACGGATCTGCGCGATGGACTTGCTCATATCTACAAGACTAATACGAGTTCTGTCCTATGCTCACTGCGCGTGGGAAAGATTAGCCATCGCTCTACTCTCGGCATATGCCACGAGCTCTTCCTTCTTATGGGAAACGCGCAGCTATGCCCAATGAGCCGGCATCGCTAGATATTCTCGGCGTTGCCAGCGCTACCGGAGGATTCAATGGCTTGGATCGCTTCTCCGGCATAGTCTTTTTGGGAAACGCCCTTGACAAATTCCTGATAGCGTTCACGACTCTGAGCGAGCATGTCACTGAAATACAGGAATTTTGCCCGGAACATTTCGACTTGCGCGTTCGCCGCTCCCGGAGACATCGGCTTGCCACGGTTGTCAAGCACCCGTCTGACGATGATGAGAACGTTGACTCTCTCGTCAATGCCGGACGCATTCTTTCTTCCCTCGGCTCGGTCGGTCCGGGCATCGTCCTTTTCCAGAATCCGAGTCATCGCCTCCGCATAACGCCATACCTGCTCTCGTATCTCCTCTATCTTGATATCACGACCATAGCGTTTGAATTCCACAATGGTCTCACGGTCAGGAGCCGTCAGATATTTGATATCCACGCGGCTGTTCGACTCCGAATCCGACGAAAAGTCCAGTTTGTATTCTTCTTCGCCTATTGTCCGGAACGCTTTTTCCTTCTCAGCGTTGCGCGTTGCGCGCTCCCATGCTGGATCGAGAAGCCAAGGATTGTCCGAAACGAAGTCACGCGTGGCGTTTTCAAGCTCATTGGCTTTCAACATGGATTCCAACTTGTCTATCACTTCGAGGCGCGTACGCACGACCTGCGCGTATTCCATGTTTTCGTAGTCTTTGTAAGACGTCAATATAGCAAGCAGCTGTTCTGTCGAAAGCTCGCCTACATGGTACAGTTTCTCGATGTCGTCCCGTTGAACCAGTCGGGTGAAGGCCATGATTGATGACTGATACAGTGAACGGCGGTCGGCTTCTGGAATGCCGTTGATACGCGAAACCCGATCAATCAAATCTCGTGCCGGCTTCCTCAGCCCCTCTGTCAAAGAGTCGACCCAAGCGGCAACCTCTGGGATATCAGCCATCAACTTCTTGGTGTTGGCGTCACTCCTCGCACGGGACCATTCATCAGAGGCCCGATTGAATATGTCTTTCATCTTCTCGTTGAAAGCCTTGACTCGCTCGTCTGACTCGACCAATCGCTGCCTATCAGATGTTGCGATGTCATCCTGCTGGGAGTCATCGAGAAAATCCGCCTGCACCTGACCTGTGACATAGCTGGCAAAATTTCTATTGAAGTCCAGATGATCCAGCAGTCCCTCCTGGATGGGACGTTTACGCGCCATGACGATAATGTTCTTCATGCTTTCCGTGTCGTCGCTGAAGGCTCTGTCAGACGGTCTACGGACCGTTCCAATCCATCCTGACAACTTCCAGCCAGGATGTCCGTCGAACGACACATCCTCGACACGGTGATGTTCGGCTTTTATGCTGTTCTGCTGCTCTTTCGAGGGGGAGAAATTGCCCAGATACCAGATGTGCTCAAGCCGCTGCAGATCTCCGCGATCCTCATACGTGACGGGTTTTCCATTGATGACGATACGAAACGCCCCCTCTTCCTCGCTTTTATCAGCGAGATCAAGCACGTCGAAGCGACGAGCGATACGCCGCCGCAACGCTTCCAAGGTCAGGCCGATCCGTTTACGTCGAAGACTCGTCAGGACTATCTTCGTGCCATGCTCACAGTCGTTCAACGTCAATCCGTCCCGACTGATAGGAGCCGGGTGGTATTGGCGTTCGTTTGGATCCGAGCTTTTGATCGCTTCATCCAATCGGGCAACGTCAATCGTGAATCCCCTGGCCTCCGCGCCTTCTCTTTTGGATTCAACCTGCATGATATCGGCAAGGGAGAAGGCTGACAGCTTGCCGATGCCCTTACGTCCCATGTATTTTCTGTGGAAACGGAACGATTCATCGCCTTCCCGTTTTCTTTTTTGATAGCCGACGGTCAGGAAACGAGAATTGAGCGTATCGGTGTCCATCCCGCACCCGTCATCAGTGATGGTGATGCTGCCAGAGCCTTCATCCGGCTTGTAGTCAATGCTCACGTTGTTCGCGTCCGCGTCCCAAGCGTTGGCCACGAATTCGGACAACACGGCCGCCGCATTGGAATACAGGTTTCGTCCCAGTGAGTCCACGGTCGCCATATCGACCGTCAAAGTGTATTCGTCACTCATTATCACTATTTCCTATCATCCAATGTCTTGATGAACTGCCGAGCTATGGCCTTGCCAAACACCGGAGGCACCGCATTACCGATCAGACGCCCAACGGTGCTCAACGTGATCTTCTCCGAAGGTCCGGTGAACACGAATGAATCCGGAAAGCCTTGAAGGCGGGACGCCTCCCGAAGCGTGAGCGCACGGTCCTGCGCCGGGTGGGTGAATCTCCCGGCTCCGGGATTATAGGATTGCGTCGTGATCGTGGGAGAGGGCTTGTTCCATTCCATTCGCCCATAGAACGATTTGAAGGATTTGCCTGAATCACGGGTCTGGCAGGGCGCTCTCAACTCCTCCGGCCAGTCTTCCCATGTTCCACCCGGCTTGGAGGCATGAGCGCGTTTCAGATTGGTCGGGGAAAGATTCCGAGCGAAATGCAGGGAGTCGTCATCGTCTTTCTGCCCTGCTTCCAAGGACGGCAGGTCGTGGATGGCGTCATACACGGTTCTGTACCGGTCCGCTCCCACCGTCGGCTCAGGCATCTCAATATGATCGTTTAATGCGGCCAGCAGCACCAGCCTCCGACGGCGCTGCGGAAGCCCGTAGTCGGGGCCGAACAGGACACGATACGTGACATCGTAGCCGGCCTGTTTCAGGCGTGCTACGAATTCATCGAAGATCGGCGAATACTGGACGCGCGGGACGTTCTCCATCGTCACGAAATCCGGCATGGTCTCCTGCACGAGCCGCGCAAACTCATTTAGCAGCGGCCAGCTTTTCTCATGGGATGTGTCCGCGCCACGTCGCTGCGAGGAAAAAGGCTGACAGGGCGCACAGCCGGCCAAGAGACGAACATCCGCTTGCCCCCACAGGCGCTTCAGATCCTCGCCGGTCACATCGCAGACGGAACGCTCGATGAACTTCGCCTTGATGTTATGGCTATACGGGTATGAGCAGGCTGAAGCGTTGTCGATTCCCGCGACGACTCGTATCCCGCCCTGCTTCAAGCCTAGGGACAGGCCTCCCGTTCCGCAGAACAGATCAATAGCTGCGATTTTGCTCCTCTTACCCATGAGGGGAATTATAACCTTCAAGGTCGGCAAATCACCTATTCCAAAGGCAGCCGCATGACCTGAAATCCCAATGCTTAGGCACTATAGAGACAGCCACGCCGATCACCATTCCGACCAGTGGCACACTATGCTTGCCCGCGCCGGTTGACTCCATGAAGCAGCAACCATACGACGAAACTCACCCGATGATGTTGATTTCATCAGTCACATAGACGACCCCGGTCATACTCTGCTTGACCAGACATGGCTGTCCCTCTGTTATTTGTCATTGAACTTGAACCGAGCGCCGCCTTCCTTGTCGAGGATGAGCATGGCGTCGAATTTCCGGCCAGCTTTCGATATGAATCCCTTAAGGCGGATCCGTCCGTCGGCCAGGAAACGGCGCGCGTTCGCGTCGGTGAGGGTCTTGCCCGCGATGGTGGAGAATAGTTTCCAGCCACAGCCGCCCGCATCCTTCCATGTGCCGTCCGGTTGTTTCTCTCGTTTGTTGGTCGAGCATTGCCAGACCTTGCCGGTCTTGACGACGGGCTGGCCGCAGCGCGGGCACGGGCCGAACGATTCCGTCACGCGGCTTCGCCTCGCTTGCACGAGCTCGGGCTCTGCCGTGGACTGCGCGTCGGCGGGGATACCGGCGGCGAATGCCCGGAATCTGGATTCGGTCTGCGTTGGGTCGGCGTTCCCGTGTTCCACGTCGGAGAGGACCTGTTCCATCTCGGCGGTGAGAGCCACGTCCTTCAGGCGGAGCGCCACTACGTTGATCAGATTCCGCCCCTGTTCGGTTGAGCGTAGTTGCTTGCCCTTGCGCTCCACGTATGCGGATCGGATCAGTTTCTCGATCACGTCTGCCCTGGTGGCCGGCATGCCGATGCCGCCGGAATGGGATTCGTCGTCGTCCAGCGCGGCCTTGAGACCCGCGTCGTCCAGGAGGCGGCTGGCGTGTTCCATCGCGGCGAGCAGCGTCGCCTCGGTGTAGGGCTTCGGAGGTTTTATCTTCCCCTCCACGAGTCGGGCTCCGCTGCGTGGCATCGGCATGGCGTTCGCTCCGGTGGCGAGGTTGACGGGAATGAGGTTGCCCGCCGGGGCGTCCTCCTCGTCTTCCCCGCCGTCATGCTCTTGGGTCTTCGTGGGTTCGATGCCCTTCCATCCGAGGGAGATGGTCTGGTCGGAGCAGCTGGTGAAACGGGAATCCGCTTCGCTGATCCGTAGGAGGTTCGGATGGCTTTCATCGTAATCGGGGTCGATGTTGGCGACGACGAGGGTCACGTCATGCACATGGTCGTCGGCCACCGCCTCCCACATGCGGCGAACCACGCGCGTCAGCACCAGGCGTTTGTCATCACCGAGTTGGCCGAGTGTTTCCCCGCTTGCCTGGAGCGTGGGCAGGATCGCGGTGTGGCCCGTGACCTTCGCGTCGTTCACCGTCAGCTCCAGTCGGGGCTGAGCGGGACGGACGGCGGGATCAAGGAACCCGGAGGCCAGCCGGTCCCCGTTGGTGAGTTTGCGTAGGGCGTCCAGGTCGTCGTGCGTGATGAATCGCGAGTCGGTGCGAGGGTAGGTCGTCAGACGCTGTTCGTAGAGGCTTTGCAATGCCGTCAGTGTGTGGGCTGCGGTCAGGCCGTGCAGTTTCGACATGTCCTTCTGTAAGTTGGTCAGGTCGTAGAGGCGTGGCGGCGCGTCGTGCTGGCGGTGGCGTTTCACGGCATAGATTCCGAAGGCGAAGTCCGGCTGGTTCACGATTTCGAGCAATGCTTCGGCGGTCCCGTGGTTTTCGAGATGGGTTCCGGTCAGGGTCCAGCTCCCCATCGGGGCGACGACCTTCCAGAATGGCGTGGGCTTGTGCGATTCGATCTGCCGGTCGCGTTCCACGATCATCGCCAATGTGGGCGTCTGCACGCGTCCGACGGTGAACCTGGTGTTGTAGACGAGGCTGTAGGCGCGGGAGGCGTTCATGTCGATCAGCCAGTCGGCCTTCGCGCGGATCATGGCCGAGTCAGCGAGTCCACGGTAGTCGCCTTCGGGTTTCATGGCGGCCAATGCCTGGCGGATGGCCTCTTCCTCAAGGGAGGCCACCCACAGGCGGCGTGTGGGCTTGTTGACGCCGGCATGGTGGATGATGCGGCGGAAGATGGCCTCGCCCTCGCGGTCCGGGTCGCATGCGTTGACCAGCAGGTCCACGTCGTTGCGGCGCAACAGCCGGGAGACGATCTTGTATTGCCTGGCCGCGCCCTTTTCCGTTCAGCCAAGAGCACGGAAAGCGCATCGAAGCCGCCATCGCATCGAACGTTCGCGTTTATCTTGGTCTATCCGGAAAAAGCCAGACGGACCTGGGAAACGCACTGGGAATCACACGAGGCTCAATGTCTCAGAAAATGGTGGGGCGAACTGGTTGGTCAGTCACAGACCTGATTGGCACCGCTGATTTCCTTGGCGTAACCCCGGACGCACTCATGGACGACTCCGTCCTCATTCGCGCTGAGGCGGGATACAAAAACCCCCGTCGAAGCGAGGGCCTTGGAAGCTCCTGCGACTGGGCTTGAACCAGTGACCGTCCGATTAACAGTCGGATGCTCTGCCAACTGAGCTACGCAGGAATAT
>OFMJ01002289.1_pt1 | contig 11418 bp, 9 predicted proteins | sample 1541801 | NCBI WGS metagenome assembly OFMJ01 (sample SAMN04209234, study PRJEB22552) | human gut metagenome | biome: gut; material: feces | host: Homo sapiens | place: USA: Oklahoma
GAGTTCATCGAAACGCCGAGCCCCCACATCAGCTCGTTTGCCGTGACCGGGATGGAGAAGCGGAGAAAATCCAGAAACAGCAGCTTGTTGCGCACAAAGATGTACGAAAAGCGGAGTCGCACGGGGTTTTCTTTGCGGCGGGAGTAGATGAGGGTGATGGTCAGCTCCAGCGCGCGGGCGATGACGGTGCCGATGGCGGCGCCCTGAATGCCCAGTTTTGGTGCGCCGAACAACCCGAAGATCAGTATGCTGTTGATGACAATGTTGCAGATGAGCGAACAGAGGTACACAACGGTGGAAATGACCACCCGCTCCACACTGCGCATGATGTTGAGGTAAACCATGGTGACCGAAGTGAAGAGGTAGGAAATGCCTACAATCTGCAGGTACTTCGCCCCTTCGTCGATGACCGGCTGTTCGTTTGTGAAGATCATCATGAGCTGGGCGGGGAACAGCAGTGCCGCGGCGGTAAACAGTGCGCCGACAATAAGCGAAAAGCGCATGGCAATGCCGATGACCTTTTCAATGGTGTTGGTGTCGCCCTTGCCCCAGTACTGCGCGGTGAGTACCGCCGCGCCCGAAGTGAGACCGAAGAAGATAAGAGTCATCACGAACTGGACCTGACCCGCAAGAGAGGAAGCGGAAAGGACCGTTTCGTCCACGCTGCCGAGCATGATAACGTCTGCCGATGTGACCGCGACGTTGATAAGGTTCTGGAGTGCCATGGGAAGCACCAGAAAAAAGACCGATTTATAAAACGAACGGCGTTCTTCTTTTGTTTGCAGTGCCGCTGTCATAGAATCCCTGCTTTCGTTTGGAGTTTGCGGAAATTTGGCCGCATTACCGTTTATTCTAACATACAATTCCTGAAACAGGAAGGGGGATTTCCGGTAGCACTTTGACAGAATCTTTCTGTCGGTTTTTGGTGAAACTGCCTCGTTTTTTGGCAAATCATTTTTGGCGAATTGCAGGCAGGCGTGAGAAAGGTTATAATAAAAGCGAGAAATAAAGAAAGGCGGCGGCTTATGAATACATTAATCGAATTGTATGATAAGGAACCGATTGAAAATATCTACGCGGCTTTGGCGTTCCGTCCGGAGCAGGTCGTGTTTCTGGGAGACAGCCGCCTGATGACCCGTGAACGGCAGGAACACCTGAAGCTGTTTTTCAAACAGCAGCAACTCAAAACCAAACTCTTTTTCTATCCGTTGCGAGGGGAAGATACGCAGCAGATTGAACGCACTTTTCTGCAGGTAGCGGAGCGTTTTCCGGATGGTGTGGTGGATGTAACCGGCGGCACCGACCTACTGTTGGTCACCGCGGGTAAGCTTTGCGAGCGCGCGGAGATGCCGGTGATTTTTTTCAACGTTCGCACAGGGGAACTTGTTCCGCTTGGAAAGAAGACCGGTTTGGGTGATTTTTCCGCCCCTGCGCTTACGGTGCAAAGCTTGCTTACACTGGCCGGGGGTGCTTATCTGCGACACGGGCATTATACGCCGGAACTGGAAAATCCACAGGTGAAACAGGAAGTTTTAGCAGTCTGGGACCTGATTGCGGCGGATATGGAGGGGTGGAGCAGACAGTCGGCTTACTTTCAGCAGGCAGCGCGTCCCGGAGAGCTGGAGGTACATGCCCCGGTGCATATCCAAGTCAATTTTAAAAATATGGTCCATTCTCAGCCTCGTTTTATGAAACGGCTTTCCGAAATCGGCGTGATACAGGATTACCGTATGACAAACGGCCGGGTACATTACCGCTATAAAAATGAGATGTACCAGCGGCTGCTCAGCGACACCGGTGTTTGGCTGGAACTTTATACTTATTATACCGCCAAAAGCAGCGGCCTGTTTGACGATGTGCAGACCAGCGTGATTATTGATTGGGACGGCCGTGAAAAAGAAAACTATAACACCATAAATGAAATCGATGATATTTTAGTTAAGGGAATCGTGCCTCTTTTTGTATCCTGCAAAATGGGCGTGCCGTCTGTTTTGGCGGTGACGGAGATTGAAATGCTGGCTCGCAGGTTCGGCGGCGCGCTGGCAAAGCCGGTTCTGGTCACTGCCAGCCGGGTGAGCGAGCTCGCGCCGTTTACCGCCGCGCGTGCGAGGGATATGGGGGTAACGATTCTGGAAATTCAGCAGATGGATGACAGGAATTTCCTGGAACGTTTGGCCGCTGTGTCAAATATAGATCATTTGCCGTTGACCCGTGACGGAAACGTTAGAAGGTTTTGAGCCAGGGATTGCACCCGAGCGGATGTGTGAACCGCACGAATCGGTAAAAATAAACCTTTCGGGCTCTTTGGCACGGAATTGACGAAAAGAAATGTTAAAAAACAATTGCGAAAAAAGAAAAAATATGTTAAAATATTGCCATTGTGCCGCGAATGCGGTCGAAAACTCTGGAGAGTCCCTTTTTGGGCGCCGAAGGTGTACGGCGGGGAATCCCGCCAATCTCTCAGGCAAAAGGACAGAGCAACTTCAATGGCTTTTGTCTTTCTCTGGAACCGAAACAACGCTGTTTCGGTTTTTTTACTGCCCGTATGGGTTCGGGGCATTGCCCTTATTCGCACAGAAAGAGGAGAAAAAACATGTGGGATCAAATTACAAACGTATTAAAATGGATTGACGACCAGGTTTGGGGCGTGCCGCTGATTGTACTTATCCTTGCGGCGGGAATTTATCTGTCCATCCGTGTCCGTTTCCTTCAGGTGCGCCATCTTCCGCGCGCATTGAAGTACATGGTAAAAAATGAAGAAGGCGGCCATGGTGAGGTCTCCAGCTTTGGCGCGCTGTGTACAGCGCTTTCCGCTACCATTGGTACCGGAAACATTGTCGGTGTTGCCACTGCGCTTGTCGCGGGCGGTCCGGGCGCTCTGCTTTGGATGTGGCTCGCCGCGTTTTTCGGCATGGCGACCAAATATGCGGAAGGTGTTCTCGCTATCAAATACCGGCATATCGACGAAGAAGGCCATGTGCTGGGCGGTCCGTTTTACTATATTGAAAATGGCATGGGGCGCCGTTGGAAATGGCTGGCGAAAATATTCGCGTTTTTCGGCGTTGGCGTTGGATTGTTCGGAATCGGTACCTTTACCCAGGTCAACGGCATTACTTCGGCAGTACATAATTTCTTTGACCCGAACACCAGCTGGAGTGTTAATCTCTTCGGCGGTGAGTATTCCTGGACGGTCGTTATCGCAGGTGTTCTGCTGACCCTTGCGGCAGGGCTTGTCATCATCGGTGGGCTTAAGAGAATCGCCGGTGTTTCTCAGGTCGTAGTGCCGTTTATGTCGGTGCTTTACATTCTGTTTGCGCTTGTTCTTCTTGTGTTCAATGCGGATAAGCTTCCCGGAGCGATCGTGGAGATCGTGGAAAGCGCGTTTGGTCTTCGTGCGGTTGCGGGCGGTATTCTCGGTTCGATGATCGTCGCAATGCAGATGGGTATTGCGCGCGGCATCTTTTCCAACGAAGCGGGCCTCGGTTCCGCACCAATTGCTGCGGCTGCTGCGAAAACAAAAGACCCGGTTCGTCAGGGCCTTGTTTCCATGACGGGTACGTTTATTGACACCATCATCGTTTGCACCATGACCGGTCTGTGCATTGTTGTTACCGGTGCGTGGGATATGGGCTTGGAAGGTGTAGCAGTCACCACTCAGGCGTTTCAGTCGGGGTTTTCCTTCTGGGCGCCGGAGGTCAACGCGTTTGTGCTGATGATTTGTCTTGTGTTCTTCGCGTTTACGACCATTCTCGGCTGGGACTATTACAGCGAACGCTGCTTGGAATACCTCACCGGAGGAAAGAAAAAGGTCGTTTCGGTTTATCGCTGGATTTATATTGCGGCCATCTTCATCGGGCCGTATATGACCGTTGAAGCGGTGTGGACCATTGCCGATATTTTCAACGCTCTTATGGCAATTCCGAACATCATTGCTCTTGCGGTGCTCAGCAATGTAGTGGCGCGGGAAACAAAAGAATATTTCTCCAAGGATAAAGAAGTTCGTAAACTGGAAAAACAAAACCGGAAACTTGCGGCGGCCCGCAAATGACCGGAGACAGATAAAAGCAAAAGCAGGCAGATTTCTGCCTGCTTTTTTGTTTTTATAGTTGAGTGATTGCCGCAAGGAATGGAGAAACCGATTTTAATGATGGCTTAGAGCGTTTACCCGGATTGGAGGTTTTCAAAAAAGCGTCACGGATTCTTTTTTTGTGCCTTGCGGTAATCGCGCGCGTTCATGCCGTAATACCGCCGAAACGCGTTGGAAAAATGTTCAATAGAGGAGTAACCCAGTGCTTCGGAAATGTCGGTGATGCTTCTGGTTGGGTCACCGAGCAGGGTGGAAGCGGCGGACATCCTCGCCTCGGCCTTTTTCTGTAAAAAGGTTTTCCCATAATACTGCTTGAGCAGCCGTTCAGTTTGGCGCGGTGTAACGCCCAACCGCCGCGCAAGCTGTTCAAGTGAAAGGTTTTTGTACTCGTAAAGAAAATACTCTTCCATAATAATGGATTTACTGTCGGTCAGATTGGCGCTCTCAAACTGCCCCACATCTTTTCTTTCCTGTTCGTAATTGCGCGCGAGCTGCACCATGAGCTGCTGCAGCAGTGCTTCTACCTGAACCATGTAACCGGTTTTACGGTTTTCCAGCTCGGAAAAAATGCGGGCCATAGTTTCTTTTACGTTCTGGCTGTCCTGTCCGAACCAGAAAGGAGTTCCAAGCACGGCCTGGACAAAGGCCCCTGGTTTTCCAGTGCTTTTTTGTTCTGCCGTAAAATAAACGCAGTATTCCCACATGGGGTCGTCAAAAAGCGGAGCCTGCGCGTGGGGGATATGCGGCCCGGTGATGTACAGGGTGTTGGGGGTGATTTCGTAAGTCGTTCCGTTGATTTGGGCGGTTCCGTAACCGTGATCAATATAGTGCAGCTCATAGCAGTGCGCTCCGTGGCTGTGGAGCTGTATGGTTCTGCGGAATCGTTCATAAATCAGGTTGAGTATTCGGAATTTTACACCTGCCGAAGTGAACTGAATATCCAGACTGTCATAACGTGTGCGCATTTTTGCACCCCCTCTTCTTGTTCTCAGTGTAAAACACGGGGAAAGAGATGTCAAGAAATTTGCGCTGAAGCGACATTTCTTCTGCTTAGATGTCCGGTTCTTGCCTTAAAAAAATATTCTTGCGCGTTATAATGAAAGAGAAAAGCAGGGAACTATCCCGTGAAAAGCAACGTTTAAGGAGGAACCAGTTATGGCAAATATGATGAAAGGTGCGATTCTGCCGGGAAACAGCACCGTTGAACTCAAAGATTTTGAAATCCCGAAACCGGGCCATGGACAGGTCTTGATCAAAACCAAAGCAACCACCATCTGCGGAAGCGACATCCGCTGCATCTACCGTGAGCACGTTGGAAAAGGACCGGAAGGTTACATTCCGGGTATGATCGCGGGGCATGAACCCTGCGGCCAGATCGTGGAGGAAGGCGAGGGCCTCAAACGGTTTAAAAAAGGCGACCGTGTTATTGTTTACCACATTTCCGGCTGCGGCGTTTGCAACGACTGCCGCCGCGGATACTACATTTCCTGCAAGAGCGAGCACCGTCAGGCATACGGCTGGCAGCGCAACGGTGGTATGGCGCCGTATATTCTCGCCGATGAAAAAGACCTGATCGCTCTGCCGGATGAACTTTCCTATAAAGACGGTGCGCAGGTCGCCTGCGGCTTCGGCACGGTTTATGAAGCCATTGAAAAGATCGGCGTCTGCGGTAACGACGCAGTTCTGGTCACCGGCCTTGGCCCGGTTGGTCTTGCGGCTCTCATGCTCTGCAAGGCGATGGGCGCGAACCTGCTCATCGGCGTGGAGACCAGTCCCTACCGAATCGAGCTTGCGAAAAAACTCGGCCTTGCCGATTATGTGTTTACCCCGGATGTTGCATACGATGAGATCATGAAGCTCACCGGCGGCAAGGGCGTGGAGCGTTCCATTGACGCCAGTGCCAACGACTCCGCACGCCGGCTTGCCATCCGTGCGGCGCGTGACTGGGGCAAAATCGCTTTTGTCGGCGAAGGCGGTACCTGCAGCTTTGAGCCGAGCCCGGATATCATCCATGGACAGAAGACCATTTATGGTTCTTGGGTCACCTCGCTGTGGCGGATGGAAGAACTGGTTGAGCGCTTGGTCCGTTGGGGCATCCATCCGGAAGAGCTCATCACCCACGAATTCCCACTGGAGCAGGCGGGCGAAGCCTATGCGCGGATGGCGGGCGGCGAGTGCGGTAAAGTCGCTGTCGTTTTCCCGGACGAGAACTGACGGAGGGCACACCATGGAACGGATCAATCAAACCACCGTCCCCACCCGCCGGCTTTCTTCCGGCGAACAGATTCCGGCTGTAGGACTTGGTACCTTCGGGTCGGACAAATATAGCCCCGCGCAGATTTCGGAAGCGGTTTACGGAGCCATTGAGTACGGTTACCGTTTGATCGACTGTGCGGCAGTTTATCAGAATGAGGCACAGATCGGCGAAGTGCTGGAGCGGGCAATGAAAAACGGCGTCGTTCGCAGGGAAGAGTTGTTTGTCACCTCTAAAGTCTGGAACGATATGCACCGCAGAGTGGAAGAATCCTGTAAAAAAAGCTTAAGCGACCTTCGTTTGGACTGCATTGACCTGTATTTCGTCCACTGGCCGTTCCCCAATTACCATGCGCCGGGCTGTGACGGGGATTCCCGCAACCCGGATTCCAAACCGTTTTCGGTAGAAGAATTCATGGATACCTGGCGCCAGTGTGAGAAGCTGGTAGAAGAAGGGCTTGTGCGTTACATCGGCATGTCAAACATGACCATTCCAAAGCTGGAAGCGGTGCTTCCGCTCTGCCGCATCCAGCCCGCCGCGCTGGAGATGGAGCTTCACCCCAGCTTCCAGCAGCCGGAATTGTATGATTATGCGGTGGAACATGGTATTCTTCCCATCGGTTACTGTCCCATTGGTTCCCCGTCCCGTCCGGAGCGTGATCGCACCGCGACGGATATTGCCGATACCCAGATGCCGGAGATCGTTGAGATCGCCCGGAACCACGGTGTACATCCGGCAGTTGTGTGCCTGAAATGGGCGGCGCAGCGCGGGCAGGTCCCCATCCCGTTTTCCGTTAAACCGGAACAATACCAAAACAATCTCAAATGCGTGACCGAAGATCCGCTCACCGAGCAGGAGATGGAGACCATCCGCAAGGCAGACAAGGGCTGCCGGCTGGTCAAAGGGCAGGTGTTCCTCTGGCCCGGCGCCGAAAGCTGGGAGGATCTCTGGGATGTAAATGGCGTTATCACACGCGGAAAGGATGAATAAAATGCTCAAAGGAATTCCGAAAATTCTGTCACCCGAACTGCTTAAGGTTCTGTGTGAAATGGGCCACAGCGACCGGCTCGTAATCGCGGACGGAAACTTTCCTGCCGAGTCGATGGGTAAAAACGCCATTGTAATCCGGATGGACGGGCACGGCGTGCCGGAAATTCTGGACGCAGTCCTTCGCCTGTTCCCGCTGGATACTTATGTGGAACACCCGGTGAGCCTCATGCAGGTCATGCCCGGCGACCCGGTCGAGACCCCGATTTGGGACAGCTATAAAGAAATCGTCCGCCGCTACGATCCCAAGGGTGAGGATGCGATCGGGCAGATTGAACGCTTTGCGTTTTATGAGCAGGCCAAAACGGCATATGCCATCATCGCGACCGGCGAAAGCGCTCTTTATGCGAACATCATGTTGCAAAAAGGCGTTGTGACCGAATAAATATGAAAGGCTGTAAAAGGCGCGGATTACTTTTCTTCCGTTGACGGCATTTTTTCTCCGGCGTATAATTGTTTTATTATTCGTATGTTCAGGTCACCGGAAGGTTCTTGGAGCGTTTCAGCTTTTGGAACTCCTGTGTGCCGGAATTTCAGGGAAGATTTTATCTTTCACCCATAGCCGAATAGAAATCGTATAAGTCCCTTTGGGAGGAACAGCCATTGAACATTCTCGTTTTAAATGCCAGCCCGAAAGGCAAAAATTCCGCCACGGTTCATACGGCGCTGTATTTACAGGCGCTGCACCCGGAACACACGTTTGTTTTTCTGCCGGTCGGGCAGAGGATTAAGAGTTATGAAACGGATTTTGCACCGGTGCGAAACGCACTGGAACAGGCAGACCTCGTTCTGTTCAGTTACCCGGTCTACACGTTTATCGTGCCCTATCAGCTCCACCGGTTGATCGAGCTCATCAAGGCGGATGGAATAGACCTGTCCGGCAAATTCGCAAGTCAGATCACCACCTCCAAGCATTTTTACGATGTGACCGCTCACCGGTATGTGGAGGAGAACTGCCTCGATTTGGGAATGAAGGTGATCCGCGGTCTGTCGGCGGATATGGAAGACCTGTTGAGTGAGCAGGGCCGCAAGCAGGCACGGGATTTCTTTGACCAGCTCATCTTCAGCTGTGAACACGGGCCGTTTGTCACGCCGCTGTGCAAAGCGCCCGAACGCGAGAAGACCGTCTACCGGCCGTCTTTTGCCTCTGTGCCGAAGCGCAGGGAAAAGGACGTGGTCATTGTGACCAATTGTGCTGCTGATGACGAAAATCTCGCGGGGATGATCGCCGATTTCCGCGCGGTGCTTCCGTATGAGAGCCGGGTGGTCAATCTGCGTGAATTCCCGTTCGACGGAGGCTGTCTCGGCTGCTTCGGATGTGCCGTCACCGGAAAATGCGTGTATAAAGACGGTTTCGATGAATTCCTTCGAAACACCATCCAGACGGCGGACGGTTTTGTGTATGCCTTTACCATTTCCGACCACTACACCCATTCCAGCTTCAAGTGCTTTGACGACCGGCAGTTCTGCAACGGCCACCGAACCGTGACCCACGGCACCCCGATCGCTTATCTCATCAGCGGCGATTACCGGTATGAAAGCAATCTGCGGATGATCGTGGAGGGCAGAAGTGAGGTGGGCGGCAATTATCTGGCCGGTGTGGCGACCGATGAGGAGGATACCGCGGCTCAGATCAAATCGCTGGCGGAAAATCTGACGTTTGCCATGGAAAAACAGCTTACCCGCCCCGCTAACTTTTACGGGGTAGGCGGCATGAAGATCTTCCGCGACCTGATCTATGTCATGCGGGGCTTAATGAAAGCCGATCACAAGTTTTACAAACAGCATGGCATTTACGATTTTCCGCAGAAACAGAAAAAACGCATATTGCAGATGAAGCTGGTCGGCGGTTTGATGGCGATCCCGTCGGTGCAGAAAAAAGCTAAAGAAAAAATGACCGAAGCCATCGTCGGGCCCTACCGCAAGGTGGTCGAACAGGCAAAAAAGGCGGAATAACCGGCTTTTTTCGCGGGTAAACTGTCGGTCGAGAAAGGGAAACCAACGGTCGGTTGAGAAAAAAGTGCGTAGGAAGTACAATCAGGTCATTCAGAAGTGGTAAAGGAGCGGATTGTTTATGCAAAAAACACTGGGTATGCTGATCTCCCAAAAACGGAAAGAAAAAGGAATGACCCAACTGGAACTGGCTCAAAAGATGGGCGTGACCGATAAAGCGGTCTCCAAATGGGAGCGGGACCTGTCCTGCCCGGACATTAATTCACTTCCCGTTCTTGCAGAGACACTTGGCGTATCCATCAGCGAGCTCATGCAGGTAAAGGAAAAGGAACCTGCCGGAAAAAGCAGAGCCAAAGAGATCGCGGACACGGTGCTCAAGGCGGTGGCTGTGGCAATGGGAATTGCCGTAGTGGCTCTTTCGGTGATGGATGCCATTTCTCCCAAAGACGCCGTCGCCATGCTGGGCGTTGGCCTCGCCAGCCTTGCCATTGCAGCGCTGAAGGGGAATAACGTTGACTGAGAGGATGTGCTCATCTCAGAGCGGTGCGAAATCCGTGGCGCGGATGATTGTGCGCGCCGGTTTTGGGGCAGGCTTTATTCTGAAAATGGGAACAATATCTCTGTGAATGATAAAAATGAGTGTAAAAAAAGGTTGACGGAATGATTTTTTATTTTTCTGGTACCGGAAATTCCCGGTGGGCGGCAGAGCAGATTGCCGCTCTCACAGGTGATGAAGCGGTCGACATATCCACACTGGACCAGATGTCGGACGTAGGGCGTCAGTCCCGAATCGGCCTGGTATTTCCCGTTTATGCTTGGGGTGCCCCGGAACCGATGCTTTCCTTTGTGCAGAAGTTGAGCAGGACCGACGCGTTCACCTTCGGTGTCTGCACCTGCGGGGAGGAAGCGGGGTACGCGATGAAAAAGCTGTCGGCGCTCTACCCGCTGTGCAGCAGCTACAGTCTGGTCATGCCGAACAATTACATCATCGGCAGCGATGTGGACGATGACCAGACCATACAGCGCAAGATTGATGCGGCTTCAAAGCAGATCCAAACCCTCGCCCGTGAGGTTCTGGAAAAGAAAAAGGTATATCGGGTGGAAGAGGGTTCTCATGCGTGGCTGAAATCCAACTTAGTCAATTTCGGATTCAACCGGTTTGCCCGCAGCACCAAAGCCTTTTTTACAACCGATGCGTGCAACGGCTGTGGGCTTTGTGCCAAACACTGTCCCGCCGGGACCATCACCCTTGTGGATGGCCGCCCCAGCTGGGGCAAACGGTGTTACCAGTGCCTGCGTTGCATCAACGAATGCCCAAAGCGTGCCATCCAATATGGGAAATCAACCGAAGACCGCGGCCGATACACCATGGAAGGTTATTTGAACCGCCATTGATTTGCTTTGAGTGCTCGCTATAACCTTAAAAAAGCCGCCCGGAAATCCGTGAAATCGGAACTTCCGGGCGGCTTTTTAAGACTGCGGCGGTATCGCCGATGCTGAGTCGGGTGCGAATCCCGAAGATTTTTCATCGTTCAAATTCGCCGCGCAGAGCCAAAAGCGCCTTTTTTTCAATGCGGGATACATAGGAACGGGAGATCCCCAGCTTTTTTGCCACCTCCCGCTGGGTGAGCGCTTTCTGCCCGCCAAGACCGTAACGCAGGACGATGATGGTGCGTTCTCTGGAAGAAAGGCATTTTTGTATGTATTCATACAGCTGCTGGCTGCGGAATTTTAAGTCGAGGCTGTCCACCATGCTTTCTTCGTCGTCGGAGATAATGTCCATCATGGTCAGCGCGTTTCCGTCTTTGTCTGTGTCAATGGGGTCGCTGATGTAAACATCCCCGGCGCTCTTTTTTAAATTGCGGAAATACATGAGGATTTCATTCGCTATCCGCTCGTTTTGGCTGCGGCGAGCCGCCGCTGGCAGTTCGCGCATTTGGCATGGTATTTTCCTCTGGTTCTGCGCCCGCGTCGTCAGAAAGTGCTTGTAATAAATCTTCCGAATCAATCTCTGCTTCACTGTCGCCAAACAGCACCACATGGACGTTTTTCCCGTCCCAGACAATCCGGCGAATGA
>OFMJ01002295.1_pt1 | contig 11365 bp, 9 predicted proteins | sample 1541801 | NCBI WGS metagenome assembly OFMJ01 (sample SAMN04209234, study PRJEB22552) | human gut metagenome | biome: gut; material: feces | host: Homo sapiens | place: USA: Oklahoma
CTTTACGAAGCCTTATGGAACAGATGACAGTCCGGGACAGGCAAAAATCAGCCTGTCCCGAATATTTCCATGAGATATACGGAAAGGAAGCTTTCAAATGAAAAAGATTTCAGATATGATTTTAAGAGTGGAAGAGCTTTGTGCCGGCGTTATGCTGTGTATGATAGCAGTGCTGGTATTCTGGTCAGCAGTGGCAAGAACCATTGGAATGCCGGTGAACTGGGCACAGGACGTGTCTCTTCTGGCCTTTGCATGGCTGACCTTTATTGGCTCTGATATTATTATTAAGAGCGGAAGCCTGATTCGGATCGATATGCTGGTAAATAAATTCCCGAAGGCGATTCAGAAGGTTCTGACACTGGTGTTTGATGTGATGATGCTTCTGTTTTTGCTGGTACTGATTGTTTACGGCTTTATTCTGGTATCCCAGAGCTGGAACAGAACCTTTAATACCATGAAAATGAGCTATGCATGGTGTACCTTGGCAGTTCCCGTTGGTTCCCTGCTGATGTTCTTCAGCGCAATCGGAAAAACCATCGGTGATATTAAAAGAAAAGAATGGGGGGCTAATTAATGTTAAGTGCAATCGGATTCTTTTTAGTACTCTTATTTCTTGGAATGCCTGTAGCATTTGCTATTGCAGTTTCAGGCTTTGCATTCTTTGTTATGCGTCCGGAGATTCCCTGGACAATCCTGGTACAGAAATCTTTGTCAACGACTCAGTCCTTTACCATGCTGGCAATTCCGCTGTTTATCTTTGCAGGAAACCTGATGAACAACACCGGTATTACCTCACGTCTGGTAAAACTGGCTAACGTACTGACTGGTCATATGTATGGATCAATCGGTCAGGTATCTGTTGTTTTATCCACCCTGATGGGAGGTGTTTCCGGTTCGGCTGTAGCAGATGCGGCTATGGAGTGTCGTATTCTGGGACCGGAAATGACAAAGAGAGGATATGCTCCAGGCTGGGCAGCTGCTATTAACTGTCTGTCTGGACTGATTGTAGCAACTATTCCCCCATCTATGGGACTTATCCTGTACGGAACGGTAGGAGAGGTATCTATCGGACGTCTGTTTGTGGCAGGTTTCCTTCCTGGAATTATCATGTGTATCTTTATGATGATTGCAACTTCTTGGTCTGCACGCCATCATGGCTACAAGCCGGATCATGAAAAGCCATCTTCTCCGTCCGTTATTTTCAAGGCATGTATTGACAGTATCTGGGCTCTGTTATTCCCGATTCTTCTGATCGTGCTGATCCGTTTTGGTGTTATGACTCCTTCTGAGTCCGGCGCCTTTGCTGTATTCTATGCACTGGTAGTAGGCGCATTCATCTACAAGGAGCTGACGCTGGAAAAATTTAAAAAATGCGTGATCGATAGTGTAAAAGACTTGTCTGTTATTACCATGATTCTTGCATTTTCCGGAATCTTCAGCTATGGTGTTGTATTTGACCAGCTGCCGAAGACCCTGACTACTATGCTGGTAGGTCTGACCAGTAATAAGTATGTTCTGCTTCTGCTGATTTTGATTATGCTGACTGTTTTCGGTATGTTCATGGAGACAACGGTTATTACCTTGATTGTAACTCCGATTCTGATTCCGATTATTACTCAGTACGGAATTGATCCGGTACATTTTGGTATTATTATGATGACCATTGTTACGATGGGATGTTCCACACCGCCGGTTGGCGTAGCCTTGTATACCTGTTCGAATATTATGGACTGCTCGGTGGAGGAGACGACGAAATACTCCATACCACTATTTGTTGCCATTATGGCAACCCTGGCTATCTGTGTATTCTTCCCGAAGCTGGTTCTCTTCCTGCCGAATCTGATTTATGGATCAAGTGTATAAAAGCAATTCAGAAAAGAAGAAAATTCTCACAGAGATGTGGGGATTTTCTTTTTTTGCTGTTTCCGGTAAAGCGTCGTTCTGTGAATTCCCAGAGAGCGGGCGGCTTCGCTGAGCTGTCCCTTGTTTTTGTCAATGACAGCCTGAATATACTGCTGTTCAAATTGATCTAGGGCATCCTGAAGAGAAAGCTCCAGGGAGGGCATGGGAATGCCGCTGCTGAGGGAAGTCTGTTCTGCAGTGCCAGAAAAGAAGGGATCCGGGGAAAACATCTGCTCAAGAGGAAGCTCCCGTCTGTCTGGGGGAGAGATCAAAACTGCACGTTCGATGACATTGCGTAACTCCCGCACATTGCCCGGCCAGGAATAATGCAGAAGAAATTCCATATTTTTCTCAGACAGGTAGGTGCGTTTATAATACTTTTGATTATAATGATCTACAAAATAAAGAGAAATGGCTTCAATATCATCCGGTCTGTCGCGGAGAGCCGGAATATGAATGGGGAGAACATGAAGCCGGTAATATAAATCACTGCGGAAGGTTTTTTCCTGAACCATTTCAAGAAGATTACGGTTGGTGGCGGTAATAATACGCACATCAACCTTTTCTGTTTTGCTGCTTCCTACCGGATAAAATTCCCCGCTTTCAATAAAACGCAGAAGCTTGGACTGCATCAGCAGAGGAAGCTCGCCTAACTCGTCCAGAAAAAGAGTGCCGTGATCCGCCATCTGCAGAAGCCCTGTTTTTCCCTTGGAGCTGGCGCCGGTAAATGCCCCGGGGCGATAACCGAAAAACTCTGATTCAAATAGTTCCGGAGGAATTGCGGAACAGTTGACAGGAATAAAGGGCTGGCTGCTTCGAGGGCTTTCTGAGTGGATAAATTTTGAAACCAGTTCCTTTCCCACACCAGACTCACCAAATAACATGACAGGACTGTTGGTGGAGGCAATGGTGGAGCACTCCCAGCGGAGAGCGTGCATCTGCGGACTAGTGCAGATCATTTTTGTTTCCGTAGAGCTGCAGAGGTAGTTGGTAATATTTTTATAATGGGCGTGCTGCTCCTGTTCATAGGCAAGAAGGCGTGCAAATTCGTCCATAACGATATCGGAACGGTTGTTGGTGATTACATATTCCAGGTTTCCGTCCTGGTCAAAATAGGGAACACTGGTGGAAAGGCGCTGGACTCCTCTGACATTGACCAGATCAGTAACCGGTTTTTTAGTTTTAATGGCCTCCAGAATGGTGGAGTGATTGTACACATTATCAAACATTAGATCATAGGGGGTTTTCCCCAGAACTTCCTCTTCTTTCAGCTGCATGCTGTCTAACGTAGCCTGATTTGCTACGATATAATGTCCCGTACTGTCAGTGACACAGAAACAGTCATAGGAAGCGTTGATGATTGTTTTATATAAATTGTGGGTACTGTTGAGAACAGATTCTTTTTTCATAGATTGACAGCTCCTTATTTTATCTGATTTGCAGAAATTCGCTGGATTTCCGGTGTTGGCTTCTTAAAAACGATTATATCATTGAAGATGTGTAAATGCAACAATGCTGCATTTTTGTATCAATGATGCAGTTATGCACATGAAAAATGATGCAGTTATGCATCGAAGATAAGAATATTGTTAAAAACATATCATATTCCTTTGGAAAATCGAAAAAAGAGAATTGGCACGATTCTTGCTTGATAAATAATTGAATAGGCAGAAGAGGATTCTGCAAAACAATTCAGGAGGGTTTGCATATGGACAAAAGAATGAGCATTCAGGATGCTCTGGATTTGATTCCGGACGGAGCAGGAGTTGCAGTATCAGGATTTATGCTGATGGCTACGCCGAGAGAGCTGTATTTGGAAATCGCAAAAAGGTATCAGGAAACAGGACATCCGTGTAATTTGACGATTATGCATGCAGCAGGAAATGGTAACAACAAGGATCAGGGAATTTACGACATGACCTACGAGGGATTGATTACCCGATATATTACAGGACATTTCGCAAACAATTCTAGGATGATGGATCTGACCAATGAAAATAAAGTGGCAGCCTACAACTTCCCCCAGGGTGTAATTGCCCATATGTTCCGGGCAGCTGCAGCAGGAAAGCCGGGAGAAATCACCAGAATCGGGTTAAATACCTTCTGTGATCCCCGACTTCAGGGGGGAAGACTGAATGATGCAGCATCCGAAAATCTTGTAGAGCTGGTGGATATTCTGGGTGAGGAATTCCTTCTGTACAAGGTTCCGAAGCTCAGGGCCTCACACATCCGGCGGATCTGCCGGTTCAATCCCTGAGTCAGTGTAATCTGAAAAGTTTTCTTTCCAAGTGCCTTCACCTTACAGGGTCTTGTTGTCACCTCCAGCTCCTTCAGCTCTACTCCCTCCTGCATTTTTTTAATAAATGCAGAATTGAAGGGCTGATCCACGGTTACGATATATTCCTTCTCATGAAAATTTCCCGCATGCATAATCTCATTCGCCAGATCTCCCTGATTGGTCATCAAAAGCAGTCCTTCCGAATCCTTATCCAAACGTCCTACCGGATATACTCTGACAGGATAATGAATCAGCTCTACCACATTCATGGCCCGATCCTTGTCAGAAGTAGTACAGACCACTCCTCTCGGCTTATTCACCGCCAGCAAAACCGGCTTCACCTTTTTTTCCCCGGCTCCCTGCCCAACCGGTTTTCCATCACATACAATCTTTTCCTGTCCGGTTACTTTTTCTCCCATTCCGGCCTTCCGTCCGTCAATGGTCACCTTTCCTGCCTCAATGAGGCGATCTGCCTCCCGGCGAGAACAAACCCCCTGTTCACTTAAATATTTATTCAAACGAATTGGTTCCATATTCTGTCCTTTCCTCTGCTCTTTCCCGAAAATCCAGGGAGCTTTCATGTTCCCCAGTATGGTATACTGCTATTTTCGTATATTCTTTTGATTTTGTCAATCCGCACCAGATGTTCCGAAAAACAGAAAAAGATAAAAAGGGGAAGACCCGAAATATAATACGGATTTTCCCCTTTCAATCAATATCTCTTATTCCTGCAAATCTGTTATTGTCATCGTATAAACATCGCATCCCCAAAGCTGAAGAAACGATAGCGCTCCTGAATAGCCTCATCATAGGCATGAAGCACATGCTCTCTTCCTGCCAGGGCTGAAACCAGCATCACCAGCGTCGATTCCGGCAGGTGGAAATTGGTGATCAGACAATCCAGAATCTTAAACTGATATCCCGGATAAATAAAAATCTCAGTCCAACCGCTTCCTGCCCGCAGAATTCCGTCTTCTCCTGTGGCTGACTCAATGGTTCGGCAGCTGGTAGTTCCCACACAGATCACCCGCCCGCCTGCAGCCTTTGTCTCATTGATTTTCTGTGCTTCTGCTTCCTCTACCATATAAAATTCCGAATGCATATGGTGCTCCAGGACGTTTTCCACCTTTACCGGGCGGAAGGTTCCCAGCCCTACATGGAGGGTAACATGAGCAATTTTTACACCCATTTTCTGGATTTCATCCAGAAGCTCCTTTGTAAAATGCAGTCCGGCTGTCGGCGCTGCTGCAGATCCTTCGTGCTTTGCATACACTGTCTGATAACGGTTTTTATCCTGCATCTGATGCGTAATATAGGGAGGAAGAGGCATCTGACCCAGCTGATCCAGAATCTCCTCAAAAATACCATCGTAAGAAAACTGAATGAGACGGTTCCCTTCATCTACAACATCCAGAACGGTTCCCTTTAACAATCCGTCTCCAAACTCCAGCACTGCACCGGGACGGCACTTTTTTCCCGGCTTCACCAACGTCTCCCAAATATCATTTTCCCGACGTTTTAACAGCAGTACCTCAATCTTTGCTCTGGTATCCTCCTTCACACCAAACAGCCGCGCCGGAATTACCTTAGTATCGTTGATTACAAGGCAGTCCCCCGGTTTTAAATAAGAAACAATATCCCGGAAGTGTCTGTGTTCAATTTCACCGGTTTCTTTATCCAGCACCAAAAGTCTGGATGCAGACCGATCCTCGAGAGGATCCTGGGCAATCAGCTCCTGTGGCAAATCAAAATAAAAGTCCTTTACATTCATCGTTTCCATGTTTTCATCCTGCTCTCTGTGTATGATTCTTTCAAATTCTGTTCTTATCCTGCTTCTTGAAAATGCAGTTTTCTGTCACGCATCCGCATATCCATCCATTTTTAGATATCTGGCGCTTCTGCTTTCCCATAGGACGCTTCTGCTCAAAAGACGGATCTTCTCCTGTCTTTATGCTCCCGGCGCTGCTGCTGTACTGCTCTGTACGCTGCTCTCCCCAGAAGCATCCGGTTCCTGAGCTTCTGCAGTTTCCTGCTGCCCAGACTCCTCCGGCACAAACGCCTCTATCGTCTCCTCCTCAGCTTCCGACTGGCTTTCCTCTGTCTCTGCCTCTTCGGAAGCTTCTGTCTCTTCCTCTGCAGAAGTCTCCTCGCTGGCAGCTGTCGTCTCCGCTACAACAATTCTCTGCTCCGGCTCTTCCCCATAAACAGGAGAACCGTCTCTCAGTACGCCGTAAATGGAATTCAGTTCCTCGTCAGCAGTTAAAGCCTCCTTCAGCTTTACATTTACTCCCGACGCCAGCCGGCGCACTTCCTCAGAATGGCTGATTCGATCTGCAAAATCAATCTCCGCCTCTGTCAGGGTGTCGTTGCTGCGAATCAGATAATTGCCCTCTGCATCACGGTACACATAGCACCACATAATCATAGGAGCCGCTGTCTCTGCCGAATAAAAACGGATGTCGTAAAGGGTATACACCAGCCAGGTATCTGCCGTTTCTCCATCCATCACATAGGTGGCAATATTTTCAAATTCCTGTACATACTTGGCATTGCTGCGCAGCCGTTTCCGCTCTTCCTCCAGCTCAGCTTCCGTCTGCTCACCGCTTCCGTAAATCCGGCTCATGGTTTCTGCATCAGAATCCTCTCTGGCTGCAAAATAGCTCTTCATCAGACTGAGAATTTCCGGAACCCGGTCCCTCTGCAGTCCCTCCATTTCCGGAATCTCCACAGCTTCTGATTCTGACTCACCTTCCGCCTCTGCTTCCTCGGTCTGCAGCTCTGATTCATTCCCTGTCTCTGCTTCCATGGTCGTGGAAGGCTCCTGATTTTCTGTCTCTTTTGCCTTGCCATGATCTGCAATCACAATAATAATCATTAATATAATCACGATTAACGGAATGGCTGCTGCTGTCAAAAGAGCCCTCTGCTCTTCGTCCGCCCCGCTCCGTTTCCGAAATCTTTTGTTTTCTTTCATTCCACCACCTCCATGGGATTGTCCAGATCCTTATCATAGCAAAATACAAAAAAAAAAGCAATAATACCCCTTGCAAAACAAAAAAAAATATAGTATTATATAGAAGATGCGTCTGTAGCTCAGTGGATAGAGCAGTGGCCTCCGGAGCCGCGTGCGGAGGTTCGATTCCTCTCAGACGCATTTTTTGTTGCAAGAATTACTTTATTGCATTAAATTAAGAAAGTATTTTCTCGACGCTTCAGACCGGAAAACTTCTGGAAAAACAAGCATTCAGAGCATCTTTCTGTCTGAATCCTCACATGGCTGAACGAGCACAGAAATAAAAAAGAGGTGGAAAATCTTATGATAAAAGCAGTCATTTTTGATATGGATGGAATCATCATAGACAGCGAACTGGAATATCTGAAAATGGAGCTGGAATTTGCCCGAACGAAAAATCCCCAGGTGCAGCTGGAGGATCTGTTCGGCATGGTAGGATCCTCCCGGGAAGACGCATGGAGCTGTATGGCCCGTGCCGTCCACAATGGCCAGACCTGGCAGCAGCTGCGGGATGAATTCCGCGCCTCTGTAGATGTTTACGCGCAGATGGACTACCGCCGTATCTTTCGGAAAGAAATCCCTGGCATCCTCGACCGGCTTCAGGAAATGGGGCTTCGACTGGCCCTGGCCTCCTCCACCGGTCTGCCGATTATTCACCGAGTTCTGACCGAAAATAACATTCATCATTATTTTGAAGAAATTGTCTCTGGCGCACAGTTTAAACGCAGTAAGCCGGATCCGGAAATCTATCACTATACCGCCAAAAAACTGAACCTTCCGGAAAATCAGTGTCTGGCTGTAGAAGATTCTACCTTTGGCGTTACTGCAGCATATCGGGCGGGAATGCATATTGCTGCCCTTTATGATTCCCGCTTTCATTTTGATCAGTCTCTGGCGGACTTCCAGATCAAACAGCTGGAGGAAGTGGTTGAGATTGTCAGACAGCTGCAGCAAGACTGATCTATTGTTTCAGATACCGCTTCACATATCTGCCTGTATAGGACTCCGGATTTTCTGCAACCTCTTCCGGAGTTCCTTCGGCAATCACTCTGCCGCCGCCTTCTCCGCCCTCCGGGCCAATATCAATCAGATAATCCGCAGATTTGATCACATCCAGATTGTGTTCAATCACTACAACCGTATTTCCACCATCTGAAAGCCTTCTGAGTATTTCCACCAGTTTATGAACATCTGCAAAATGAAGTCCTGTCGTAGGCTCATCCAGAATATAAATCGTCTTTCCTGTTCCTCTCCTGCTCAGCTCTGTAGCCAGCTTAATTCGCTGAGCCTCTCCGCCGGAAAGCTCTGTGGATGGCTGCCCCAAACGAATATACGAAAGCCCCACATCATTCAGTGTAGAAATCTTCCGATAAATCGAAGGAATATTCTCAAAGAAGCCCATCGCCTCCTCCACCGTCATATTCAGGACATCGTAAATGCTTTTTCCCTTATAGCGAACCTCCAGAGTCTCCCGATTATACCGCTTTCCGCCGCAGACCTCACAGGGTACATAGACATCCGGAAGAAAATGCATCTCAATCTTGATAATTCCGTCGCCGCTGCAGGCCTCACACCGGCCGCCTTTTACATTAAAACTGAAGCGCCCCTTATTATATCCCTTTGCCTTTGCATCAGGGGTAGATGCAAACAAATCCCGGATCATGTCAAACACACCTGTATAGGTAGCAGGATTTGAGCGAGGCGTTCTTCCAATAGGAGACTGATCAATAGCGATAACCTTATCCAGCTGCTCCACGCCCTCCAGTTTCTTGAACTTTCCTGGAATGGTTCTTGCCCTGTTCAGCTTCCGCGCCAGAGCCTTGTAAAGGATCTCATTGACCAGAGAACTCTTGCCTGAGCCAGATACACCGGTTACGCAGGTCATCACGCCCAGAGGAAAACGAACGTCAATCTGTTTCAGATTGTTTTCTGCCGCTCCCCGGACTGTCAGCCAGCCTGTAGGAATTCTGCGCTTCTCCGGCACTGGAATCTGAATCCGTCCGCTCAAATAAGCGCCTGTCACGGACTCCTGACACTGCATAATTTCCTCTGCCGTACCAGCTGCCACCACCTGTCCGCCATGTTCTCCGGCTCCCGGCCCGATATCCACAATATAATCCGCCGCCCGCATCGTATCCTCATCATGCTCCACAACAAGAACCGTATTTCCCAGATCCCGCAGGTGAAGCAGAGTAGAAAGCAGCTTGTCATTGTCCCGCTGGTGAAGACCAATGCTTGGTTCGTCCAGAATATAGGCAACGCCCACCAGACCGGAGCCAATCTGAGTTGCCAGACGGATTCGCTGAGCCTCTCCTCCGGAAAGGGTTCCTGTGGCTCTCGACAGTGACAGATACTCCAGACCCACATTTAACAGAAAATCCAGCCTTGCTTTTACTTCCTTTAAAATCTGTGCGCCGATCGATTCCTGCATCTGTGTCAGCTTCAGGTTCTCCATAAACTCCCGACATCTGCGGATAGAAAGCTCTGTTACCTGATAAATATTCTGATCCCCTACGGTTACGGCAAGAGAGCTGGGCTTCAGCCGCTGTCCCTTACATGCCTTACAGGGAGTAATCCGCATAAAGGTTTCATATTCCGCCTTAGAATTCTCGGAATAGGTTTCCCGGTATCTCCGCTCAACATTTTTCAGAAGGCCTTCAAAGGCCACATCGTAAACGCCTTCTCCCCTTTGCCCCTTATAATGAACCTTAATCTCCCGGCCTTCGGTTCCGTAAATCAGCACATCGTGGATTTCCTTGGGATACTCTTCAAAAGGCGTATCCAAATCAAATCCGTATTCCTTCGCAAGAGCATCTAAAATAGCTCTGGTAAAGCTTCCCTTGTCCGTACAGGACTGCCATCCAAGTACCACAATCGCCCCCTGCAGGATGCTTAGAGATTTATCCGGAATCATCAAATCCTCATCAAACTCCATCTTGTATCCCAGACCAAAGCAGTCCGGACATGCCCCAAAGGGATTGTTAAAAGAAAAGCTTCTGGGTTCTACCTCCTCGATACTGATGCCGCAGTCCGGGCAGGAAAAATTCATGCTGAACTGAATAGATTCTCCTCCAATCACATCCACCAGCATCAGACCATCTGAAAGCCCCATAACAGTCTCAATCGAATCTGTAAGACGCTTTTCAATTCCCTCTCTGACTGCAAGGCGATCCACCACGATCTCAATATTGTGCTTAATATTTTTCTCCAGCTTAATCTCTTCTGACAGCTCATAAAGATTTCCGTCAATCCGAACTCTCACATAGCCACTGCGTCTGGCCTGTTCCAGAAGCTTTACATGCTCTCCCTTCCGTCCCCGGACCACCGGAGCCAGAAGCTGGATTTTCGTCCGTTCCGGCAGCTCCATAATCTGATCTACCATCTGATCAATCGTCTGTCTGCGAATCTCTCTCCCACACTTGGGACAGTGGGGAATTCCGATTCTGGCGTACAAAAGTCTCAGATAGTCATAGATCTCTGTCACTGTTCCCACTGTAGATCTGGGATTCCTGTTGGTTGATTTCTGATCAATGGAAATAGCAGGGGAAAGTCCCTCAATGCTCTCCACATCCGGCTTCTCCATCTGTCCCAGGAACTGTCTCGCATAAGAAGACAAAGATTCCATATATCTTCTCTGCCCCTCTGCATAAATAGTATCAAATGCCAGAGATGACTTACCGGAACCACTTAGTCCCGTCAGCACCACCAGCTCATTTCTCGGAATATCCAGAGAAATATTCTTCAAATTGTGCTCGTTGGCACCCCGTATTTTAATATACTGCTTTGCCATACTTCAAACCTTTCCTTTGTTTTTCCATCCGCCGCAGCTTCCGAAAGCCTTTCTGGCGTCTCCTGTCCGTATTTTGCGTAACTGATCTGTATTTTATCACAGACCAGACTTATTTGCAAACACTTGTTCGGATTCTCTTTTCTATTTTCCCCACACAAACATTTAACTACCTTATTTATTTTTATGTAACCATAAATTGATTGTTTAATAACAAACATTATGTCCGCTATTCCGTAATAATTTAACCCCCCTCTCATGTATACTTTTATCTTTTCCATGGCTTGGATGATACTCCCACATTTGCTCCGGGAAGTGAGCTGTCGCAGCTTCTCCTTGGCTTTCTTCCATGACTTTCCATGGACACGGATATAGATTCCTTTTC
>OFMJ01002296.1_pt1 | contig 11363 bp, 12 predicted proteins | sample 1541801 | NCBI WGS metagenome assembly OFMJ01 (sample SAMN04209234, study PRJEB22552) | human gut metagenome | biome: gut; material: feces | host: Homo sapiens | place: USA: Oklahoma
CCGCCACATTTCTTTTCTATATATTCCATCAGCTTATCCGCCGTATCCTCCGTAGAAATATATTCGGTCAGATACTCTTCCCCATGCCCGTCCAGCGTCGGCAGAATGACGTGGTATTTCTCAGACAGGACACGGGCCTGCCTTAAATAATTCCACCAGGAATTTCCGCCTCCATGAATCAGCATGATGTGCGGATTCCCGCAGTCTCCGAACTCATGAAATTTCATTTTTGCTCCAATCTGTGTGTTACAGGCGCTTCCCCATGCAGCGAAAACCTATGCGGCCCGTAATTCTTTTTTTCCAGATACACCATCGATCCTATATGTTTTCCGGTAATATTATAACTCTGCGTTACTCTGAAATATTGCAGGCATTCCATTAATGCGCCTTATAATAAATCCTTCTCCACTGCTTTATAAGTCTCAGAAAATCCTTTTCTATTTCCTCCGCATCAACATCCTGCATGCGGTATCTCCGGCACAGATAACCTTCCGTCGTCCACAAAATTTCCTGATACATCAGTTCCAAATCCACATCCTTCCGAAATACAGAAAGGTCCATCCGTTCAAAAATATGTTTTTCCCCCATCCGTTTTAACTGGGAAAATTCCGGCTGAATACATTTTCTGATTTCTTCCTCCTGCTCATAATAGGCGTTTAAACAAAAGGCGCCAATATAAGGATACACTCTCGTCAATGAACATTTTACCCGCAGGTTTTTCTCCAGTATTTCAAAAAAATCTGTCGTATCCATGACTCCGAATTCCCGGACAGCATTTCCGGTCAGCTCTTCTGCCTGCTTCCACAGGAAAAGATACAGTTCCTTTTTATTTTTAAAATAGTGAAACAGCAGCGCTTTGGATATGCCGCATTCGTCAGCAATTTCAGACATCGGCGCCTTCTTATAGGAATTCCCGGCAAATACCTTATAGGCGGCGTTGATAATCTGCTGTTGTTTTTCTTCAGGTAACTGAAAGAATTTGGGATTCATTGAAATTCCTTTCCTTATATGCCATCAATCCGGCCTTGTGGACGTCGGCCCGTTTGCAGCCTGTAAACATCTTATACGACTATCTACAGAAACTATGCCGCTGTTAAATGTGTGGAATCCATTAACCGATCTGGTTAATGCGATTATATAGTCGTTGACCGTTTTTGAGAAGACCTTTTCCATAATTTGTTTCTATTAAAAGCCAGATCAATTAAAAATTCATACAAGCATCTATGTAATTCGTTGCAATATTCTTTAACAGCATGGATACGGCCCTGAAAGTATAGTATAATTATTTGATTGAAACAAGAACCCCATTATATCTATTCCGAATACAGAAACAGCGGCACGTCAGACTCTCCCGACATACCGCTGTTATCTTATTAATTTTATTTTATCTCCGGCCGTTTCCGCCTCAGTTTTCCACCGCCTTTTTCAACCCTCTGCTCTCCGCCAGTTCTTCCCGGAACTGCTGTACTGCAGCCTTTCCTTCCTCCGTAACCGGCTTAACCCATTTACCTGTTCTGGTATAATAAACCTCAAATACCAGCCGGATTAACTCATCCGTATACAGGAAAGCGAACACTGCCAGGAAAGGCAGATGCAGCACCATGCCGGCAATCCATGTCGCAGGCACACTGATGGTAAAAAGACATACGATTTCCAGCACGGTTCCGAAAATGGATTCCCCGCCCGCGCGGTAGCAGCTGTTCATAATATAATTACACGTACGGATGGTTCCCGCCGCCAGATAAATCATAATCATGTATTTTCCATAAAACATGGCTTCCGCCCCCAGGCCGAAAAGACGAAGCAGGGGCGCATTAAAGGACAGGCCGATGGCACAGATACAGAAGGTAATGGCCGGGCAGAGAAGAGCAAAGCCCTTAACATACTGATAGCCTTTCATATGATGTCCTGCGCCGACCTCCTTGCCCACCACCACGGAGCTGGCATCCGCCAGGCCTCCGAAAAAGGCAAATACAAAGCCCTCCAGCACACGGAAGGCCGCCATGGCGGCAATGGCCGATTCATTTTGTCTTCCGATAACAACATTTATCAGCATCTGTCCGATTCCGTAGAAAAGCTCATTGCAAATGATCGGAAAGCATTTGTTCAGATATATTTTCAGGAATCCGTCTCCCCATGCAAACATCTCCCTGAGCTTAAGAACCAACGTATTCTTATCCCGCAGCAGGAAGGTGAGCAGTACAATCAGATTCACGATTCCTGAAACAAGAGTTCCCACCGCTGCACCGGCCGCTCCCATCTTCGGCATGCCGAAACGGCCGTAAATGAGGATCCAGTTCAAAATAAAGTTAGTGATAAGAGCCAGAATCGAGCTGATTAAAGGGGCTTTTACCCTTTCTGTGGAACGCATCAGGAAGCTTATCAGAACCGCAAATACCTGCAGCGGATAAGCAAAACCAACGATCCTTATGTAAGGAATCCCCACCTGGATAATATTCTGCTTATCCGTATAAATCCCCAGCAAAAAACCGGGGCTTGTGATCGCCGTCACCGCGAAGATAAGCGCCACCGCCAGCATGCAGGTCATGGAAATTCCAAAGGTCTTATTAATCCCCTTATGATTCCCCGCGCCCCAATATTGAGAAAAAAACAGCAGAGAACCGCCCGCAAACCCGAAATAGCAGGAGAAAAACAGTGACGAAATCTGAGAACAGATTCCCACCGCCGCCACCGACAGCTCTCCCTGACTGCCTATCATAATCGTATCCACCATACTTGCCGTTGTAGACAGGAAATTCTGCAGGGCAATGGGCAGGGCAATCGTCACCACCGCCTTGAAAAATACGCTCCAGTCAACCTGATTCTTTTTTAATGCTTTTCCCCTCATTCTTACAATACCTCTCAATCAAAATTACCAAGTATTTTCCATTATATCGTTCTTTTTCCATATTACAATAGGGGAAGAGAAAAAAACAGGTTATATATCTACAGGATTTTACAATTTACATTATGGCCAATGGGAAGCCATTCCGCGCAATTCCTATTACCTACCTCTGGAACAAACGTAGAAAAGGGAAATGGATATGTGGCTGCATCTGCAACAAAAGATATTGCAGGGAAAAAGAAAGAAAAGGCGTCTGCTGCTCATGGGATCAGATATTTTTGACCCCGAAGCAGATCTTACCAATTGGGAAAACCATATTTACAGACGGTATCAATAGCGGATTTCAGAATATATGTGGTATAATTCATCTATCGAACACGATACCAATATTTAAACTAGGAGGAAAAATATATGCTTCACATTGCAAGCAACCCCAGCCTGAAAGGACTTTCCGTCCTCTCTCCCAAAATCGTCTATTCCACCCATACCGGCAAGGATATCACGCTGGATCTGCTCATGCCGCAGATACCGGAGGATGCGTGCGAAAAACGGTATCCGCTGATTGTTTTCATCCAGGGGAGCGCCTGGCATTTCCCGGATACCAACTATGAAATCCCGCAGCTGGCCCGCTTTGCCGATGATGGCTTTGTGGTCGCATCCGTTACCCACAGGAATATAGAAGAAGGCCATCCGGCGCCGGCATTCCTCCAGGATGTCAAGACAGCGATCCGTTTTCTGCGTGCCAACGCAGAGCAGTATCATATCGATCCGGATAAGGTTCTTGCCTTCGGCACCTCCTCCGGAGGAAATACCGCTCTCCTTCTCGGCCTGACAGGGGATATGCCGGAATTTAAAACCGATGAATATCCTGAATTTTCAGACAGCGTATGCGCTGTGATTGACTGCTTCGGCCCCACGGATCTGACCGCTTTTCTTGAATCCCCCCAGCCTGAGGTACGTTCGGAGGCCGCCGCTTTGTTCACACTCTTCTGCGGAGGCACTCTCGATAAAGAGTTATTGAAAAAAATGAGCCCCATAAACTATGTGCAGGAGGGGAAAAGCTATGTGCCTTTTATGATCGCCCACGGAAGCGCCGATCCCACTGTCAGCTTTTCTCAAAGCGAGCAGCTGGTGAAGCGTCTGGAGGAATGCGGAGCCCAGGTCAGCTTTATCTGTGTGGACGGCGCAGTCCATGAGGGGAATTTCTGGAGCCGGGAGCTTTGGGATATTTTCAGAGGCTTTATGAAAACGCAGGCAGGCTTTTATCACCCCGCCCCGTAATAAAAACTGAGCATCGGGGAAATGCCGAACATATAGCCTGTATATAATACGCTCATCAGGCCAAATAAATAAGGTAACAGTGCTTGCGGCCACTCCGTTCTCATCTGCATAATACATCATCCAGCCGTTAAAAAGCAGCATGACAACTCCTGTTCCTCCAGTATATTGGAAATAAAAAATCCCGTCATCATGGAACAGGAGGGCTGGATGACCGTCATGAGGATGGCGGGCGCCACCACTGCAGGAATCCGCAGTAACATAACCGGCTTCTGATAGAGTAATGTGTCATCCATTGCAGAGCCCCTCTTTCCCCTTCTTAAACGCAGACCGTTTCTTCCCTATCCCGGGAAACATCAGCCCTGGCATCATACTCATACAGAAAAAACTGCATCTCATTATCCACAGCAAGCGGGACCTTATAACTTTTCTGTCCGCAGCGCCGCATTCCCTGATGTTCATAGAAGCCATAATTGCAGCTGTTGTCCGTATACAGATAAAAACGGGATATTTTCTGTTGTTCCATATAATCAAGCAAAACCCGGAACAGCTTCTTCCCGATTCCCAGGCCGCGGTATCTTTCGTCCAGTGCAAAGAAGGAAAGCTCTCCCGGATATTCCTTTTTACTCTCCTTAAGCAATTCTTTGTCCACCTGGTTAATTCCCGAAAAAGCCCGGGCAACTTCCCTTCCCTCCTTTCCTGACAGCAGCGCCAGCGCTGCCGCCGTCTGCCGCAGCAGGCCGGTTACGGAAGGCTTCCACGCCCCGCAGTCCTTTCCCATAATCACGCCTGCCGGCCTTCCTCCCACCTCCGCTACCTTCATAAAAGTCTGATTCGCCATACACCCTGCCAGATAAAGGCGTGACAGCCTTTTTGCTGTTCCAGGGGAACAGAACCTGTCATGCTGCCAGGTTTTTCTTATGATATCCTGCAGAAACGGCGCATCCTTTCTTTCATAATCACGAAGTACTGTTTTTTCTTCCATTTCTGAAACCTCTTTTCCCTGTTTTCTTTTTATGTTATAGTCATCCTAAAGGATACAGTAACTGTAAGGTCAAGAGATTTTTACAATAAAAACAGAACGCGCCGTAAAAATGGCAGTGCCGCGGCAGCATGGAGGAATTTATGCCCACAAAATCCCTGCTTTTTACCACAGGACAATTCGCAAGGCTTCACCATCTGAACAAAAGAACGCTGCACTATTATGATGAAATAGGGCTTTTCTCCCCTGCCTTCAAGGGGGAAAACGACTACCGGTACTATACCTGGCAGCAAAGCGCGGATTTGGAAAACATCCTGGCGCTGCGTGAGCTCCATATGTCCATCGACGAAATCAGGTCCTATCTGCATTCGCCCAATGCACAAAGCTTTCTCGCCCTTTCGGAGAGGAAAATCGGTGAAATTGACGAGACAATCCGGCGCCTTACTAAGCTTCGTGCCATCATGCAGAAAAAACAGGAAATGCTGCATCTGAGTATGCAAATAAAGGACGGTCAGATTGACACCGTCCAATGTGAAGAGGAATATCTTTTTATCACGCCGCTTCCCCCTTCGGAACCGCTCCCGGAGCAGAAGCAAATGCAGATGGACACGCTTCTTTCCCACCTGCAGACCGCATGGGATCTGTCTGAATACAAGACCGGCTGCGGAAGCCTGCTTTCCCTGGAAAAAATCAGGCAGCACCGTTTTGACGAGTACGACGGCCTGTTCACCAGCCTGGAGCAGCCTGCACAAATCAGTGGTATTTACAGAAAACCTGCCGGGCTTTACCTGCGCGCTTTCTGTGTGGGCAGCTGGGACAGGCTTCCCGCACTCTATGGCCGGATGCTGGCCTTTGCCCGGAAAAAAGGCTGGGAGCTTCAGGGGTATTCCTATGAAATCGGCCTGAATGAATTTGCCATTTCCGACAGTGAGGAATATGTAACCCAGGTTACCATCCTTGTTTCCTGATCCATTTATCGGCCTCTTCTGCCGCTTCTTCCGGCGTCAGGTTTGTGTTATCCAGCAGCGTAATCTGCGGCTGCGTTTTTGACGCATTTTCCCTCAGCCACAGGTTGAAGGAAACGGAGCTGCGAATCCAGTCTTCTTCTTGGATACCCCGCCCCTCCCGCATTCTTTTTTCCAGGATTGGCGTTTCACAGACCACGGCCAGATAGTGAATCTGCGTAAAATATTCCCTTGCGTCGCATATTTCAAACTGCTCCGGAATCCCACAGCCGCACAGAACCACAGGCATGCCGATTTGGGAAACATTGGCGCACATGGTCATCCACACTTCCCTGAAATTCCGGTAATTATCCTGGGGCGTATTAAAAACCTCCTGCCATAGAATATCGCTTTCAAGCACAATATAATCCGTTTCTTTTTTAAACAGGATTTCACACATCGTGCTCTTTCCCACACCGCTGGCTCCTGATACAATAAATAACGGGAATTTTTTATCCGGTTTCATTGGTTTTCCTCCCTTTTTCGTGATTATCCCGGCGCTAATTTCACTGACATCAATTTCCCCGGTATTGATTTCCCCGGTATTGATTTCCCAGGTAATGATTTTCCGGGTAATGATTTTCCGTATATTAATTGATTTTTCCGACATTGATTTGACGCGGCGCAGGGCCTGAGGTATACTATTGAAAATTTGCAGCAAAACCACAGGGGAAAAAACAATGCCAAAGGCCGTTTCCTATATTTTTCCCCTGCATCTGCTCCATATTTCCCAGGCTGCAATAAAACTGTTTATGGAGGCGTCCATGAATCATATCCGTTATGTAGAATATAATGCCGTACACGACGGCAGCTTCGTATTTGATGTGCCGGAAGGCCACGACTGCTGGCTATTGGTGCTCACGCATACCCCCGCCCTTTTCCGGGTGGACGGCAGTCTGCAGGAATATCCGGCCAAATCCGCCGTCCTTTTTCCGCCTTTTTCCCCTATTTATTACTGCGCCTGCGGGGACAGATATGAAAATGACTGGCTGCGTTTCGATTCGGATGAAGAATATGTTTCCTCTCTCCCGATCCAGGGAATCCCCTTTTCCCTGCCGGATGCGGATTACTGCCACAACCTGTTCCAGCTGCTCACCTGGAAAAATGCATTTCCCGGCGCACATAATGAGCGGATAACAGGCCAGCTCCTGCAGCTTCTTTTTTCCGAGCTGCAGGAAGCCTCCCTGAAAATTCCGGGTTCGCTGTCTTCCCATTACCATGAACTGGTGAACCTGCGCAAATCCATCTACAACAGCCCCCAGCTTCCCTGGAGCGTGCCGGACATGGCGCGGCAGCTCCACCTGAGCGAGGGCTATATGCAGGTTGTCTATAAAAACACCTTCGGCATTTCCTGTATGGATGACTGTATTAATGCCCGCATAAGACTGGCAAAGGATCAGCTGCGCTACACCGGGAAAACAATTGCGGCCATCTCGGAATTCTGCGGCTACCACAATGTGGAGCATTTCTGCCGCCAGTTTAAGCGGATTACGGGAGAAAGCCCGCGTTCGTTCCGGGCATCCGCAGAAAAACGCAGCCCGGACAGGCTTCCGTAAAGGAAAGGCCAACCTGTTATTTCACCACAACCTCCATGGAAACCTCCGTCAGCTCCGGCGCCAGATCCTTTTCCTCCGTCATTTCCAGGATCGGATAGCCGTCGGCGCCAAAATGCACACGGCGCAGTCCTGAGCTTCTCGGCCCGTCAACACCCGGCTTGCCGTGGTAGGCATTCCACACCAGCCCGTCTTCATCCGTTACGTAGGAATTATGGCCTGTTCCATATTCCCCTTCCTTGCTCCTGGAGGACATCAGCGGATAATTTTCCTTCACCCAGCTTTCCGGGTTGAGCAGATCCGCATCAGGATCTGCGCTGAGCAGACCCACCACATAGGTGCTGTCCACAGCTGCACTGGAAAAGGTAAGGAATATTTTTTTATCCGTTATCAGGGTAAAAGGCCCCTCATCCACAAAGGTATGATTATTTGCCCAGCCATATTCCGGCATGGAAAGCAGGACAGGATCGGATATCAGCTTCCACGGCTCCTCAGGATTCAGTTCTGCGATATACAGCCACGCGCCCTGATCCACAGGATGGAACTGGCGCTGGGACCATGCCGCATAAACCCTTCCGCTGACCTCAAACTCCGTCATATCAAGCGTAATTCCCTGTTCCCCGTACAGATAGCTTCCGTCCTTTTTAACCACTCTTACCGGCATCTCCCAGTCGGAGGCCTTCATGGGATTTCCGTTCTCCTTCAGCGCCATCACATGGCACTGCTCCTTCTCAAACTCCTGCGGCGTCCCCGCATGGAAAATATACAGCCTGTCCCGTATAATATGGAACTCAGGCGCCCAGAGCAGATTCCCCAGATGGGGGTACATGGAGGTATTCAAAATACAGATTTCCTGGGCCGTAACAAGCTCCGGAATCGTATCCGCTTCCCGGATATACAGGGAATGATTGTTGTCATAATCATTGGTGGCAATAAAATAATATTTTCCCTTCCACTTGCCGATGCAGGGGTCGGCACGATGCCATGCAACAGGAAATTCATAATGATTCTGATGCACCCTGCCCGTCACCCGGTAAGTGCCCGGATGGGCAAAATCCACCTCCCCGGTGTACCAGTCCACTCTTTTTTCCACACAGGTGCCGTCGCTGTATTTAGCGTTCGCCCTGACCTTCTGCACATCCTCCGGCGATGCCGCGCATATCCGCTCCGGCACCTCATTTGCCACATTCACCGGCACCAGGAATTTACACCGCAGCCTCTCTGCCGTTTCCTCCCCTATGGATATAATATTGCGAAGCCTTGCCCCTTCCGGAGCTTCTCCTGAACCCGGCAGGACTGCCATCTCCGCAAGCGCTGCGCCGTCCTCCAGCCTCTCAGTCTGCGCCGCTTTCACCGCCTCCCCGGAAAGCTCCGGCAGATTGTATGCAAAGCAGCCGCCCTGCGCATCCTTCCACTTCAGGCAATAGCATCCCTTGTCCGCATCATACCTGCATACCGCATCCTCTGCCTGTACTCCCGTATTCAGATCAAGCAGCTCTTCCTCATGATACCGCACCAGATCCTTTGAGGTAAAAAGGAGCAGCTTTCCCCTGGACTCTTCATCCTCACTGCCGTCCGCTTCCGTCCTGCCCGCAAGGATCCCGAAAGTACCGTCTTCCATCTGAAAAAGCCACGGATTTTTCAGGCTCTTCGCATGCAGCGTTCCGTCCTCCCGCTGCGTTGCCTTTGCGTACAGTATGCCTGCGTTGTGATTCAGCGGAACAAAGCTTTCTCCCTCCCTGCGCAGCGCCAGATGCATGCTGTATGCCAGCTTCTCCGAATAGATGCTGTCCTCCCCAGGCTGCCTGGTGTAGCACAGTAATTCGTAATTATTTTTTCCGTTATCTCTGTTTTCCATTGGTTCCCTCCTGTTATCCAACATAAAACTGCTATAACTATTTTTTCACAAGACAGGGAGTAAAACAATGATTTTTTCTCAGATAAACTTGATTTATTCTTATACGGGAAGTTTAGGGGTAATTTAAAAGCAGCTTAAAGGGTGGCATAATGCAATACATAACATTTTCTCTTATTTCTGTTGTGGCTGATGTGGTTTGCTATTATATCGGCAAATGGCCGGATAGAAAATAAAAGCTAAGAAAACAGAAGCCAAACTGGGTTCTCCTGCCCTGATTAAGGAAAAAAGAATCCCCAGGGAGCTGCAACTCTCTGGGGATTCGCTTTGTGACATAATGCACATAGCGTCTTTTCTTTCCTTATAACATAGCCACGATATAGAATTGTCAAGACGATAGTAGAACCGGTCAAAAGCTGTATAGGTTGGTCTGTTTTATGCTATAATTCAATATCCTAAATTTGATAAAAACCAGATAATTACCTGCTATCATAAAAGAAACCCACCCGCCCAGGAAAGGACCGAAACTCCCCATGGAAAAAAAGCCTCCACAGAAAAAGAAAATACTCATCATAGACGACGAACAGGATATCACGGAAATGCTGCACTCCTTCTTTCAAATCAAGGGCTATGAAGCCATAACCGCCGACAGCGCTTCCCAGGCCCTTCGGCAGGTGGAAACCCGCCCTGACCTCATTCTTCTTGACATCAATATGCCCGGAGAAGACGGCTTCAGCCTATGCGGGAATCCGGGACTTCATCAATTGTCGCATCCTGTTTCTGACCGCCCGGGTGGAGGACGCGGATAAGGTGAGGGCCTTCCTGGCGGGCGGCGATGACTATATTGTAAAACCCTTTTCACTTCTGGAGCTGGAAGCCCGCGTGGCCGCCCATCTGCGCAGGGAACAGCGCAGCGCCGCATCCTCCCTGGCAAAATTCACGGACAGCCTGGTCATCGACTACGGCAGAAGAAAGGTCTTTTCCGCCGGCCGGGAGCTGCCCCTCGCCAAAAAATATTTTGCCATCGTCAGCCTGCTTTCCCAAAATCCCCGCCAGGTCTTTGACCGGGAACGCATTTACGAATCTGGGGATACGACGCCGAGGGCTGCAGCACCGTAGTGGCGGAGCATATCCGCAAAATACGCAGCGTATTTGAGGAATACGGCTGTAAAGATTATATTGAAACCATATGGGGAGTGGGATATACATGGAAAGAATAAAGCACACCTTCAAAAAACTAACCATCCGGAAAAGCTTCGCCCTCCTTATCCTGCTTTTCCTTCTGCTGGATATCTTCTTATGCCTGGCAACTGCGGGCCTGCTTCAGCTCCTTCCGGAAAAATACTATGCGCTGTCCTCCCCTCTCATAGTCTGTCTCTATTCCGCCCTCTGTCTGGCCGCAGCCGCCTATCTCTTCTATAAATGCAAGCTGGAGGAACCGGTCCGACTGATCAAGGAAGCCGCCGCCAGAATCGGCAGGCAGGATCTGGACTTTCGTCTTTCCTATGACAGTGCCGATGAAATGGGCGAGCTTTGCCTCAGCGTGGAAAGCATGCGCCTTGCCCTGGAAGATAATTACCATCTTCTGTGGAGCCAGGCGGAAGAAAAAAAGCGCATTAACGCCGCCTTTGCCCACGATATGCGCACGCCGCTCACCATTATCAAGGGCTACCTGGAATTCCAGGAGCTGTCCGCAGGCAGCCTGTCTCACAAAGATCTGCAGAAGCAGGCCGCAGTAATGAAAAAACACCTTGCCCGCATGGAAAACTACATAGAGGCCATGAATTCCCTGCAGACGCCGGACGGCATCCGGGCCATCCCTTCCCTCATCCGCCCCCGAAAGCTG
>OFMJ01002298.1_pt1 | contig 11358 bp, 10 predicted proteins | sample 1541801 | NCBI WGS metagenome assembly OFMJ01 (sample SAMN04209234, study PRJEB22552) | human gut metagenome | biome: gut; material: feces | host: Homo sapiens | place: USA: Oklahoma
GGAATCCCCGCCACTTCAATCATCTTTAAGGTACGCGGCGTGTGGGTACGTTCGGTGAGGATCAGGCCGTCGATATTCCATGAGAGCATTGATTCGAGGCGTTCTTGCTCCATTTCCGGTTTATAACCGTAGTGCGCCAGCATGGTTTGATAACCGTGCGCGTCGGTGACGCTTTCGATTCCGCGTAATACTTCCGCGAAAACCTGGTTGGTGAGAGAAGGTAACAGGACGCCAATCGCCCGGCTGGTGGCGTTAGAGAGTATATCGGGCGCGCGATTGGGAATATAACCCAGTTCATCAAGAGCGGCGGCAATCTTGCCGCGTAGAGCGACGGAAACCTGCTCCGGGTTGCGTAAAAAACGGCTGACCGTCATTTTGGTCACGCCTACACGGTCAGCCACATCCTGAAGTACGGGTCTTTTCTTTTTCATCGTCCTGAAGGTACAAAAGAGATAGATTCTCTTAGTTTAACACGGACGCATCAGAACCTTCCCGATTCCTCAGGAAGGTTTGTGAGATAAATTTAGACTGGCGGTAAATCAAACAGCAGGATTTCACTGTCGCTATCAGCATGGATGGAAATCGCCTGCTCATCCCAGATTGCCAGACCATCGCTGGTCGAGGCTTTCACGCCGTTAATGGTGACATTGCCTTTCACCACCTGGATCCAGACGCGGCGTTCAGCGGCAATCTGATGCACCGACTGCTCATCTTTCACCAGCGCCCAACGATACAGTTCCATATCCTGATGCACTTTCAATGAACCATCACGCGCATCCGGCGAAAGCACCAGTTGTTTGCCCTGCACGGCATCGAAGCGACACTGTTCATAACGCGGCGTAATGCCGTTTTCTTCAGGCATGATCCAGATCTGATACAGATGCAGACGCTCGGTGCTGCTTGGGTTGTACTCTGAGTGACGAATACCCGTACCCGCACTCATAATCTGGAACTCGCCCGCCGGAACCTGCTCTTTATTGCCCATGCTGTCCTGATGCTCAACAGTACCTTCCAGCACGTAGGTCAAAATTTCCATATCTTTATGCGGGTGAGTGCCGAAGCCCTGCCCTGCTTCAATCACGTCGTCGTTAATCACGCGCAGCGCAGAGAAGCCCATAAAATTCGGATCGTAATAGTTGGCAAAAGAGAAAGTATGCCAGGAGTCCAGCCAGCCATGATTTGCATGACCGCGTTCATTTGCTTTGCGTAAGTAGATCATTTGTATTCGCCCCCTGAATGATTTCGATGGGCTTAGTGTGGACCCGATCCGCCTGGGATGATAGAGGGTGAAAATTGACCCCTCTGTTCAAAAAAATTGAACTATTCGAGGGGCCATCAAACTTACCTCGCGAGAGTCACTGCGGAGGGAGAAGCTTGCTCAAAACCGCGTTCAAGGATTTCCAGATTCGTAAGAACTTCAGATTCCTTGACGTAATTTGGCGCACCGTTGGTGATGGTTTGATACAACGCATCATAAACGCGCCCATAATCGCCCATCTCTGGCTTCATCTCTTCCCTTACCGTCACGCCCTCGTCATTGACATACTCCAGCACACCGACCGAATCATCCGCTGCGAATCCTGGTTCGCCCGGCATAATATTAGCCTTCAGGCTGGTTTCCTGCTGGTCGATACCGTATTTAATAAACGAACCTTTCTTACCGTGAACGATAAATTTCGGATAATCGATTTTCACCAGATGGCTGGTTTTGACGATGGCTTTTAGATCGCCATAAAACAACTGCGCTTCAAAGGTGTCGTCCGGATTGGCTTTATTACGCAGGCTGCGGATGTCATAAGCGACGTGATCCGGGCGACCGAACAGAGAAATAATCTGGTCCATCGTATGCACACCAAGGCCATAGAACGCGCCATCCTGCGGTAGCCCCGGTTTGGTTTCTGCCACCGGGCGGTAATAGTCAAAATGGCTTTCCACTTCGACAATCTCTCCCAGCTTGCCGCTTTCAATCGCTTTTTTCGCTGTCAGGAAGCAGGAATCAAAGCGACGATTCTGATACGGCGTAACGATCAGCCCTTTGCTTTTCGCCAGTGCAAACAGCTCTTTCGCCTGCGCAATTGTCGGAGTGAACGGTTTTTCGACCAGCACATTTTTCCCGGCTTCCAGCGCGCGCTTCGCGTACTCGAAGTGGCTGTCCGCGTGGGTGCAGACGACAACCAGCTTAACATCGGGATCGTTTAGCACTTCGTCGAGATCGCTGGTGAAATGGATATGGGAATAAATGGGGGCCTGTTCTTCCGGCTTCGCATGGCGGCGAAAAATATGCGCGACATGCCAGCTATCCTTGCGGTTAAGTACATACGGCAGATGGTAACGGGTGGTGCTTTTGCCGAAGCCAATAAAGGCGCAGTTAATGACCATGATTTCGTCCTTTTTAAGGTGGTTATTTACACCTTAGCGCAAAGCGGACGTGGTTCCTACTGGAGTGCGCATAACGAACACAAGCACTTCCCGAGGATAAATTGAGAACGAAAGGTCAAAAAAAAAGCCAGCACCCGGCTGGCTAAGTAATACTGGAAGCAATGTGAGCAATGTCGTGCTTTCAGGTTCTCCGCGAGGGTCTTCCTGATCGCGAGACAATAATAATCATTCTCATTCGCACTTGTCCAACACTTTTTGCAAAAAAATGCATTTGACTCGCATTTGAAAGTCAATGATGTTGAAAGGGACATTTACCCCAAAGAGGACAAAGGAATGAGTGAGATAGTAATACGCCACGCAGAAACACGCGATTACGAGGCCATCAGGCAGATTCACGCCCAGCCGGAGGTGTATTACAACACGCTACAGGTGCCTCATCCTTCAGAACAAATGTGGCTGGAACGACTCACCGCTCGCCCTGGCATCAAGCAGTTAGTCGCCTGTATTGATGGAATCGTCGTAGGCCATCTCACCATTGACGTGCAACAACGCCCACGCCGCAGTCATGTTGCCGATTTTGGTATCTGTGTCGACTCCCGTTGGAAGAACCACGGCGTCGCCAGCGCCCTGATGCGAGAGATGATTGAAATGTGCGACAACTGGTTGCGGGTAGATCGTATTGAGCTAACGGTGTTCGTCGATAACGCGCCAGCAATTAAGGTCTATAAAAAATTTGGCTTTGAGATTGAAGGGACTGGCAAGAAGTACGCGCTGCGTAATGGTGAATATGTCGATGCGTATTATATGGCGCGGGTGAAGTAAGATAGTGCCCTTTTTCTGAGATGGAAAAAGGGTGTCATTCAAAATCGGCATACCTTCCTTTAATGTATTTATTTTCCCAATAAATATATGAGATTTACCTCATAATTACTTCCTAAAGTGTAATATTTTATTTTTTAATATATACGCCTACAATTTCCTGGAGTAAATAAATAACAATTAACAAGCATAATATTGCCATTGATAAAATAGCATGCCATAAAAGGACTTTTCAGGGATGAGTAATATTGTTTATCTGACAGTAACGGGAGAACAACAAGGAAGCATCTCCGCAGGTTGTGGGACTACTGAATCTATAGGTAATCGCTGGCAGAGCGGGCATGAGGATGAAATATTTACATTCTCACTCTTAAATAGTATTACTAATACGGGACTTGGTTCACAGTTCCATGGTATAACATTTTGTAAATTAATTGATAAAAGCACTCCATTATTTATTAATTCCATTAACAATAATGAACAATTATTTATGGAATTTGACTTCTATCGAATAAATAGATTTGGTAGATGGGAAAAGTATTATTATATACAACTAAGAGGCGCTTTTTTATCGGCTATTCATCACCAGATCTTTGAAAACCAACTGGATACAGAAACAATAACTGTTAGTTATGAATTTATCCTCTGCCAACATCTTATCACTAACACCGAGTTCAGCTATTTGGCACTCCCTGAAAATTATAACCGCTTGTTTTTACCAAATTCAAAAAACAAAACAAATAATGGTTTAAAAACGTTAAACAGCGAAGCTGTTGGCAGGCTACTTGCTGCTGGTGGCGTATACAATGGGAACATTGAAGGATTCAGAGATACTGCGGAAAAACTGGGTGGAGATGCAATCAAAGGCTATGATCAAATACTAAATGAAAAAACAGCGGGCATAGCGATAGCAACAGCATCTATTCTTTTAACAAAGCGTTCTAATGTTGATACATATACAGAAATAAATAGTTACTTAGGCAAACTTAGAGGCCAACAAAAACTTCTTGATAGTATAGACATAATAGAAATAATATACATTAAGAGACCTTCAAAAGACTTAGCTAACTTACGAAAGGAGTTTAATAAAAATGTAAGAAAAAATTTTCTTATCAAACTTGCAAAAACCTCCGAAGCATCTGGAAGATTCAACGCCGAAGACCTTTTAAGAATGAGAAAGGGCAATGTTCCTCTAAATTATAATGTACACCATAAACTATCTCTAGATGATGGTGGTACTAATGATTTGGAAAATTTAGTATTAATCGAAAACGAACCATATCATAAGGTTTTTACTAACATGCAATCACGAATAGCTAAGGGAATATTAGTGGGTGAAAGCAAAATCACTCCCTGGGCCATTCCATCTGGCTCAATTTATCCTCCCATGAAAAATATTATGGAACCCACAAAATGATGACTAAAACCCAAATAAATAAATTAAAAAAAATGATGAATGATTTAGACTATCCATTTGAAGCACCGCTCAAGGAATCATTTATTGAAAGTATAATCCAAATAAAATTCAATTCTAACTCAACTAATTGCCTGGAGAAGTTATGTAATGAAGTTAGTATTCTCTTTAATAATCAACCTGATTATCTTACTTTTTTAAGAGCAATGGATGGATTCGAAGTTAATGGATTACGATTATTTAGCCTCTCGATTCCAGAACCTTCAGTTAAAAACCTTTTTGCCGTAAATGAATTTTATAGAGATAATGATGATTTCATAAATCCTGACTTACAAGAACGGTTAGTGATCGGGGATGATAGCATTTCAATATTTACTTATGACATTAAAAGTAACTTTTTTGAAATTAGAGATAATATTGGCACAGAAAATATATTCAGTTCGTTTAGTGATTTCTCTTCATTCTTAAACGAAATCATGGACAGTTGTTCATAATAATAAAAAGGTAACCAAAATCATTGTAAAGCATGCCATCTTTTTAGAGTTTACCAGCAGTAAATTTCTTGATCGAAATTTATCAATACAAGCTATGGAAAAACTTACAACGGAACTACACTCCTTAAGTGAGATGGACCGAAGACATGTAGTCGCTATTTAAACTGAAATAGCTAATGGCGATGATGATCTTAGTGACATGTTGATTTGGTTAGAATTTTACCCGAATCATAAGATTCTGATATCTTAAATGAGCAAATCCGGTTCGACGTTCTGGAAAATAAATCACAAAATATTAGCAGATACTTATTTCGTGACTATATCTTATCCGATGAACTTTTTTCAAAACCAGCATTTAATAATATCTTTGACGAAGATGAACGCGCCTTTGCTCAATGTATCACACAGGAATAATAATATAACACTCAACAATAATATTTATTATAATTATGATTACTTATCACGACGCATTCGCGAAAGCGAACCATTACCTTGATGATGCAGATCTCCCGGTCGTCATTACTCTACATGGACGCTTTAGCCAGGGCTGGTATTTCTGTTTCGAATCACAAGAATTTCTTGAATCTGGAGATGAGGCCGCGCGTTTAGCCGGTAACGCACCTTTTATTATTGATAAAGACAGTGGTGAAATTCATTCCCTTGGAACGGCAAAGCCGCTGGAAGAATATCTACAGGATTATGAAATAAAAAAGGCTACCTTCGGCTTGCCCTGACAATACGGCCCTCTTCCCACGAAGAGGGCCGCTAACCTTAATACCCCGCCGTTAAATCATCCACCGAGCGCGGGTCGGATGCACCGTACAGCTCACCGTCCGGCCCAACCATAATGCTTTGTGTACTGCCCATCGCCTCTTTCAGCGCCACTTTCTGACCTTTTGCTTCCAGCAGCTTGATCGTATCCGGGCTAAACCCTTTTTCGACACGCAGCTCGTCCGGCAACCACTGATGGTGGAAACGCGGCGCATTGGTCGCTTCGGCGACGTTCATTCCATAATCGATGCTATTCACCACCATTTGCAGCACGGTAGTGATGATCCGGCTACCGCCTGGGCTACCAGTCACTAACCAGGTTTTACCGTCTTTCACCACAATGGTTGGTGACATTGACGACAGCGGACGTTTGTTCGGCCCGACGGCGTTGGCATCACCGCCCACCAGCCCGTAAACGTTCGGCACGCCCGGTTTGGCGGAGAAATCATCCATCTGGTTATTGAGCAAAATACCGCTCTCGCCCGCGACAATGCCCGTACCGAAGGTGGTATTCAGCGTATAGGTCACCGCCACCGCGTTACCGTCTTTATCCACTACAGAGTAATGGGTAGTTTGATTACTCTCATAAGGCGCAAGCTTGCCAGGGCGAATCTCACTGGACGGCTTCGCTTTATTGATATCTATTTGATCGGCAATAGATTTGGCATAGGCTTTATTGGTCAACGCCTGCCACGGTACTTTGACAAAATCCGGGTCGCCAAGATATTCCGAGCGGTCGGCATAGGCGTATTTCTCAGCTTCTGCCATGATTTGCATCGCGTCGGCGCTGCCAAAGCCGTACTTCTGCATATCGAAGTTTTCCAGAATATTGAGGATTTGTACGATATGAATACCGCCGGAAGATGGCGGTGGCATGGAGTAAACCTGATACCCGCGATAATCGCCGCTTATCGGTGTGCGTTCGACCGCTTTATATGCCGCTAAATCTTCTTTGCTGATCAAGCCACCGTTTTTCTGCATCTCCTGGGCAATCTGTTCCGCTATCGTGCCTTTGTAGAATTCATCCGGGCCGTTTTCGGCAATCATCTCCAGGCTCTTTGCCAGGTTCGCCTGCACCAGCTTGTCGCCCTTTTTCAGCGGTTCGCCCTCTTTCCAGAAGATAGCTTTGCTGTTTTCGTGGTTCGGCAGCACTTCACTGCCGTAGGTTTTGAGATCGTCAGCCAGCGCGTCGTTAACGATAAAACCATCGCGTGCCAGTTTAAACGCCGGTTGCACCACTTTATTCAACGGCATGGTGCCGTATTTATCCAGCGCCAACGAGAAACCCGCTACCGTACCGGGTGTGCCGGAAGCCAGATGCGAAGTGAGTGATTTTTTGCTGTCCGGGTTGCCTTGATCATCGAGGAACATATCGCGGGTCGCTTTGGCGGGTGCCATTTCACGGAAATCGATAGCCGTGGTATTGCCATTTTTCGAGCGGATCAGCATAAAACCACCGCCGCCCAGATTCCCTGCCTGCGGATGCGTTACTGCCAGCGCGTAGCCCACCGCCACGGCGGCATCAACGGCATTCCCGCCCTCCTTGAGGATATCCACCCCCACCTGAGTGGCAGTAGCATCTACAGACGCCACCATTCCCTGCTTAGCGCGTACCGGATGGAAGACATCTTCCTCCACACCATAAGAAACAGGTGGCGCGGCTACCGTACTAAAACAACTTCCTGTGAGCAGAGCAGCAATGGCCACCCGGCGTAAAAACGTCGGTTTTATCATCGTTATTCTCCAGAGATTAAGGGGCAACCCCAGCTAAGCCTGGTATATAACTCTGAATTAATCATCGTTTTGCCGGGAAGCGAGTAAACTTAAAGAATATCTTCAGAGGAGGATACGCGATGAAACGACTTCTGCTTTTGACGGCACTCCTGCCGTTTGTCGGCTTTGCACAGCCCATTAATACTCTGAACAACCCTAACCAGCCGGGATATCAGATCCCCAGCCAGCAGCGGATGCAAAGTCAAATGCAGACGCAGCAAATCCAGCAAAAAGGGATGCTGAACCAGCAACTGAAAACGCAAACGCAGCTGCAACAGCAGCATTTAGAAAACCAGATAAACAATAATTCTCAGCGGGTGTTGCAGTCACAGCCGGGGGAGCGAAATCCCGCCCGGCAGCAAATGCTGCCCAACACCAACGGCGGGATGTTAAACAGCAACCGTAATCCGGATAGTTCGTTGAATCAGCAGCATATGCTGCCGGAGAGGAGAAACGGCGACATGCTGAATCAGCCCAGCACGCCGCAGCCTGACATTCCGTTGAAAACTATTGGGCCGTAAAGTTCGGACCAATCACGTCAATCGCATCGGTACAGATGCAATCCACGCCCCAGCGCAGCAACTCTGCCGCGCGCTGGGGTTTATTGACGGTATAAACCAGAATCCGTAATCCGGCATCTTTCAACTGCATCACTCGCGCTTTATCGAGCAACTTATGATTGAGATGAATAGAGACGCAGCCCAGTCGCGCGGTCAATTCTCGCCAGTCGTCGCGCCATTCATCAAGCAATAAACCACGCGGCAGTTCCGGTGCTGCCTGTTGCGCGGCTTCTAAAGCATCAATCTCAAACGATGACAGCAGCGGCGGCGTCATACCGGTCCACAGTTCGCGTGCCGCCAACGCCACCGTTTTGCCCGTTAATGGTCCAGTGCCAGTGGTGGGTTTGATTTCGATATTCGCCATCATCCCGTGTTCGCGGCAGCGTTCCGCCACCTGCGAAAGCAACGGCAGCGGCTCACCTTTAAACGCTTTGCTGTACCAACTGCCTGCATCCACGCGCAGTAAATCCTGCCAGTTCAGCTCGCCCGCAACGCCCCAACCGTTGCTGGTACGTTCGAGATTGTCGTCATGGAGCAGGAAGATCTCGCCATCTTTCGATAACTTCGCGTCAAATTCGATCATCTTATGACCGTATCTTGCCCCGACGTCGATTGCTGCCAGGGTGTTTTCCGGGGCCAGCTTACCGCCACCACGATGGGCGACGATGCGGGGATAAGGCCAGTTACTCATACTCGTTGTCCTGTTTCACCATCAAAAAGATGCAGCTGATTTTCCGGCAGATGCAGCCACAGCGTGCTGCCTGCCGTCGGGCGCTCCTGATGCGCCAGTCGCACCACCAGCTTCTGTTCGCCCCAGCGTCCGTGCGCCAGGTTATCTGCGCCGAGGATCTCCAGCGTGTCCATCACCAGCGGCACACCACCTTCTGCCTGCGAGCTTAGCGCTATATGTTCCGGGCGAATGCCGAGGGTCATTTTACGCCCGGCATACTGACGGTAGCCACCGTTTAGCGGCAGCGTAATACCACCATCCAGTTCGAAATGCGTACCTTCGTTATTCACGCGGCCAGCCAGTAGGTTCATCGCCGGGCTGCCGATAAAACTCGCCACAAACAGGCTGGCGGGCTTTTCGTACACTTCAACTGGCGTGCCAATCTGTTCGGCAACGCCGCCGTTCATCACCATTACTCGCTGGGCGAGCGTCATCGCCTCAACCTGATCGTGGGTAACGTAGAGTGAAGTCGTTTTCAGGCGACGGTGCAGCTGTTGCAGTTCAAGACGCATCTGCACACGCAACTTGGCATCGAGGTTAGAGAGCGGCTCATCAAACAGGAACACTGCCGGCTCACGCACAATCGCACGCCCCATCGCCACACGCTGACGCTGACCGCCAGATAGCTCACGCGGGCGGCGCTTAAGCAGGCCGTCCAGCTCCAGAATGCGCGCCGCTTCTTTAACACGTTCGGCAATTTGTTGCTTGCCCATGCCGCGAATTTTCAGCCCCCACGCCATGTTCTCCTCTACGCTCATATGCGGATAGAGCGCGTAGTTCTGGAACACCATCGCAATCCCGCGATCTTTCGGCTCCATTTCGGTGACACGCTTGCGGTCGATCCAGATATCGCCCGTCGTTACCCGCTCCAGTCCGGCAACCATTCGCAATAACGTCGATTTCCCGCAGCCAGACGGCCCGACCATCACGATAAATTCGCCATCCGCCACATCAAGGGTCAGCGGTTTAATGACCTGGGTTTTGCCATCCCAGCTTTTGGTTACTGCCTGTAATTTCAGTCCTGCCATCTTATTTCTCACTATCGACCAGGCCGCGCACGAAGGCACGCTGCATCACTAAAACAATCACTACTGGTGGGATCAGGGTTAACAACATCGCCGCCATCACCGAGTTCCATTCCGTTGTGCCTTCGCCTGTGGCGATCATCCCTTTAATCCCTGCCACGGTGGTGCCGAGATCAACGTCGGTAATAATCAACAACGGCCACAAATACTGGTTCCAGCCGTAAATAAAGGTAATCACAAACAGCGCCGCCAGATTAGTTTTGGACAGCGGAAAAACGATGTCGCAAAAGAAACGCATTGGCGACGCGCCGTCGATCCGCGCGGCTTCCACCAGTTCATCCGGTAGGGTCATAAAGAACTGGCGAAACAGAAACGTGGCGGTCGCCGAGGCCATCAGCGGCAGCGTTAAACCTGCGTAGCTGTCGAGCATTTTCAGGTTGGCGATGACTTCCACCGTCGGGAAGATACGCACTTCAACCGGCAGCATCAGGGTGATAAAAATCATCCAGAAGAAGAGGTTACGTAGCGGAAAACGAAACCAGACAATGGCAAATGCCGAGAGCATCGAGACGGTAATTTTGCCGAGCGTAATGCTGAACGCCATCACAAAGCTGTTAAGCAACATCCGCCAGAACGGCGCGCTATTCGTGCCTACCCCGTTTACCCAGATGTTGTGGATGTTTTCCAGCAGATGTGTGCCGGGGATTAGCGTCATCGGTGCGGCATAGACTTCTTGTTTATCCAGCGTCGCCGCGACAAACGCCACGTACAGCGGGAAAAGGATCACCGCGATCCCGAGGATCAGCATGGTATGGCTGAATATTGTCAGCCACGGACGGTTCTCAATCATTGGTAACGTACCTTGCTTTCAACATAGCGGAACTGCACCACCGTCAGCACGATGACGAGGAACATCAACACCACCGACTGCGCGGCAGACGAAGCCAAATCCAGTCCGGTAAAGCCTTCACGGTAGATCTTATAAATCAGCGTCGTGGTGGCCTGTACTGGACCGCCGGACGTGGCGGCGTCGATCACCGGGAAGGTGTCGAAGAAGGCATACACCAGGTTCACCACCAGCAGGAAGAAACTCACCGGAGCGATAAGCGGCAGCGCAATCTTAAAGAAGCGGCGAATCGGGCCAGCCCCATCAATGGCTGCGGCTTCGATCAACGAACGGGGGATGGATTGCAGCGCGGCATAGAAGAACAGAAAGTTGTAGCTGATTTGCTTCCACACTGAGGCAAACACCACCAGGAACATCGCCTGACCGCTGTTTTGCGCGTGGTTCCAGTCGTAGCCGAACTCAGCGAGAAAATGAGTAATCAGCCCGCGACCGGGGTTAAACAGGAAGATCCACAATACCGCGGCAACGGCGGGAGCCACGGCATAC
>OFMJ01002301.1_pt1 | contig 11351 bp, 12 predicted proteins | sample 1541801 | NCBI WGS metagenome assembly OFMJ01 (sample SAMN04209234, study PRJEB22552) | human gut metagenome | biome: gut; material: feces | host: Homo sapiens | place: USA: Oklahoma
TCTTTTATACAACCTGGCAGAGCTTCAGAACGACTGCTCCAAGATGTTTAAGATAAGCCCGGACCAGACGCTTAAGGCTGTTCAGGAGCTTTATGAAAAAAAACTTGTTACCTATCCGAGAACGGATGCCCGTGTGCTTTCCACCGCTGTTGCAAAGGAAATCAGCAAAAATATCAGCGGGCTTCGGGGAATCAGTTCCGTTGCCCCCTTTGCGGCGCAGATTCTGGAAAGCAAAAGCTATCAGGGAATTGCCAAAACAAGATACGTCAATGATAAACAGATTACGGATCACTATGCGATTATTCCTACCGGACAGGGACTGGGGGCGCTGAAAAGCGTTTCCGCCACGGCCGCAAAGGTTTATGAAATTATCGTGAGACGGTTTTTAAGTATTTTTTATCCGCCTGCGGTATACCAGAAGGTATCCCTGGTCAGTATTATGAAGGGAGAGCGTTTTTTTGCCAGCTTCAGGGTGCTGACGGAGGAAGGCTACCTGAAGGTGAGCCAGTTCTCTTTTTCCAGGAAAAAAGAAGACGTTCCTGCAAATGCAGAGAACAGAAATGAGGAGAAAGACGGCGCACAGGAGGATGTGAAATGCGATGCCGCCTTCCTGAAAATACTCCAGGGGCTGAAAAAAGGCACGCCGCTTGTAAATGAGGGCCTGGAGATCAAGGAAGGGGAGACATCTCCGCCAAAGCGCTATAATTCAGGAACCATGATCCTGACGATGGAAAACGCCGGCCAGTTCATTGAAGATGACGAACTTCGCGCCCAGATTAAGGGAAGCGGTATCGGGACCAGCGCCACAAGGGCGGAGATCCTGAAGAAGCTGGTATCCATCCAGTATCTTGACCTGAATAAAAAAACACAGATCATCACGCCCACGCAGATGGGGGAAATGATTTATGACGTGGTATCCGATTCCATCAGGCCGCTGCTGAATCCGGCACTTACGGCCAGCTGGGAAAAAGGCCTGACCATGGTAGCGGATGGCACGATTACATCACAGGAGTATATGAAAAAGCTGACCGATTTTGTTGGACGCAGAACCAACATCGTGAAGCAGCTGAACAATCAACAGATTCTGTACAGGCAGTTTGAGGAAAATTCAAAGTATTACACGAAGCAGCCCTCCAGGGCGGCTGCCGGAAAGAAAACGGAGGCGAAGGAAGCCTGACCGGGCCAGGGGCAGCAGGCAGCGTGTAAGCAGGCAGCGAGTGTCACGGACACAGTAAGGAGCGGACATGGAAGAATGTAAAATCATACATCTGTATAACTTGAATGAAACGATTGCAGCGCCTTTATTTGAGGGCCTTACCTATCCCTGGGAGGCATTACCGAAAATCAAGGCTTTTATCATACAACTGGGAAATACGCTTTCTGCAGATAAATTCAACAAAATCGGCGAGGATGTGTGGATTGCAAAATCTGCCAAAGTTGCACCTACCGCTTATATCAACGGTCCGGCCATCGTGGACGAGGAAGCGGAGATCCGCCACTGTGCCTTTATCAGGGGCAGCGCCATCGTTGGAAAAGGAGCCGTGGTAGGCAATTCCACTGAGCTTAAAAATGTAATCCTGTTCAATAAGGTGCAGGTTCCCCATTATAATTATGTGGGAGACAGCATTCTCGGCTTTAAATCTCACATGGGAGCCGGTTCCATTACCTCCAATGTAAAGAGCGATAAAACCCTCGTTGTAGTTAGATGCAATGGAGAGGAATTCCATACGGGCCTGAAAAAATTCGGCGCCATGCTGGGCGATAATGTGGAGGTCGGCTGTAATTCCGTCCTGAATCCCGGAACGGTAATCGGCAGAGACAGCAATATTTATCCCACCTCTATGGTAAGAGGCTTTGTACCTGCCAACAGCATTTATAAAACCAGAACGGAAATATCCGAAAAACGCGGCACACAGGCTGGTACGGACAGACAGTAAGTACTGGCAAACGGCGGATAAACAGTAATTTCAATGGAATGAACCGGATATTTATATATCAAAAAAGCGGGTGGAGCAATCTGCCCGTTTTTTTGATTGCCATTTTTATGGGGAATACATGAGGTTTTTTGAATAAGGGGTAAATTTTATAACAGCTTCAATAAATGAGCTGCTACAAAATATTGCAGGCCATATACGAAATATTGAAATTATTATTGACGAAAGCCTTATTTTCGTGTATAGTTACTGTTAGACGCGTTAATGCTTGCACGCGCTAAAGCATCGAACTGTAAAAGATACATAGAAAAGAGGAAAAAGTTATGAAAAGGTTATTAGCAGTAGCAACCGTTTTAACAATGACGGCAGCCATGCTGGCCGGCTGCGGCAGCAGTGCACAGAATGCTGCTTCCACGGCTTCGGAGCCGGCTGTACAGGAGTCGGTCCAGGCACCTGCGGAAAGCCAGGCGGCAGCCGACAGTGAAGCGCCCGCAGCGCAGACCGATTCGGATAAAGTATACAGGATCGGTATCTGCCAGCTTTTGCAGCACGAAGCGCTTGACGCCGCAACAAAAGGCTTCAAGGAAGCCATGATAGAAAAGCTTGGCGAGGATAACGTGGAATTTGACGAGCAGAATGCTTCCGGTGATTCCGCAACCTGCGCAACCATTATCAATCAGTTTGTTTCTGCAGACGTGGATCTGATTCTGGCAAACGCAACAGCTTCCCTTCAGGCAGCAGCGGCAGGGACCGGAACCATTCCGATTCTTGGAACCTCCATCACAGACTATGCGACTGCGCTGGAAATTGACGAGTGGACAGGAACCACCGGCAAGAATATCTCCGGAACATCCGATCTGGCTCCCCTGAAGGAACAGGCAGCCATGCTGAATGAGCTTTTCCCGGATGCCAAAACTGTCGGCCTGCTTTACTGCTCTGCAGAAGCCAATTCCGTATATCAGGCAAATACCATCCAGGAACATCTGGAAGGGCTGGGATATACCTGCAAGACCTACACCTTCGCAGACTCCAATGATATCGCTTCCGTAACCACCAATGCGGCGGGAGAGTGTGATGTAATCTATGTCCCCACAGACAATACGGCTGCTTCCAATACAGAGGTTATCAATAATGTATGTCTGCCCGCAGGCGTTCCCGTCATTGCCGGTGAAGAAGGAATCTGCAAGGGCTGCGGCGTAGCCACCCTGTCCATCAACTATTACGATATCGGATATAAAGCCGGCGAGATGGCAGTGGATATTCTTGTAAACGGCGCTGACATTACAACCATGGCGATTGAATCCGCTCCCAATGTAACCAAGGAATACAATGAAGCAATCTGCAAAGAACTGAATATTACAGTGCCTGATGACTATGTTGCCATCAAAGCCGAATAACCAATGTTTCTAACATAAAGTACATCCCCGCAGCCATCTGCGGTGAACTGGGGAACGGTTTTAGTTCCTTACGTACAGAAGCGGTTAAAAAAGCCCTGCTTTTTTACCGCTTTTTGTCGTACTCTATAGTTGGAAAAGAAGATCATATTTTTTCCTGTTATAAATATATATTTGGCTGTGAAAATACGTAAAAGCCCTAAAAATGAAGAAAAGTCCAAAGAGGCTTAATTAAAAAGATACGCGGAGGTAAAATGAAGTGAATATCATGTCGCTCTTTAACGCGCTGCCAGGCGCCTGCGCCCAGGGATTGATCTGGGGCATTATGGCAATCGGGGTTTATATTACCTACAAGATACTGGATCTGGCGGACCTGACAGTGGATGGAACAATGGCCACCGGAGGCGCTGTTTGTATTATGATGATACGAAGCGGACATTCCATCGGCCTTTCCCTCTTATGCGCGGTTCTGGCAGGGGCGCTTGCCGGACTGGTTACGGGAATTTTTCATACGGCCATGGGAATCCCGGCAATTCTTGCAGGAATACTGACCCAGCTCGGCCTTTATTCCATTAACCTGAGAATTCTTGCCAACAGCTCCAATCAGGCAGTCAGCGTGGATAAGTATTCCCTGCTGGTTTCACTGCGCTACATAAAGGGCGTTCCTTTTTATAAAAATACAATACTGATTTGTATCGTAATTCTTATTGTACTGATCGCTTTACTGTACTGGTTTTTCGGTACTGAGCTTGGATGCTCCATCCGCGCCACCGGTTCCAACCCGAATATGTCCAGGGCACAGGGAATCAATACGGATTTCTGTAAAATCCTGGGACTTATGCTTTCCAACGGAATCGTTGCTTTTGCCAGTGCGCTTTATGCCCAGTATCAGGGCTTTGCGGATGTAAATATGGGACGGGGCGCTATCGTTATCGGCCTGGCGGCCGTTATTATCGGTGAAGTAATCTTCAGCCGTGTCCGCGGGAACTTTGCTTTCAAGCTGTTTTCGGCGGCCCTGGGAGCAATTATCTACTATATCGTTCTGCAGGTGGTTCTGTGGCTGGGCCTGAATTCCAACGATCTGAAGCTGTTTTCAGCCCTGGTTGTGGCTCTGTTCCTGGCAATCCCTTACCTGAAGGACAAATATTCCAAAAAGACGGTAAAAAAAGGAGGTGCTTCCCGTGCTTAAGCTAACAGATATTACCAAAACCTTCAACGCGGGTACGATTAATGAAAAAACAGCGCTGAACGGCCTTTCCCTTGAGCTTCAGGAGGGAGACTTTGTAACCGTCATTGGCGGAAACGGGGCAGGAAAGTCAACGATGCTCAATGCAGTGGCAGGTGTTTTTTATGCAGACGCGGGTACGATAAGCATAGACGGCATCGATGTGACCAAGCTGCCGGAATATAAACGGGCCAAATATCTGGGGCGCGTGTTTCAGGACCCGATGACGGGAACTGCCGCCAATATGCAGATAGAAGAAAATCTGGCACTGGCGGCACGGCGGGGAGGCCACCGCACCCTCAGGTTGGGAATTACGCAGAAGGAAAGAGAAGAGTATCAGGAACAGCTGAAAATTCTGGAGCTCGGACTGGAATTCCGCATGACCAGCAAAGTCGGCCTCCTTTCCGGAGGCCAGCGCCAGGCGCTGACCCTGCTTATGGCAACCCTGAAAAAGCCCAGACTTCTGCTCCTTGACGAGCATACGGCGGCGCTGGATCCGAAAACAGCGGCAAAGGTTCTGGATATCACGGAAAAGATCGTTGACAGGGATCACCTGACCACCCTGATGATTACCCATAATATGAAGGATGCCATCGCTCACGGAAACCGCCTTATCATGATGCATGAAGGAAGAGTTATCTATGACGTGTCAGGAGAAGAGAAGAAGAAGCTTCAGGTATCAGACCTCCTGAAGAAATTCGAACAGGCCAGCGGCGGAGAATTCGCCAACGACCGGATGATGTTGAACTGATAACAGAAATGTGGATTTTATAAGCGTATCCGAAGCCTCATAAGCATCGGATACGCTTATTTTTACCACTTCGACAATTCTTTGACAAATTTTTTCAAAAAGGCTGGATTTTTAAGTTGAAATATGAGAAAATAATATGAGCGATTAGGGACAGGTATTTTTGCGGCCTTTTTGCCGCAAAGGTATTTTGTTATCAATAAGGCGCTTTACCATACGGCGCCGCACTGTTTGCTAATACAATCTACATATCGAAAGGAGTTTTCACATGATCTATTCAAAAGAAGTTGAAGAAATGTGTCCAGTAGCACAAGGCGTTGCTCACGGCTGTGCTCCGATCCCTGAAGAAGCAAAATGGGTAAAATCCAAAGAAGTAAAAGACATTTCCGGTCTGACACACGGTGTTGGCTGGTGTGCTCCTCAGCAGGGTGCCTGCAAGCTTACCCTGAACGTTAAGGAAGGTATTATCCAGGAAGCTTTGGTTGAGACAATCGGATGCTCCGGTATGACCCACTCCGCAGCTATGGCAGCAGAGATCCTTCCGGGCAGAACTGTTCTGGAAGCTTTAAATACAGACCTTGTATGTGATGCTATCAACACAGCTATGAGAGAACTGTTCTTACAGATCGCTTACGGCAGAACACAGAGCGCGTTCTCCGAAGACGGACTTCCTGTAGGCGCAGGCCTGGAAGACCTTGGAAAGGGCTTAAGAAGCCAGGTTGGTACTATGTACGGTACTCTGAAGAAAGGCCCTCGTTATCTGGAAATGGCAGAAGGCTATGTAACAGGCATCGCTCTTGACGAAGAAGATCAGATTATCGGCTACCAGTTCGTAAGCCTTGGAAAAATGACAGACTTTATCAAGCAGGGCGACGATCCGAACACAGCTTATGAAAAAGCAAAAGGTCAGTACGGTCGTGTTGCTGATGCTGTTAAGATCATCGATCCGAGAAAAGAATAAGAGGAGGTAGCGAAAATGGCTTTATTTGAATCATATGAAAGACGTATTGATAAAATCAATGCCGTACTGAACAGCTACGGCATCGCTTCCCTTGAAGAAGCTGAGAAAATCACAAAAGACGCTGGACTTGACGTATATGATCAGGTTAAGAAAATCCAGCCTATCTGCTTTGAAAATGCTTGCTGGGCTTACATTGTAGGCGCTGCAATTGCAATTAAGAAGGGCTGCAAGAGAGCAGCTGACGCAGCTGCAGCAATCGGCGAAGGACTTCAGGCTTTCTGTATTCCCGGTTCCGTTGCTGATACCCGTAAAGTAGGCCTTGGCCATGGTAACCTTGGAAAGATGCTTCTTGAAGAAGAAACCGAATGCTTCTGCTTCCTGGCTGGACATGAGTCCTTCGCAGCAGCTGAAGGCGCTATCGGTATCGCAGAGAAAGCAAACAAGGTTCGTAAGAAACCCTTAAGAGTTATCCTGAACGGCCTTGGAAAAGATGCAGCTCAGATTATCTCCAGAATCAACGGATTTACTTTCGTTGAGACAGAATATGATCCTTACACCAACACTGTAAAGGAAGTATACCGCAAATCCTATTCCGAAGGACTTCGCGCAAAAGTTAACTGCTACGGTGCAAACGATGTTTGTGAAGGCGTTGCTATCATGCATAAAGAAGGTGTTGACGTTTCCATTACCGGTAACTCTACCAACCCCACAAGATTCCAGCATCCCGTTGCAGGTACCTACAAGAAGGAATGCATCGAGCAGGGTAAGAAATACTTCTCTGTTGCTTCCGGCGGTGGTACAGGCCGTACACTTCATCCCGATAACATGGCAGCAGGCCCTGCTTCCTACGGTATGACAGATACCATGGGACGTATGCACTCTGACGCTCAGTTCGCTGGTTCTTCTTCCGTTCCGGCTCACGTTGAGATGATGGGTCTGATTGGCGCGGGTAACAATCCGATGGTCGGCATGACTGTGGCTGTGGCTGTTAGTATCGAAGAGGCTGCTCAGGCTGGCAAGTTCTAAGTAAATGACATAAATATATAATTGACCGTACCGACCTTTTATGGTTGGTACGGTTTTTTTTCTGAAAAATCTGTAAATTCTTCGGATATAATTACAGTTTCTTCGATAGAGACAGCAAAATCCGCGGTCATACCAACCATCGGGTTATTACCTGCGCCAATCAGTACTATCATTTTATTTCCCATTAACCAACATATATTTCCATAAAACAGCAATTGCTTCTGTAAATTTTTATAAGTGAAATGGAACCTTTCTCCATACAGGATACTCTTATAATCAGAAGCTTCTGAAAAAGAGAGGTGAAAGCAGGTGCGGATAACAAAAGAAAAATTTGCGGATTTAATCAGAGAATATAAGCTGCCCATGTACCGGCTTTCTTATGGAATACTGCAAAATGAAATGGATGCGGTAGGCGAAGCGGTGATAAAAGCCTATGAGCATCTGGATTCTTTAAGGGAGATCGATAAGTTCAGGCAATGGATTATGATGATTACCGCAAACGAAGCAAAACATATTTTCCGGAAAAGGAAAAGGGTGGAACTGACTGAGGATGTGAGTCGGTATGGAATGACACAAAATGATAAATACGATGAACTGTGGGACATTATATTAACCCTTGATGAAAAATATCGCTCCGTAATCATTTTTATTTTATTATGATCAAATGAAAATAAAGGAAATCAGTGAAATTCTCCATATCACGGAGGGAACCGTTAAATCCAGGATGTCCAGGGCTAAGGATATATTAAAGAAACAGCTGGCATGATTCTGGATGGAAAGGAGCGGACTATGATTGATAATTTTGATAAAAAAATAATGAAGCTGGCTCAAAAGGAAGCGGACAGAACGCCGAAGCTGCCCCAAAACTTTGACGAACATATTGAAAACATCCTGAGCGGACTTCCCAACGGGAAGAAAAGGCGGTTTGCATGGAAGAAGGCGATAATACTTGCGGCAGCATTGGCTGCAACACTGTCTGTTACGGTAACGGCAGCGGTTAATTACGTTAGGAAGCGGATGGAGGCTATGAATGAGGCTGAAAGATCAAGTCATTTCCAGGCATCGCTGAATACCGCACCGGCTGATTTTTATTCCAGGGAGCTGAACGATACGGAAAAAAAGAAAATGGAAGAGCTGAATGAGAAATATTATAACGAGGGCGTATTTCCGGAGGGAACATTGAAACGAATAGAGGCTGCATCGGAATATGATGGGAACGGAGTCGCCTTCCTTGCATCGCGCGGCACATTCTTTTTACCGGAAAAAGAACTGAATGATGAAGAAATCCTGCAAATTATTGATTTCCGGGAAAAACGGGAATTTAGTATACATGAGGCCGAAAGCAAAGCTGCCGCCGGAGATCTGGATGGTTCTGCGTATAATGCAATCTATGAACCGGTACAGATAGAGCTGACGGCTCAGGATCAGGTTATAAATTACAGTGGCGAAATGCGGATTGATGCTGCGGCAGCTTTCGGCAATACTCTTTATATCGGAGAAAGAAGCAATAAAGCGAATGGAAGTCAGGCATGCTTGTATCAGCTGGAGCTTGGCAGTGATAAGCCGGTGCAAATAGAGGTACAGGTGCCTGACGGCATGGATATTTCCATGATGACATGCGATGGAAAAGGGAATCTTTGCCTTCTTCTTACCCAGTCAGAAAATGGTTCCTTTGAGAATGTACGCTCCTGTCTGTGGAAGCTGTCGCCTGAGGGAGAGGAACTTGAAAAGGCTGATATTAATCAAATCAGTGGGACGAAAATGCCTTATCAGGCGATTGCTGCAGATAAGGATGGCAGAATTTATCTGGCAGAATGGAAAGGCGCCAAGAAGAGTCAGAGAATACTGGTTCTGAATGAAGACTGCACCCTGGCAGGCAGCATTACCTGTGACGACGGCGATGTCCGGGGGCTGGGACGGGCCAGAAACGGAGAGGTATACGGAGTGCTTATGGCTGGGCATGAATGGATCCCTACTATAGTTGGCTTTGATATACAAAACTTCACAATTGATGAAAAATACAGCAATGTCCTTCCTGATGATGTGGGAGCCTTTGATACGATGGGAGCCGGGACAAACTCAGATCTGCTAATCTGGGGGCCTTATGGTATTTATACCTATAATATCGGAGACCAGAAGGCTGTTGCCACGCGTGCACAGTATGAACTCCCCGATGGGGCCGCCATGTGTTTTACACCAGGAAGCAGAGCCTTGTTCATTTCCAATAACTATACCGTGAAAGATGGAATTATGGATTTTGATAACTATAGTCTGGAAAAGATATATCTTATGAAAGCAGAATAAATTTCCAGAGATGCAACAGTATTTCACTGTAAGCAAAATTCTACCTGAAATTAAGGAGGGGAAGCTATTGCTCCTCCTCCTTAACGATACTTTCCAGGACGTCAATCAAATCGTAAACGTCATTGATTTGAACGTTTTTGCCCCTTATATAAGCTGGGATTCACTTAAAAGTCATTTTTCATTGCTATGTTTTACCTTGAAAGAAGGTGGCGCTTATGAAGGAAATAAAGGATGTCCCGTATATTGGGATAAAGCTGCAAAATAGCGACGAAGTGAAAAGAAGCGGCGGTGATAGCATTCCTATGAAAAGCTATCTTAGGCTAACGGCGGCATATGAGAAGATACACCGGAAAACAGAGCGTATCACAGAACGGCACTGCTGGGGCTTTTGGGAGAAAGTGAAAACAGTTTAATGCGTTCCCTGTATCTGATAGCGGCCCTGTTGGTTTTGCTGGTGCTTGCGGCCGGGACAGTGATGATATCGCAGAGCTCTCCATCCGGCAGCCTGCCCCGAGAATCTGCGGGATGGCTGTTGTTGATACGATAAATAAGTAGCAGTAGTTCTGCCAAAGCCAGAGCAATTAAAGCAAGATTCTTTTCTTTCCTTATTCATACACAACGTAGTATAATAGGGAAATGAAATTTTGTGTGCAAAATCAAACATTGGACCGGGGAAAAATTCTCCGGCCCGTTTAACGTCACAGGATACATCAATGCAGAAAGGAAAACAGAAATGAAATTATATTTTGCCCCCATGGAAGGAATTACAGGCTACATATACAGGAATGCCTACCATAGTATATTCCATCCCATGGACAAGTATTTTACACCCTTTATTGCGCCGAAGCAGGACAAGACCCTGAATTCCAAAGAACGGAATGATATTCTGCCGGAGCACAATCAGGGGATGTATGTAGTTCCGCAGATTCTGACCAACAGAGCGGAGGATTTTATCCGCACGGCCAAAAAGCTTGCCGAATATGGCTACCGGGAGGTGAACCTGAATCTGGGCTGCCCTTCGGGAACCGTGGTGTCCAAGAAAAAAGGGGCAGGTTTTCTGAGGGAGAGGGAAGCATTGGAACGGTTCCTTGCGGAAGTATTTGAAGCTCTGGATATGCAGATATCCCTGAAAACCAGGCTGGGGCTGGAGGGAGCGGAGGAATTTGGCCTTTTACTGGAAATCTTCAATAAATTTCCGCTAAAGGAGCTGATTATCCATCCCAGGGTACAGACGGATTATTATAAAAATAAGCCCGACTGGGAGGCCTTTGGGAAAGCGCAGGAATTAAGCCGGAATCCGGTCGTTTATAATGGGGACATTTTTACCGCAGAGGATTACCTCCGTTTTTCCTCTGCCTTTCCGCAGACTGAAACGGTAATGCTGGGCAGGGGAATCCTGGCAAATCCCGGCCTGCCGGGAGAACTGGCGGGAGAGGAGCGGCCAGGAAAGCAGGAAATAAAGCGTTTCCTTGAACGGCTGGAACAGGATTACAGAGAGGTGCTTTCCGGCGAACGGGATGTACTGTTCCGGATGAAGGAATTATGGTACTATCTGGGCTGCCTGTTTTCCAACTCTGAAAAATATGTAAAAAAGATCAGGAAAGCGCAGCGTCTGTGCGATTATGAGGAGACCGTCCGCAGTCTGTTCCGGGAACAGGAGATAGCAGAGAACGCCGGCTTCAGGCCTATGGGTTAATTTCATGGCGGATAAGAAAAAAACGGAGCTTCAGCTTTCGAAAAAGCAGGGTAACAGTTCAGG
>OFMJ01002317.1_pt1 | contig 11254 bp, 7 predicted proteins | sample 1541801 | NCBI WGS metagenome assembly OFMJ01 (sample SAMN04209234, study PRJEB22552) | human gut metagenome | biome: gut; material: feces | host: Homo sapiens | place: USA: Oklahoma
AGTCCAAATTCGGGGGAAATGCCTGGGAGTATGTACCCCGCCTGAAAAAATGGTATCTCCACCTGTTCGATGTAACCCAGGCCGACTTAAACTGGGATAATCCCAGGGTGCGTCAGGAGCTTAAGGAGGTAATCCTGTTCTGGAAGGCCAAGGGAGTGAAGGGATTCCGGTTCGACGTGGTGAATCTGATATCCAAACCGGATATTTTTGAGGATGATCACAAAGGGGATGGCCGCCGCTTCTATACCGACGGGCCCAGGGTACATGAGTATCTCCAGGAGCTGGTGCGGGATACGGGCATAGAGGACATGGTGACAGTGGGAGAGATGTCCTCCACCACCCTGGATAACTGTATCCGCTACAGCAGGCCGGAGGACCGGGAGTTATCCATGTGCTTTAACTTCCATCACCTGAAGGTGGACTACAGGGACGGGGATAAGTGGAAACTGACGGAGCCTGACCTGGTCCGGCTTAAACAGCTGTTCATGGAGTGGCAGGAAGGCATGGAGCGGGAAAACGGCTGGAATGCCGTGTTCTGGTGCAACCACGACCAGCCCAGAGCCATATCACGGTTCGGGGATGACGGCCGATACTGGAAGGAATCTGCCAAAATGCTGGCAACGGTCATCCACATGTTCCGCGGGACGCCGTATGTATACCAGGGGGAAGAGCTGGGGATGACCAACCCGCATTACGGGGATATTTCCCAGTACCGGGATGTTGAAAGCATTAACTATTACCGTATCCTGACAGAGCAGGGAATCACCGGGGAGGAAGCGCTGAAGGTGCTGGCTGCCCGTTCCAGAGATAACGGCCGGACGCCCATGCAGTGGGACGGCAGCCGATATGCCGGATTTTCACAGGGGGAGCCGTGGATAGGCATACCGGAGAACCATTCTTATATCAATGCCCAGGCAGAGGCAGCGGATTCCGGCTCCATATTGAATTATTACAAGAGTCTGATTGCCCTGAGGAAAGAATATAAAGTCATATCAGAAGGGGAGATTGAATTCATATACAGGGAACATCCTCAGGTGCTGGCGTACAGGCGCACCTATCAGGGTCAGGAACTTGTAGTGCTGGCCAATATGAAGGCTTCTGCTGCGGATTTGGGAGAAAAACCGGAGCTTGAAGGCTGCCGGCAGCTGATAGGCAACTACGGGGAAGCGGATTGCGGACAGACATTGGAACAACTGAAGCCTTATGAATGCAGGGTATATATAAGGACATTGTGATATAAGAAGAGGCGCGGGTGCGGTATTGCAGGGACTGTGTTTTGTTATTTGCTTGTCATGTCAGGGTGGTTCTGTGTATAATAGAGGAAAGGCGGCGAAATGGGACGCACAGAGGGCGGAAGAAAATTCCGGCCTGAGAAAGGAATGGCCTCTATGCAGGATTACTTTACGGATAAAGGGAAGACAGACATTCTGCGCAGCACCCGCACAGGACTGTGGGAAATCATACTCTGTCAGGGCAGGGAGCCTGTCATGCACGCGGACAGTGTCATGCTGGAACTTCTGGGGCTGGACGCTGCGCCGGCACCGGAGGAGTGCTACCAGGTATGGTATAACAGAATCCAGGATGAATACAAAGGAGCTGTGCAGGAGACCGTGTCCAAGGCGATTGCCAGTACCCGGGCAGAGGTGCAGGAAGTCCAGTATAAATGGAACCATCCCCTGTGGGGGCCTATATCCGTGCGGTGCGGCGGCATGAAGGATCAGGAATGGGAGGATGGAATCCGCCTGCGGGGATACCACCAGAACATCACGGATACCATCATGTTCCAGCAGGAATATGATGCGGTCATCCAGACCCTGAGCGGACGCTACAGGGGAATCCTGCTGTGCGATTTAAGGGACGGCTCCTATAAGATAATCAAGGCTGCGGAGGATTTCAAGGATAATCTGACGAAATATACGGATTTCAGGGAATTTCTCCGCGGATATTCACGGTCCTGCATCAGACCGGAATTCAGAAACAGGATTGAACGGTTTGCGGAATATGAATATATACAGGAACAGTTCCTGTCAGGGGAAAAGCAGATAGAGGAATTGTACCGTATCCGAAGCGGAAGCTGGCAGCGGGTTATGGCCATACCGTTTGCGCCTGAATCCGACTTAAAAGCCAGAGCTATCCTGGCATTTGACATACAGGACGGCGAGGTGGAGAAACGGATGGACGAGGTAACGGCCAGAGTGGCTGTATCCACGATTTATACTCTTGTCCTGAGCCTGGACCCAACAAGTCAGGAGTACAGCTGCCTCCATTACATGGGAGACCGGCTGAAGATAGCGCCTAAGGGAATGCTCAGCGAATTACTCAGCCAGGTGATGCCGTCCCTTCCCCGGGAGGACAAAGAAAAGCTTGAACAGATCTGTTCTCCTGACAGCTACAGGGACACAGAATCCCTGGAGGGCATTCTGAGAATCCGGGACCGGGACCGGAAGCTTCATTATTACCGTTACTATGGGGTTCCCATCCATATGGAACTGGGCGACCGGATTCTCATAACAGGGCGGAATATTGATGCCAGGCAGGAGGTGGAGCTGCGGGAGAGCGTGCTGACCAACCTGTGCCAGTGCTACTATTCCATCTATCTGTTTGATTTGGAGCACGATATAGAGGAGGCAATCTGGCAGGAGGAAATCATTCGCAGGCGCCAGGAATTTCCCAAGGGTTCCATGGCTGTGTATTATGAGAAATTCGTCCGCTGTCATGTCTATGAGGAGGACCAGGAAAAGATGCGGCGGGTTGGAAGCCCGGAGTTTCTGAGGACGAACCTTACACCGGAGCAGCCGGTGTACGATGTGGATTTCCGCCGGGTATATCCGGACGGTATAAGATGGGTGAGGTCCAGGTTCAGCATTGCGGAGACCGCAGACGGCGTTGTCACCAAGGTCATTTTCGCCAATATGGGCATTGATGAGCAGAAGCGCAAGGAGCTGGAGGAGGAAGCTGAGAATAAGAAAAGCCTGTTTGCAGCATACGAATCAGCCACCATGGCCAACGAGGCCAAAAGTAATTTCCTGGCCCGGATGTCCCATGACATACGCACGCCCATGAACGCAATCATAGGGATGACGGCGCTTGCAGCATCCCACACAGACCAGCCGGAGCGGGTAAGGGACTGCCTGGAAAAAATCAGCATCTCCAGCAGCCATCTGCTGTCCCTGATTAATGAGATACTGGATATGTCCAGAATCGAGAAGGGGAAGCTGGAGCTTTTGGAGGAACCCTTTCATCTGGAAACCATGCTGGATAACATATATTCCATCATCAAGCCCACTGCCATGGAGAAAAACCATGACATAACCTTCAGCCGGAAGGGCGTGATCCATGAGTCGCTTATAGGGGACGCCAACCGGGTGAAGCAGGTGCTTTTAAACCTGATTACCAACGCGGTGAAATACACGCCGGACAACGGAATCATCCGAGTGACGACCGAGGAAGTCCCCATGGGGAAAGCGGGGTGGGCCTGCTACCGGTTTGTGGTGGAGGACAACGGCATCGGCATGTCAGAGGAATATATGAAGCAGGTGTTTGAACCATTTTCCAGGGCCGTCGTGCCTGTGGTGCAGGAGCAGCAGGGAACCGGCCTGGGCATGTCCATTGCCCAGGGCATAGTGTCCACCATGCAGGGGGACATACATGTCGAGAGCAGGGAGGGAGAGGGAAGCAGTTTTACAGTCACCCTGAATTTCAGAATCCAGGGAAAGGAACAGGAAAGGGCAGGAGATATGAGAGACTGCATCCGGGATGATGACATGGACTGTGCTTCCCTGGCGGGAAGGCGGATTCTCCTGGTGGAGGACAATGCCCTTAACATGGAAATTGCCAGGGCCATACTCTGTGAACACGGCCTGGAAGTGGATGGGGCAGAAAACGGACAGGAAGCATATGAGCGCTTCACCTCCTCAGCACCAGGTACATATGAGGCAGTGCTCATGGACCTGCAGATGCCGGTGATGGACGGCTGCACCGCAGCCCGCATGATCCGGGCAAGCAGCCACCCCCAGGCCCGAACCATCCCCATTATTGCCCTGACTGCCAATGCCTTTGCCGAGGATGTGGCAAAGGCACTGACCAGCGGAATGAATTACCACATAGCAAAACCCATTGATTTTCACCAGCTGTTTCATGCGCTGAAACAATTCATGACCACCAGTTAACCGGGACGCGGAACAAAGACATGGCATCCAGTCTTTATAAATGAGGGATGCCATTGTCTGTGTTCCGCGTTTTTGTGTACGTCCGTTTATGTTTCATGGTTTCCTGCGGGTCCGGGACCTTGCGGGGGCGGCAGGGGACATAATCCATTTACATTTCCCGTGAAACATAGTACAATTGTGAAAGCAAAGAGAGCGAGAAGCAAAGGAGCATATCCGGATATGAAAAAATATGATTATATATTAGTGGGAAGCGGTCTGTATGCAGGCGTGTTTGCCTGGTACGCCAGAAAGAACAAAAAGCGCTGTCTGGTGGTGGAGAAGAGGAACCACATAGGCGGAAACGTGTACTGTGAGGACGTTGAGGGCATCCATGTGCATAAGTACGGCGCCCATATCTTTCATACGGGCAACCGGAAGGTGTGGGGATTTGTGAATTCCCTGGCGGAGTTTAACCGCTATACCAACAGCCCGGTGGCTAATTATAAGGGCCAGATGTACAACATGCCGTTTAATATGAATACCTTCAGCCGCATGTGGGGCATATCCACACCGGATGAGGCGAAGGCCATCATCGAGAAGCAGAGGGCGGAGATTACTGGCGAGCCGAAGAACCTGGAGGAACAGGCCATCCGTCTGGTGGGAAGGGAACTGTACGAGAAATTAATTAAGGGGTATACGGAAAAGCAGTGGGGCAGGGACTGCAAGGAGCTTCCGGCCTTTATCATCAAACGTATACCTGTGCGGTATATCTATGACAACAATTATTTCAATGATCCCTATCAGGGAATTCCCATAGGGGGATATAATGTCATAGTGGAGAAGCTGTTTGAGGGCTGTGATATAGAGACTTCGGCGGATTACCTGGAAAACAGGGAACACTATGACAGCCTGGGAGAGACCGTGGTATACACAGGCACCATTGACGCATTTTACGGCTACCGGTTCGGCAAGCTGGAGTACCGCAGCCTGCGTTTTGAGTCCCAGGTGCTGGACCGGGAAAACCACCAGGGAGTGGCGGTGGTGAATTACACGGACCGCGACACGCCTTATACCAGGGTAATCGAGCACAAGCATTTTGAGTTCGGCACACAGCCAAAGACAGTGATTACCAGGGAGTATCCGGTGAGCTGGCAGGAGGGCATGGAACCCTACTATCCGGTGAATGACCAGAAAAACCAGGAGCTGTACCAGCGGTATGAGGAACTGGCCAGGGCGGAATCCCATGTATTGTTTGGCGGCCGCCTGGGAGAATATAAGTACTACGACATGGACAAGGTAATCGAGTCTGCCATGAACAGGGCAGAGGAGATTTTCGGATAAGACAGGACAAAGGACAGGAAGGATATACGGCAGATGACTAAGACACAGGACCGCCAGGTCTATCTGGATGTGGCAAAGGGCATGGGAATGCTGGGAGTGGTAGCCAGCCATTGTCTGGTGGAGACCAGCCTAGGCATACTCTCTGACTGGTACGGCTTCTTTATGCTGGCTGTTTTTTATGTCTATACAGGATGGCGGTATGCGCTGCGTTACGGGAAGGAAAGGACAGGCATATCCAGCCGGGAGATGGCAGGAAAAAGGCTTATATCCCTGGGAATTCCGTATGTGTGCTACAGCGTGCTGTTTATTTTCTCTCGGATATTCCTGGTGTGGCCCCAGCAGTATACCTTCCTGGTACTCATGTCCGACATCTATTATACGGGCACATTGGTGGGACTAGAGACACTGTGGTTCCTTCCCAGTATGTTCATAGCGGAGCTGCTGTTTAACATGATATACGGCAGCCGCAGGAAAATGGGGATTGCAGCCTGTCTGGCCGGGGCGGCCAGTGTGTGCCTCATCCTCTATATCAATGGTTCCAGACAGGATACCACTCTGTGGCGCGTCATACATCTGCCGATTATGGTGTATATCAAGGGCCTGGTGGGCTTCCTGCTGGCCCTGGGGGGTACATTTGCCTGTGACGCGTGGCAGAAGGCATCCATGTACTTAAAGGGCCGGGCCGGTTTGGCGGCTGCCTTTCTGCTCATGTGCCTGGGCATTGTCCTGACGGTTTTGATTCCGGGGTGTGATTTTAATTTTCTGACCATGGAAAATCCGGTATCCTGGATTCTGACCGCCTGGTTTTCCTCTGTCACCATCCTGGTGTTTGGGGAGCGGGTGTCTGCCTGCGGAGGCAGCTGGAAGGAATGGCGGATTTTCAGCCGGGTTCTTGTGCCGTTCTTTACATATTACGGAACACATTCCCTGACTGTCATGTGTACCCATCTGGTTCCGGTCATTGCATTTTTTAAGGTGGCGGCAGGCAGAATGATGTATCCGGGAGTATTAGGCAGTACGCCCTGGGATATCCTGCTTTTTGCCCTGGTGCTGGCAGTGGAGCCTGGGGTGGTGCGTCTGATTGAGACACGGCTGCCATGGATGAATGGAAGGAAGAAACGCTCAAAATGATTACGGTACTGATGGCTTCTTATAATGGAAGCAGATATATAAGGCAGCAGCTGGATTCCATACTGGCACAGGATGAGAAGGACATCCATATCCTGGTGTCGGATGACTGTTCCGCGGACGGCTCCGGGGAATTGCTGAAGGAATATGAGGAAAGACACCGGGACAGGATACTGGTGCTTTTCAGGAGAAAGCCTTCCGGGGGAGCGGCTGCCCATTTCCTGAAGCTCCTTAAGCTGATGGCGGATGCAGCCCATGGTCCGGAGGAGCAGCCTCAGCATGGGAGCCTGCTGCCAGAGTATGAGGTGACAAAAAGCCAGCTGGCCCATCTGGGGCGTCTGGCCGGGGCGGATTATTTTATGCTGAGCGACCAGGACGATGTCTGGATGCCCCAAAAGGCGCGGATGCTGTCTGATAAGATGAAAGAAATGGAACGGAAACCGGGCCGTGGCAATGTTCCCCTTTTGGTGCATTCAGACCTGACCGTGGCGGATGAGGCTTTGCGGCCCATAGCGGACAGCTTTTTCCGGTATCAGAAAATTTCCCCGGAACGCACCAGCCTGCCCCAGCTTCTGGTACAGAACAATGTGACCGGAGGCGCCGTGATGGTCAGCCGCAGTATGCTGCCTTATCTAAAGGAGATTCCCGGGGTCTGCCTTATGCACGATGCATGGCTGGCCCTTATCGCGTCCTGCTTTGGAGAGATAGGATGGGTGGACAGGCCCCTGTACTATTACAGGCAGCATGGCGGCAATACCCTGGGAGCTGAGAAGGGAGACAGCCTGGATTCTGTCAGGACACGGGTAAAGGACGGAAGCAGCGCCAGAGAGAATTACAGGAGGATGTTTGGTCAGGCGGACAGCTTTTACCATATGTTTTACAGCCGTCTGAACCGGGAACAGCAGGAAACACTGGAGGCTTTCATAAGACTGCCTCGCTGCGGCCGGCTGGGAAAAATGGGACTGATTGTGAAGTACGGCTTTACCAAGAACACGCTGGTGCGTACACTGGGGCAGATGCTGTTCATTGGGGACTGACCAAAAGCCTGTTTCGGGGTGTACCTTGAGGCATCGGTCTGTCCGCGGTTCCAGGAAGAAAGGAAGGAAAACAGGCATTGAACGAAAAACAGACAACCACAAAGGTCTTAAACGGCCTGTTTTGGAAGTTAATGGAAAATGGAGGCGCCCAGGGTGTCCAGTTCCTGGTTTCCATCATACTGGCGCGCCTGCTCTCGCCGGAAGAGTACGGTGTGGTGGGCGTCATACTTATATTTGTCACCATTGCCAATGTATTGGTTCAGAACGGCTTCAGCACTGCGCTGATTCAGAAGCGGAAGGTGGATGACACGGATTTTTCTTCGGTTTTCTTCTTTAACATGGCTGTATCCGCGGTCATTTACCTGGTCCTGTTCCTGGCAGCGCCCGGCATCGCATACTTTTACCGCAACCAGGAGATGACGGCTCTGGTGCGGGTGCTGGCCGTGGTCCTGTTTCCGGGAGGGGTAATCTCCATACAGAATGCCTATGTGTCCAGAAATATGGCGTTTAAGGGCCTGTTCATATCCTCCTTTGCGGCATCCATGATATCGGGTGCAATCAGCATTTTCCTGGCCTACAGGGGACTGGGGGTATGGGCCCTGGTATGGCAGCAGATTGCATATTACTTTTTCTACATGCTGATTCTGTTTATGAGCATCAGCTGGAAACCCCGCCTTTTGTTCAGTATTCTGCGGATTAAGACCATGTTCGCCTTTGGATGGAAGCTGCTGTGCGCCTCCCTTCTGGATACGGTATATAACAATATATACGGACTGGTGATTGGCAGGATTTACAATGAATCCATGCTGGGCAACTATAACCGGGGAGAACAGTTTCCCAAGCTGATTGTCAGCAACCTGGGAGCCGCCATCCAGTCCGTTATGCTGCCTGTGCTGTCAGCCAGCCAGGACGAGCCGGAGCGTGTAAAGTCCATGCTGCGAAGGGCCATCACTGTCAGCTCCTATCTGGTGCTTCCCATGATGGCGGGCCTTATAGCAGTAGCCCGCCCCATGGTACTGCTGCTGTTGGGGGAAAAATGGCTGGCCTGTGTTCCCTTTCTTCAAATCATGTGTGTGGCCTATTCCTTCTGGCCCATTCACATTGCCAACCTTCAGGCGCTGAATGCCATGGGACGCAGCGATATATTCCTTAAATTGGAAATTGTAAAAAAGATGGTGGGCCTGGCAGTTCTGGCAGTGGGCATACGCTATAATCCACTGGTGCTGGTGGCGCTTAAGGCTGCGGCGGATTTCCTGTGCACCTTCATCAACGCATGGCCCAATAAACGCCTGCTTAACTACAGCATATTGGAGCAGTGGAAGGATATCATTCCGTCGGTGGCAGTCTCAATCCTCATGGCAGCGGCTGTCATGGCCGCGGGGAGATATGTTCCCGCGGGATGGCTGGGCCTGGGAATGCAGATTCTCTTTGGCGCGGTTGTGTACATGCTGGCATCCTGGGTTCTGGGCCTGGAAGTGTTCCGGTATATCAGGGGCCTGGCAGTGGACAGGATGCCTGGAAGAAAGTAAACAGGATGGGAGCTGTCAGGAATCAATCAATCAGAATGAGGGATAACAAGTGGAGAGTAAGCAGGAGGAGCGAAAAATGAGGACAGTGGTTGTGACAGCCATAGGGTCGTTTTCGGCTGATATCGTCATCAAGAAATGCAGGGAAAATGGTATGCGGGTCATAGGCTGCGACGTGTATCCCGGTGAGTGGATTGCGGACGCCGGGAATGTGGATGCGTTTTATCAGGTTCCCTATGCATCGGATACAGACCATTATATTGAGACTATGTTGTCCATTTGCCGGAAGGAAGGGGCAAAGGCTGTCATCCCGCTGACGGACGCGGAGATCGATGTGTTCAACCTGCACCGCCGCGAATTCGGCGAAATAAATGCCGCCTTATGTATGTCGGACAAGGCATGTATCGGCCTGTGCCGCGACAAGATGGAGCTGTACCGTTATCTGGAGGAGCACATGGAGGGAACCGTGATTCCCACTGTGCGCCTGGAGGATGCGGATTTGGATGAAATCAGCTACCCGGCTGTGTGCAAGCCCTGCAACGGAAGGAGCAGCCAGGGCCTTAGGTTTGTGGGCTCCCGCCGTGAGATGGAGGGGTTCCTGGGGGAAACCGATCCGGCAGGTTATATTGTCCAGCCCATGATAAAGGGAAACGTGGTCACGGTGGACGTGGTACGAAGTCCTGAGCAGGGCACGTGCGCAGCCGTCTGCCGCAGGGAGCTTTTGCGGACCTTAAACGGCGCGGGAACCTCAGTGCTGGTGTTCAGGAACCGGCAGCTGGAAGAACGGTGCCGTGTCATTGCCGGGCTGTTGGGAGTCAGGGGATGCGTAAACATGGAATTTATAGAGGACCGGGACGGCGTTTACCACATGCTGGAGTGCAACCCCAGGTTTTCCGGCGGGGTGGAGTTTTCCTGCCTGGCGGGATATGACTGTGTGACAAACCATCTGCGCTGCTTTGAGGGCAGGGAAATAGAGCGGGACGACCGTATCAAGGGCATGTATATTGCCAGGAAATACGAAGAATATATCACCAAGGTAGAGTGACAGGGAGGTGTGACAGGATATGGGAGACAGAGTGGAAGGCGGAACCGGGCCTCAGACCGCAGATACAGCTATTATGGCCAGCATCAACTGTGTTACATTCAACCATGCAAATTATATCAGAACAGCCCTGGACAGCTTTCTGATGCAGAAGACAGATTTTGCATTTGAGATACTGGTTCACGATGATGCATCCACGGACGGGACCAGCAGCATTATCCGGGAATATGCGGCCAGGTATCCGGACCAGGTGAAGCCGTTAATTCAGACAGAAAACCAGTATTCACAGGGAATTGACAACATCAGCGGAGCCTTTAACTTCCCCAGGGCCAGGGGAAAGTACATTTTTATGTGTGACGGGGACGACTATTTCCTGTCACCGGATAAGCTTCAGAAGCAGGTGGATTACATGGAAGCCCACCCTGACTGTACCTTGTGCATCCACAGCGCCAAAATAGATTTGGTGGGAAGGGCGCTGACAGAGGGACAGATGAGGCCGTACCGGGAGAGCCGCGTACTGCCGCCGGAGGAAATCATTGACAAGCCTTCGGGATACGCCATGTCGTCCATGGCATTTCCGGCCCGTCTGGTGAGGGAGCTGCCGGATTACTATGTGGACTGTCCTGTGGGGGATACGCCCATCCAGCTGATTGCGGCGGCAAATGGATACGGGTATTATTTTGACGAGGCCATGAGCGCCTACCGGGTGGGCGTGGCAGGCTCCTGGACCGTGGAGGGAAAGAACGGGGATTACCAGGGAAAGCAGAGGGCTTACTGTGATCGTATGAAGCGCACCTATGAGCAGTTTGACAGGGCCACAGGGGGCAGGTTTAAAGAAGCGGCAGAGAGCGCTGCCCGCAGGACTTATTACCAGACAATGGTAAACACCAAGCAGTTTGAAGAGATATTCAATCCACAGTACCGCAGGTACTATAAAGAGCTTACGCCCAGGATGCGGTTTTTCCTGAGATTTGAGCACACCATGCCGGCAGTATACGAAATGGCGAGGAAGACGTTCACTGGAAAGTGATT
>OFMJ01002320.1_pt1 | contig 11251 bp, 9 predicted proteins | sample 1541801 | NCBI WGS metagenome assembly OFMJ01 (sample SAMN04209234, study PRJEB22552) | human gut metagenome | biome: gut; material: feces | host: Homo sapiens | place: USA: Oklahoma
CCTTATATATAAAAAGGAGAAAGCCATGCCAACCTATCAATTACAAATTAAACAGGTGGTGGACTATCCACGCTGCCGGATCTATCGGCAGTTCGTCCGCTTTCTGATGGAGGACCGGAACATTCGCGTAAGCGGAGGCTCCGGCCTTTTTCATTTTACGGTACTTTGCAGCTACGCAAACTTCCGCACCTCATATCGCCGCATCGACGGCATCAGCTATACCGTCTACCCTGGCGAGTGGGTCTGCACCCTCAAGGAACTGTCCCAATGGTTCCGTACCCGGTTCCAGTGCCAGGCGCTGGCCGTACTGGAACGGCTGCAGAAGCAGAACCTTATTTCCTTTCAGGCCCTGGGCCGCGGAAATGTGGTTCGCTATAAAATCTGCGACTGGGCGCGGCATAACACGGTCCTGGAGTACAACGCCCCCTGCCAGAAGGACACCGGCTTTTTCTTCCTGCCGGTTTCGGTTGCCACTGACCTCATCAGTTCAGACCGTTGCTCTGAGATGGACATTGTTCTGGACCTGTGGATCTCCGCCATCTACAACGACAATCAGGTGCAGGGATCAGACCTGGGGCCAGTGGTCTATTTCCGCAACGGCACCGGCAATCCCCTTGTGACCTACACGGAGCTGGCTGCCCGCTGGGGGCTGTCCCGGGCGACAGTCGGCCGTATCCTGAAAAAGCTGGCCGCGCTGGACTATCTCTCCCTCATGTCCTTCCCGGGCCGGCATGGCAGCGTGATTTATCTGCAAAAATATCTGTCCACCATGTTTGAGATCTCGGATGTGATGGTAGATAAAGAGGAGGTCGCTATGACGCTTAACATACGCCTGGAACTCCCGAAGGAGGACAGCGCAGGCCACGACGCTCCTGCCTTGGAGCATGAGGTCATCGTTTCAGATGAACTCGCCAGCGTTTCAAAATCGCACATTGAAATTATCCTTCAGAAAATGGCGCAAATCCTGATGGCACAAGGGATTTCGTGCTTTGGCTGCCCGCTCTCTCGCTACAAGTTATATCCCTTATCGGGCGACTGCCGGGAAGATTTACTTCCCCGCGCGCGAGAGCAATCCCTGCTGCGTTTCGGCCTTGCTGTTCTGTGCGGGAACAAGCAGGTCACCACTTTTGAACTTACACTCTCTCCTTCGGTGGAGAATTGAACAGGAGGTCTTACCATGAAGAAATTTGTTGAAAAAGATGTCGCAGAGAACCCTCTGTACCATGATACCTGGAAACTGCTGAAAAAATATCGCGACGTGGTTTGGAGCTTGGAGATTTCCGTCCAGCATGTGCGGGCCAAGTTTGAGATCGAATACGGCACTTCCATCGAGGAATTTCTGGATTCCGTCTACCTGGCCGGCGCAGACCTGAACGGGAGTGACATTGAGCACCATGCCAAGTGCATTGAGCGCAGCCACAAGATGCTGAAACTCCTGGATTCGGCAGTCGAATTGCTCCGCACCCGCCATAAGAACGGCGAGGCGTATTACTGGCTGCTGTACTACTCCTTCCTCTCTCCCCAGCAGCTGAAGAATGTGGAGGAAATCATCGAGAACCTGCGCCCGCACATCCGGGACATCTCCTTCCGCACCTACTACCGCAAGCGGCGGGAGGCCATTGACGCCCTCAGCTCGGTGCTGTGGGGCTACACCTCCAAGGACAGTCTGGATGTGCTGGAGCAGTTTTTCCCGGAGCCAAAAGCCACCGAAAAAAAGGCGAGCAAATAATTGGCACACTTCGGGATTGAAATTGGCGCGTTCCTGCCCTTGAGCCGTAAATCCCTATGTGTTAGACTGAATATGCTCAAACTTGTATCCAAAACTGAACGGGCGGCGAACAGCACCTTTTCCAAGGTGCTTTTTTGCTGCCTAAATGGTCTTTGGCCGGAGAAGGAGTCCACATCTGCACGACGGATGCGGGCTCCTTCTTTGCTTCTTTGAGCGACGAACATCACATTTGGATTGGAGGTCCGCAAATTGAAAAAACTGAAAATTCCTCAACAGCAGCGGCGGGAAGACGATAGCAGCCCGCCTCGTCGAGTTTCCATCGGCCGGATCGCCTATACGGCGTTCCTCTGTGTGACGATGGCAATGATGTTCTGCCAGCCGGCCTTTGCCGCAACCGATGTTTGGACGAAGGCCAAGGAGATCATGCAGGATGTCTACACGCAGATCCTCGCCATCTCCACCATTGCGGCCATCGTGACCGCCTCGGTGGCGCTTCTGCTCATGAACTTTTCCCGCTCCGGCCGGACAGTCGATGAGAGCCGGGCATGGCTGAAGCGTATCTGCATCACTTGGGCCGTCCTCAATGGTCTTGGATTCATCATGGCTTATGTGACGCCTCTGTTCTCTGGTGGTCAGTGGACAGGCTGATCGCCGCCGCAATATACCCACTGGAAGGAGGCGTAAGCTATGGGTATTCTGGATGGCATCGTTGAATGGATCGCGGAGCAGGTAATGGCCGGCCTTGACCTGGTGACCACTTCGGTTTTGGGCGCTCTGGGCTGTGACATGGCTGTTTTTCTGCGGTACTTTCCCGCTGCCGAAACGATGTATAGCGTCTTTGTGGCGCTGGCTGTCGGCATTATCCTGCTGAATTGGGTCTGGCAGCTGTTCAAAAACTTCGGCCTGGGCGCAGGGATTGAGGCGGAAGATCCGGTCAAATTGAGCATCCGGTCGGTCATTTTCATCCTGCTGGCGCTCTTTTCCGATGAAATCGTCAACATCGTCCTGACCATCGGCGGCACGCCGTACCGCTGGATCATGGATTCGGAGCTGCCGCCCCTCAGCTTTGCCGATTTTAACTCGGTCATGCTGGTGATCATCGGCGTTTGCGCCAATGGCGCTGTGGCACTGATCACCTTGATCCTCGTCATCATCCTGGCCTGGAACTACCTGAAATTACTGCTGGAGGCGGCGGAACGGTATGTTCTGCTGGGCGTGCTGGTCTATACGGCGCCGGTCGCTTTTTCGATGGGCGCAAGCCAGACCACATCGAACATTTGGAAATCCTGGTGCCGGATGCTGGGCGGGCAGATTTTTCTGCTGATTATGAACGCCTGGTGCCTGCGCCTGTTCACGAGCATGGTTGGCTCTTTTATTGCCAATCCGCTCTCTTTGTAAGGAGGGGCGCTTTGAAAAGATTCAAGAAAATTTTGTTCCTCGCGCTGATGGTTGCAGCCCTCTCCTGCCTGTTCTGCCAGCCGGCCTTTGCCATCTCTGAGGAAGAAGTGCAAGCCCAGGTGGACGCTGTGGGCAAGGAGGCGGTTTCCGGCAATGTCCTGATCTGGTTCATGTGTGCGATAGGCTTTTTGAAGGTATCGCAGAAAATCGACTCGTTCATGGCAAGCCTGGGTGTCAATGTAGGACACACCGGCGGCAGTATGCTGGCCGAGGCCATGATTGCGGCCAAGGGCATCGGCGGCTTTAAGAACTTTTCCAGCCATCACTTTGGCGGCGGACGCAGCAGCAACTCTACCCATGTCAATGCCAATGGCGGAGGTGGGAAAAGCGGTGCCGCCGGATTTGGTGCAGGCTTTGCCAGCGGCGGTCTGGCCGGCGTGATTAAGCGGAATGTCACGAACAATGCCGTCAAAACGGCCACAACGCCCTCGGATGCCAAGCCTTCCGGCCTCGGCGGTCTTGTGGGCGGTGCTGCAGGCGGTGTTGGCGGCCACATTTATTCTTCTTCAGTGAGCAAGGGCGGCAATTTTGCAAATAATGTCATCGGTTCCGTGGCTACTGGGAACATCACCCAAATGGGCACGATCACCGGTGAGAAGGCAGTTGAAGCCCTGCACTCCTATATGGGCCACACGGCACTTGGGCCTGGGGCAGAGAATATCCCCACCTACCAGAATGTCGAAATCGGCGGCGGCCGTATCACCGGCACGGAGGTCACACCGGAACACCCGGAGGGCATTTCCTTCGGTATGTACCATGCAGACCAGTATGTTGCGCCGGAGGGCCAGTACACGACGGTTCACGCCGCAGACGGCACTGCCTGGTATAAGCAGTATGCGGTGGACGCGGTGGACAAGACGCCCTACATGGCTCCGGACGGCTCGATTGCCTACAACGAGTCCATTGTGAAGAAGCTGCCGCCCACCCCCAAACGAAAGGATAAGATCTGATGGCTGAAGAACGCAAGGATAGCTTTGCTGAAACGGTAGACACTGCAGCCTCTGCAGCACATACGGTCAAGGGCGCCATCAAGGCCGGCAAGGCAATTTCAGGCGCGGCCAAGGGCGCTGCAGCCGGTGGTCCCTATGGGGCTGTGGCCGGGGCGGTCTGGGCCGGGCGCAAGCATATCGGCAAGATCATCGCCGTCATCATCATTCTGCTTTTGCTGCCGGTCCTGTTTATTTTGATGCTGCCCGGGCTGATTTTCGGCGGTTTGATCAATGCTTTTTCGCCGGCAGACACGGAGCAGCCTGTCCTCAACAGCGAAACTGCTATCGTAGAGAACGCCAACGACATCACTTTTACCATCAATTCCATCTTGGGCGAGGCGCTGGACGATGTGATGGCCCGCATTGAAGCGGACTTTGCTTCTTCCGGCGCTGACCAGATGGAGATTAAAAATCCCTATTCCTCCGGCCCTGTCTACAACGCCAACCTTATCATCTCGCAGTATTGCGCTGCCCGGGATGAAGACTTTGAGAGCATATCACTGGATGACCTGGCCGCTGTCCTGCGTGAGAACAAAGAGAATCTGTACTCCTATACCAGCGTGCGGGAGAGTCGTGAGGTCACATCGGAAGACCCGGAGACCGGGGAGGAAACCACAACCACCGAGATCTGGATGGTCTACACCATCCGCTACAACGGCGAGTCTTACCTTGCTGACCATGTTTTTGCGCTTACGGATGAGCAGAAAGAGCTTGCCTCCGATTATGCCTCAAACCTGAGCATGTTCCTGGGGGACGGCCTGCTGCAGAACCTGACAGAATGGACCGGAAACAGCATTCCCTCCCTGGGCGATGTGACCTTTACAGACGGTGTGACGCCGGTGGTCTATTTCAATCAGCTGGACGAGCGTTATGCCGGCCAGCCATACGGCACCGATAATATCGGCGGCTACGGGTGCGGGCCTACCGCCATGTCTATTGTGGTGTCCTCTCTTACGGACGAAACTGTGGACCCGGTGGCGATGGCCCAGTGGTCCTACGAAAATGGGTACTGGTGCAAGAGCAGCGGCTCCTATCACGCACTGATCCCCGCTGCCGCTGAGGCATGGGGCCTGCCGGTATCCGGCTGTACGACTTCCGAGCCCCAGCGGATATTGGATGCCCTCGCCGCTGGAAAGCTGGTCGTGGCGATCATGTCAGAAGGTCACTTTACTTCGTCCGGGCATTTTATCGTTCTCCGTGGTGTGAAAGACGGTCAGATTATGGTGGCGGACCCGGCCAGCTATAAGCGCAGCGAACAGCTCTGGGATCTGTCCATCATCCTAAATGAAGCAAGCCGCCGTGCGGGAGCGGGCGGTCCTTTCTGGATCATTGGCTGACCTGCCCCCTCGGCTGCGGAAACGAGGTAATACATGAGCAACAAAAACGACCATGATACTTATATCATACCGCCGAATTTTATAGAAACAGGCACCTTTTTCGGCGGTATGTTCCGTGCGCGGAATGTGATCGAGGCCGGCATCCTGGTGTTTGCCATCGGGGCGCCGGTTTTTCTGTTCCTTCCGTTTGGGCTGACCACCCGCATCATTATTTTGTGCCTGACCGCTCTTCCGGTAGGGCTTGTCGCTTTGATCGGCATATCCGGTGAGAGCCTTTCGCAGTTCCTGGTCATCTTTTTGAAGTACCTGCGGAACCGCCGCGTTGTCGGCGGTGACGGTGAGCAGCCGGAGGATAAGGCGGCGCCCTCCAAATCGGCCGGCAAGCATCTCAAGCAGCGGCCTCCCAAGGAGAAAAAGCCAAAGGCCCCGAAGCGTCGGCGGTCTGGTGAGGCAGATTTTCCGGCCGAGTTTGATGAAGTGCGCAGCTATGAGATCCGTGAAAAGCTGCGGCCCAAGAAAAATGCCAAAAAGGAGCGTCCTGCCAAGGCTAATAAGGCGAAAAAGAAAGCAAAGAAGCGCCCTGAAAAGGGGCGCCTGCCTAAACGCCCTGCCCATGTCAAGGAGCAGAAGCCCGCCTGCCTCAATCCGGTGGCGGATTATCTGCCCATTGAGAAGGTGGAGAACGGCATTATCTATACCAAAGACCATCGGTTTGTCAAGGTGGTCGAGGTTGTCCCTATCAACTTTATGCTGCGGAGCGCCCGGGAGCAGAGGAATATTATCTACTCCTTCGTTTCGTACTTGAAAATCTCGCCCGTCAAGCTTCAAATCAAGGTCCTGACCCGCCGTGCGGACATCAACCGCCACCTGGACACGGTGCGCCGGGAGATGGCCCATGAGGAAAACGAGCAATGCCGCTTGATGCAGGAGGATTACCTGAATTTTGTGCAGCAGGTCGGCTCCCGTGAGGCTGTTACACGGCGGTTCTTTTTGATTTTCGAGTATGAGCCCTGGGCCAATACCCGGCGGTCGGAGCAGGAAGATGAAGCAATCCAGTCCCTCCAGAGCGCCGTCCATACGGCCTCCAACTACCTGCGCCAGTGTGGGAACGAGGTCATCGTCCCCGAAAACGAGGACGAATTTACCGTTGATGTCCTCTATAACCTGCTGTGCCGGAATGAGAGCGCCGTCAAGCCGCTGTCGGTACGGGCGCAGGAGGTAGTGGCGCAGTATATGGAGCAAGGCCGGGAGAATGAAATAGACCATATCCCGGCAGCGGAGTTTGCCGCCCCCCGAAGCATTGATTTTTCCCACGGGCGCTATATCTGTATTGACGGCTTGTACTATGCCTATCTGCTGATCCCCTCGGACGGGTACAAAACGCAGGTGCCGGCGGGCTGGCTGAGCCTGATCGTCAATGCCGGTGACGGCATCGATATGGATATGTTCCTCGCCCGCCAGCCCAAAGAGCGCATCATCCAGCGAGTGGGCCAGCAGCTCCGTATCAACCGCTCTAAAATCAAAGACGCCAGCGACACAAACACCGATTTTGACGACATCGACGGCGCCATCCGGAGCGGATATTTCTTAAAGGAGGGTCTTGCCAACAACGAAGATTTTTATTACCTGAACCTGCTGATTACTGTGACGGCCCCCACTGTGGAGGATTTGGAGTGGAAAGTCAGTGAAATGAAAAAGCTCCTGCTTTCGCAGGATATGAATGTCAGCGCCTGCCACTTCCGTGAAGAGCAGGCGTTTCTTTCTGCCCTCCCGCTGGTCTCTATGGAGAAAGGGCTCTATGAGCGCGGCAAGCGCAACCTGCTGACGGGCGGCGCGGCCAGCTGCTATCCCTTCACCTCGTTTGAGATGTGCGATGACAATGGCATCCTTTTGGGAGTCAACAAATATAACAGCTCCCTGATTATCGTGGATATTTTCAATTCCTCGATCTATAAGAACGCCAATATGGCGATCCTGGGCACCAGCGGTGCCGGTAAGACCTTTACTCTTCAACTGATGGGGCTCAGGATGAGGCGCAAGAACATCCCCGTTTTTATCATTGCGCCGCTAAAAGGGCACGAGTTCCACCGGGCCTGTGCCAATGTGGGCGGAGAATTTATCCAGATCTCCCCGGCCAGCCCGCACTGCATCAATGTCATGGAGATCCGCAAGGTGGATCGGTCGGTCAATGAACTGCTGGACGGTCCCGGTATCCAACTCTCGGAACTGGCGGCGAAGATCCAGCAGCTTCACATTTTCTTCAGCTTACTCATTCCCGATATGAGCCATGAGGAGCGTCAGCTGCTGGATGAGGCGCTGATCCGCACCTACAACGCCAAAGGCATTACCCATGACAACGCCTCTCTGGAAGACCCGGCCAATCCGGGCCACTACCGGGAGATGCCGGTGCTGGGCGACCTGTATGAGATTTTGAAGGCCGCCCCGGAAACCACACGAATGGCCCATATCCTCAACCGTCTGGTGAACGGTTCCGCCAGCACCTTTAACAAGGCCACCAATGTGCGGTTGGATAACAAATACACCGTACTGGACATTTCCTCCCTCACCGGCGACTTGCTGACTGTGGGGATGTTTGTCGTGCTCGACTTTGTGTGGGACCGCGCCAAAGCTGACCGCACCGAGGAAAAAGCCATTTTTATCGACGAGTGCTGGCAGCTTCTTTCCGGCGCCGGCGCCACAGGCACCCGGCTGGCCGGTGATTTCGTGCTGGAGATTTTCAAAACCATCCGCGGCTATGGCGGTTCAGCGGTCTGCGCCAGCCAGGACCTGAACGACTTTTTCAATCTGGACGAGGGCCGTTTTGGGAAAGGCATCATCAACAACAGCAAAACCAAGATCATCCTCAATCTGGAGGATGACGAGGCGGAACGGGTTCAGGAGACCCTGCACCTGTCCGACGCGGAAACGATGGAGGTCACCCACTTTGAACGCGGCAACGGCTTGATTTCCACCAATAACAATAACATCATGGTGGAATTTAAGGCAAGTCCGCTGGAAAAGGACCTGATTACTACCGACCGCCGCGAGCTGCGCGAAATTTTGGAGCGCAAGCGCCGCGAACAGGAATTTGCGTAGGTTCAAATGATATATATGCGAGGTGAATCCCATGTTTTGATGTACCGCGCTGGGTGTGCGTCTATATGACGCCTTCCATGAAGAAAAGCGCCGGTTTGACGCCCAGATGGCGTCTTTCCGGCGTTCCAATATCCGACAAGGCGTTCCGATGACGCCTTGATGACGCCATTTGATAAAGGAGGTGAGCCCCCATGAAGACCAGGGCTGAAATCTATGGAAATGAGGCTGCGGACTTGCTGCGGACGGTCACAATGTACCCTGGCCTCAGTGAACAGCAGCTTCTTTGTTTTCACCCTGGCAAAGAAGATACGGCAAAGGCTCTGCTCTCCCACCTGGAGAGGCAGGGCCGTATTTTTCAAACAGAAAGCGGCGGCTATTTCCCGGCCGGCCAGTCAGCTAAAATTGACCGGGCGCTTGTCCGGGCAGTATGGGTCCTGCTGGACTTCATTCAGCGGGCCGATTACCATGCTCCCGCTGATTTTCCTGTCAAGATCGTTTTCTTTGCCGATGGCGAACTCTACGAGGTAGCCTGCGTTGAGGACGGGCAGGAGGCGCTTGTCTGCCATGCCCTGCGGGGCAATAAGGGAGGCAGCCGCCGCATTATTCTGGTCGATTCACCGGCGCAGATCGCCAAAATCGACTGTCCCGGCATTTCCGGGTTCTGCACCGTAGAGGAAAACGGCCAGACACACTATTTCAAGAAAGCAGGAGGCACATGATTGGACCGAAAACTTATATCCCGCCGGATTGGGAGCATTCTTGATGATATATCCCGGCTGAGCAACGCGCTGTATGCGATGGACACCACCGACATCCAGCGTTACCCTGATAACTATGAGACTCTTTCCACCGATGCCGCGCTGCGGGCAGAGCGTATTGCCTGCCGGCTGCGGCATCTGATTTATTCCAGCACGACGATCCGCAAGGGCGATTATCTTAAATCCGCCAGTGTGATGCACGGCATCACCATCACCTATGAAAACGAGGTGCTTGCGGTGACGCTGCCCAGCCTTCTGCCAAAGCGCAGGCAGCGGCAGAGCGCCGAGTTTCTGCTGGACCCCCTCTATTTTGCCCTGGAGCAGTACGCCAAAGAGAACACTTTGCCCCATTACCGAGAATGTGTTGTCTGCTTCGCCCAGGTGTATGACCAGGCGCTCCCCACCAGGCGGGTGCGCGACTATGACAACTTGGAGGAAAAGCAGATTTTAGATCTACTGTCCTCTTTTGTAATGGCTGATGATACCGGCCTGCTGTGTGATGCCTATAACACCGCCGAGCTGGGCGAGCAGGACTGCACGATGATTTTCGTCATGGAGAAGCACCGCTTTCCCGGGTGGCTTGCAGAGCATAAATCAAGCCTGAAATCCATCTCGGATTTTTGAGCATTTTGGGCCCCTTGCAGCCCGACATCCCGCGAAGCCGCCGAAAGCCCCGGATTTTCGGGCTTGCGGCCACTTGGGAGAAGCTTTATTTTACCGAAGTTCTCAGTCATTACGGTAAAAATCCAGCACCGACAAAGGAGGTGATCCCTTGGGAAAAGCAGCCGCACTTTTCCACAGCCGGATACGCTCCCGTTCCGGCTTTTATCGCTGACCGCCATCTCTGGAGAGTTCCCAACCAGCCAGCTGAACCGTCTCCCGGCCAGCCCCTACTATCTGGAGGCGGTCGTGACCTCGCTCAAAAAGAGCGGGCTGCTGCGGACCTACTACCGCGACAGGCTCCGGGGCTATCGGCTGGGGGCAAAGGCCAAGGCCGCCCTGCTGGACGGCTGGCCGGAGCATTTCTCTTCCTACCTGACCGGCGACACCGACACCAACCGCCTCAAGAGCGAGGTGAACCGGCGGCTCCGGCTCCACCGCCTCGCGGAAACCTATATCACGATGGACAATGCGGGGATCGGGCTCTTTCAGGATGAAAAGCCGAAGGTCTTTTCGCCGCAGGGCTATCACGGCGAAGCCATCGAGTATCCCGCCTTTTACAGTTCCCGGGAGGTCAAGGAAATGGGAATCGACACCACGCAGGTGCGAAGCTCCCGGTTCGCAGGGGTGCTTCTGGCGCCCACCGGCATTTTTGTCACCTACAACAGCGGCACAGCCCTGATGAAATGGCGCTGCAAGTCTGAGATGCGAGTAAAGGCGCTGATGTGGAGTGTCCTGTGCCAACAGCGTCTGGCCGGGCAGTACCGCGCCGAAGATGTGCATGGGCTGGTGCTGGGCGAGAGCATGGAACTGGCCTACCAGATGCTCACCAGTACCGGCGGGGCCAAGCACGACTATTTCATGCTGGACGGCAGCTACGACCATTTTTATTTTCTCACAAATAACCACCAGGGGGAGGTGATCCTTGCTTTACTGTGTAACCCCTTGAAAACCGCAGAGCTTAACCGCATTCTGTCCCAGGGTCTGATTACCGGAAATGCCGGAAGAGCCATAGAGCAGGATGCCGCGGAGCGGGACGGCACGCCGGTGCTGTTCGGCTACTCCTGCGATTTGCCCCGGATCACACGCTTTAACACCTCCCTCGACCTGATGGAGCGCCCCGGCACGCTGATCTGTTTTGACTTCCAGGCAGATGTGCTGCGCCGCTACTGCGGCGGCCGGGTCCGCTTTCAAACCATTGATTTCACAAAATTCGAGGGGAGG
>OFMJ01002325.1_pt1 | contig 11220 bp, 9 predicted proteins | sample 1541801 | NCBI WGS metagenome assembly OFMJ01 (sample SAMN04209234, study PRJEB22552) | human gut metagenome | biome: gut; material: feces | host: Homo sapiens | place: USA: Oklahoma
CTCTGTTGAAGGACTAACCGCCTACCATTCTCATGTAGTGCCTTGTCTTATTCTATCAAATCAGTTGCCCATGACAAGATATTCTCTATTATTGTTCAGAAATAATTTGAGAGAAAATCTCACAACAGAATAAAGTCCTTGAGAATATTGAAAAGTTCGCTGAAAAGCAAGGTTTACAGACAATTTTCTTCAAAGAAAAGGTATCGCAGAATACCGCAAAATATCGTAACAGATTTTTAAAATGGAGTAAATATTTCAAGAAGATATGAAAGGAATGACGCAGATAGTAGAGATATTGTCTGCGTTATTTTTTGAGATTATAATAGTGCAAATAATTGTAAAGTATGATATTATGAGAAGCAAATTAGAATTTGAGGTGATAACATGAAAAAGAAATCTCATACAAACAATAATGGGTTAGCGACGGGTCTATGTATTGGTGTTGCTATTGGTACATCTTTGGGTGTTGTATTCAATAACACTAGCACGGGAATAGCGATAGGTATAGGTGCTGGATTATTTCTTGGTACTATTTATGACTCAAAAAAGAAGCGAAAAGATGATGATGACGAAGATTAAGTAGAGCAGAATTTCAGTTTGTTTAGCTGATAATGCAATGAAAAAATAAGAAGTTGTAAAAGAGACCAACTATGAAAGATAAAAGCATTTTAATCAGTATAGGTATTATTATTTATATTGTTATGTCTGGAATTGATAGATAAGTTAGATAGCAGGCTGGAAATGATTGAACTTTCAAGTGATGATTTAGCAGAGCAACGTTTTGAACGGGAATATAGGGAACAGAACGAAGTTTTGTCCTCGGATAAGTTAATACGCATAGGATAAATGGGAGTATAATGGGAGTAACAGAAAATGCTATGGGAGTACAAAGTGCTTGAAAATGGCTTAAATAAAGGGAAAATCAAGATGTGATTTGTACTCCCTGGTTATTTTATTATGTGTATCAGGCAACGCCGTATAACTTGGGCGGAACGCCATTCTAATCAATATGATATAATTAAAACAGATAGCGGACATTATGGAGGAAGAAAAATTGTTTGATTATGAAATGCTGCAGTCTTATAATGAACTGGAAATGTTGGTGTATAGATATGTGATGGAACATAAAGAAGAAGTCAAATACATGACCATACGGGAATTGGCAAAAGCAGTTCATGTGTCTACGTCAACAATAGTACGTTTTTGTAAAAAAACAGGATGTGACGGATATTCGGAATTTAAAGTACAGTTTAAAATGTATTTGAAAGAAGAAAATAGAAAACGGGTTGAGAAGACAAAAGATAATGGCGTGGATGAAATTATGCGTTTTTTTCATACAGTAACGTCAACAGAATATGAAGAAACGATTAATGAAGTTGCACAAGCAATTCTGGAGGCAAAACAATTAATCTTTATTGGCATAGGAACGTCCGGAATTTTAGGAAAATATGGTGCCAGATATTTTTCAAATCTTGGGAAATACAGTCAATATATAGAAGATCCATACTATCCGATTCGTGAGGATATGGAAGCAACGGTTGTAATTGCGCTATCAGAATCCGGGGAGACGCAGCAGACGCTGATGATGGTGGAAAGGTTTAAGCAACATAATTGTAAGCTTTTCAGTATTACAAACAAGCCGTCCTGTACATTAGCAAAAATGTCAGATTATAATCTGGCTTATTTTATCAGCAGGCGTTTGGTTCATGAAGAATACAATATTACAACACAGGTACCTGTTCTTTATTTGCTGGAAATAATAGGGAGGCGGTTGGAATAATTTTGAGATACAACATGTTTCGTGAATGAAACATGTTTTTTTCATTCATACAATTTTCTAAAACTACTGATGTACTAGGAACTTTTTAAAAAATGTATATAATAAAAATCATAAAGCACCGGTGTGAAAAAAACGGAAAGGGGTAGCTGAGATGGCTATTGATTATCGAATTACAGCGAAAGAGCTGGTTAAAGAATTAGGTGGGAACGATAACATTACAAATGTAACTCACTGTGCAACAAGATTGAGATTTATTTTAAAAGATGAGAACATTGTGGATTCTACAAAAGTAACAAGGATTCCAGGGGTCATCACAACCGTACAGGCAGGCGGACAGTATCAGGTAGTAATTGGAAATCACGTAAAGGATGCATTTGATTTTGTCATGGAATTGGTTACAGTAGATGAAAACCAGGCAAATGTATCAAAAAGCAAAGTAGGGGTGTTCAGCAGGCTTGTTGATGTTATCTCAAGTATTTTTGCACCGTTTTTGTATACATTGGCTGCCTGTGGTATCCTTCAAGGAATATTGGGAATCCTTGTGGCTTTAAATGCAATTGATACAACAGGAGGGACATATCAGATTCTGAATTTTATATCATGGACCGCGTTTACGTTTTTGCCTGTACTAATTGCTGTTACGGCATCCAAGAAATTTGGAGTAAATACTTATGCGGCAGTTGTGATTGCCTGTGCACTGGTCTGTCCAGACTATATTAGTATGGTGAATGCCGGAGATCCGGTATATTTTCTAGGAATGAGAGTGCAGCTTTTAAGCTATACATCTTCCGTTATTCCGATTATCCTTGCAATTTGGATTGCATCTTATGTACAGAAGTTTTTTGATAAATATTTGCCGATTGTAGTAAGAAATTTATTTTCTCCAATGTTTACAATTACAATTATGGTTCCACTCACATTATTAGCATTTGGACCGATTGGAAATACAATTGGTGGGGCAATTGGAGGAGTATATAACTATTTATATGGATTGAGCCCGATTGTTGCCGGAATTATTGTTGGTGGTTTATGGGAAGTTCTTGTGATATTAGGCGTACATTGGGGAATTACTCCTGTCACGGTAGGAAACTATGCGGCATTAGGGTATGATACATTTACAGGGCTTCAGGCATCCGCTGTATTTGCGCAGGCAGGGGCGGCATTTGGTGTATTTTTAAAGACAAAGGACAAAGAAATGAAGGGTGTGTCTGCATCGGCTGCAATTACAGGTTTGTTTGGAATTACAGAACCGGCAATATATGGAGTGAATTTGAGATTGAAAAAGCCGATGATCTGCGGATGTATCGCAGGAGCGGCGGCAGGAGCAGTTGCAGGTGGATTTCAGGCAGTATCCTGGGGATACAATATGCCAGGTATTGCTACGATTCCGGCATATTTTAAAGCAGGTCACATGGGGCAGTTTTTGGGATTTCTTCTTTCTATTGTGATTGCATTTGTTCTTGGAGTCATTTTGACGTATCTGGTAGGATTTGAGGAGCAAGTAGAAGAGTCTGGAGTGGAAAATACAAAAGAAGCAAGCTGTGCAGTTTCTGAATCAGAGAGAAGTTTTGAACTTGCTAATCCGGTGCAAGGAATGGTGATCCCGGTATCGGAAGTAAAAGATGAGGTGTTTGCGTCAAAAGGAATGGGGGATGGTGTAGGAATTATTCCTTCGGATGGGAATGTTTATGCACCATTTGATGGAACTGTGGAAGCAATATTTCCTACTGGTCATGCAGTAGGCCTTTCAGCAAATGGAATAGAAGCATTGATCCATATTGGAGTCAATACAGTGGAACTGAATGGGAAAGGGTTTCAGGCAAAGGTAAAACAAGGAGATCATGTCAATAAGGGAGATTTGCTTGTAACCTATAACAAGGATTTTGTAGAAGAACAAGGATATGATCCCACTGTTATTTTTGTTGTCACCAATATGGAGGACGAAGCACAGTTGGAAATGGAAACGGGAAAAGAAAAAAATGCGATGGAAGCAGTAATGTATATCAAACGTTAGGAGGTTATCAGATGAATAAAATGCCAGAAGATTTCCTTTGGGGAGGAGCAGTTGCCGCCCATCAGGTGGAAGGAGCATGGAATGAGGGAGGGAAAGGCGTCAGCATTGTAGATGTTCTGACCGCAGGAGAGCATGGAGTAGATCGCAGAATTACAGAAGGTGTGCAAGATGGATGCTATTATCCAAACCATGAAGCAATAGATTTTTACCACCATTATAAAGAAGATGTGAAATTATTTGCTGAGATGGGATTTAAGTGTTTTCGCACGTCCATTGCATGGACAAGAATATTTCCGAATGGTGATGATGAGCAGCCAAATGAATCCGGGCTTCAATTTTATGATGATTTGTTTGATGAACTTTTGAAATATGGAATTCAACCGGTGGTTACACTTTCACATTTTGAAATGCCATATCAACTTGTAAAAGAGTATGGTGGTTGGAAAAATAGAAAGTTGATTGATTTTTTTGTAAAATACGCATTGACGGTTATGGAGCGGTATAAAAACAAGGTAAAGTATTGGATGACTTTCAATGAAATCAATAATCAGAAAAATTATAAATATCCACTGTTTGGATATACATGCTCCGGAGTGATCTTTACGAAGGAAGAAAATCCGGAAGAGTGTATGTATCAGGTGGTGCATCATGAATTGCTGGCGAGTGCTTTGGTAGTAAAAAAGGGGCATGAGATTAATCCTGAATTTCAAATTGGCTGCATGGTTGCCTTTGTTCCGTTGTATCCTTATTCTTGTCATCCGGAAGATATGATGTTTTCTACATTGGCCATGCACGACAGATATCTTTTTGGAGATGTACATGTAAGAGGAGAATATCCGTCTTACATTTTAAAAGAATGGGATAGAAAAGGTTTTCATATCAATATGAAAGCAGAAGATGCAAAAATACTTCGTGAAGGAAAGGTAGACTATGTGGGATTCAGTTACTATATGACGAATGCTGTGAAAGCAAATGCAGTAGCTGATGGAAATGGATTGGATGGATTTCCGGGAAGCGTCAGCAATCCTTTTGTCAAAAAGAGTGACTGGGGATGGCAGATCGATCCGATTGGTTTACGGTATGCATTGAATTTGTTGTATGAAAGATATCAGAAACCATTATTTATTGTGGAGAATGGTTTTGGAGCAATTGATGAGGTTCAGCAAGACGGAACGATTGAAGACGATTACCGTATCGCATATTTAAAAGCGCATATCGAAGAATTTGAGAAGGCTGTTCTGTTAGATGGTGTGGAACTGATGGGATATACTCCATGGGGATGTATTGATTGTGTATCATTTACTACCGGGGAAATGAAAAAACGTTATGGCTTCATTTATGTGGATAAGGATAACGATGGGAATGGATCGTTGGAGAGAAAAAAGAAAAAATCTTTTTTCTGGTATAAAAAAGTGATCGAAAGTAGTGGGGAGAATCTATAACAATAGAAATTGGCAAGGAGCCATCGCGCTCTAGATGAATATCTCATCTAGGGCGCGATGGTTCTTTTATGTAAATACCGTTTCATGTAGGAGGAATGCAACTGGAAAGGACATATATAATCGTAAAGAGACGTAAAATGATTGACAATACCTTATAGCTACGCAATAATAAAAGTGAAGCTAGAGTATATGTTTAAGAAAAATACAATAGAAAATCCGTTGGATAAGTTTGGAATTTTGTATTCTGATAAGGCGATAGAGAAAATGATAGAAGCGGATGTAGAATGGGAAAATTTTGATGGAAGAGGAAAGACTATAATGTTAACTGTACAACAGATGATAGAATTATTGAAAAAGGATGTTGTTCCGGCGCTTGGATGTACAGAACCGGTCTGCGTGGCGCTTTGTGCAGCGAATGCCGGAAAGCTTATGAAGGATTCGTCAAAGAATCTGATAGATAGAATCGAAGTGGAAGTGAATGCTGGAATTTACAAAAACGGAATGTCAGCAGGAATTCCGAATTGTTCGGAAGTGGGACTGAATCATGCGGCAGCTTTGGGAGCAGTACTTTCGAACCCGGAGAAAAAACTGGAACTTTTAGAAGATATTACAACTTCTGTTTCCGAGCAGGCTGCCAAGCTTATTGCGGAGGATATGGTGCATGTGTACTTAAATGAGAAAGAACAAAAGTTGTATGTAAAATGTACCATTTATGCGGCAGATGCAGAGTATTCCTGCACAATCCGGGATGCACATACAAATATAGTGGAACTTCAAAAAAACGGAGAGACGCTTTGGGAAGCGGATAAAGAAAACGGAAGCAATCTGAATGACAGCCTTGTGGAGAATTTGAAAAATATGTCGATAGCAGAGATTCGTGGGTTGGTAGATCAGGTGCAAGAGGAGAAACTTCTTTTCTTATTGGATGGAGTGAAGATGAATGAGGAGCTTTCACAATATTCCAAAACAGAGAAGACAGGAGTTGGAATTGCAGATGCTCTGCGGACAGAGGCGGGGACAGCAATTTTGTCAAATGATCTTCTTACACGCATTCTAGAAAAAGTCACTTCTGCAGCAGAGAGCCGTTTGGATGGGTGCCCGCTCCCAACTATGAGCAGCTCGGGGGCAGGAACAAAAGGGCTGGTCGTGATCCTTCCGGTGAGTGAAACGGCAAATACTATCGGCGTATCACAGGAAAAGAAAGTGCGTGCCTTAGCACTAGCGCATCTTTTGAACCGCTATATCAATGCGTATATTGGGAAACTTTCCCCGATGTGTTCTTGTGTGATGGCTTCCTCGACAGCAGCATCTGCAGGAATTACATACTTGCTTGGGGGAACAGATGCACAGATCGGCTATGCCATTCGAAATATGGCGGGAACAGTAACGGGCATGATTTGTGACGGTGGAAAGGTTGGCTGTGCCTTAAAAGTAGCAACAGGATCGACGGCTGCGCTTATGAGTGCGGTTACTGCAATACATAATGCACCATTACGGATAAGCGATGGAATCTGTGCAGAGAGTCCGGAACAGTGTATTCAGAATATGGCGCGGATCGGCATTTACGGAATGGCAGAAACAGACAAAGAAATACTGCGTATTATGACAGAACAATAATAAGATTGAAAGGGAAAACTATGAGTATATATGATACATTGAATACAGAACAGAAGGAGGCCGTATTTCACACGGAGGGACCGCTTCTTATTCTTGCAGGTGCAGGGTCAGGAAAGACAAGAGTGTTGACCCATCGCATTGCCTATTTGATTGAGGAAAAAGGGGTCAATCCATGGAACATTCTTGCCATTACATTTACGAATAAGGCGGCAGGAGAAATGAGGGAACGTGTGGATAACATTGTGGGATTTGGTTCGGAAAGTATTTGGGTCAGTACATTTCATTCCACTTGTGTGCGTATTTTAAGAAGATTTATCGATCGACTTGGTTATGACAATAATTTTACTATTTATGATGCGGATGATCAGAAAACGGTGATGAAAGATGTGTGTCGGTATTTGCAGATCGATACGAAGAATTTTAAAGAAAGGGCACTTTTAAATACGATTTCTTCTGCGAAGGACCAGATGATTCTACCGGAGGAATTTAAACTTCAGGCAGGTGGAGATTTCAGACAACAGAAAATTGCACAAGTTTATGAAGAGTATGAGAAAACATTGAAATCGAACAATGCTCTTGATTTTGATGATCTTCTTGTAAAAACAGTACAACTTTTGGAAACACAACCGGATGTGCTGGAGTATTATCAGGAAAGATTCCGTTATATTATGGTAGATGAATATCAGGATACGAATACGGTACAGTTTAAACTGATCAGTATTCTTGCAGGCAAGTATAAGAATCTTTGCGTAGTTGGCGATGATGACCAGTCTATTTACAAATTCCGCGGCGCCAATATTAAGAATATCCTGAACTTTGAACAGGAATTTGAAGATGCCAAGGTCATTAAGTTGGAGCAGAACTATCGATCTACGTCGAATATTTTAGATGCAGCCAATGCGGTCATTAGCCACAATGTAGGAAGAAAAGACAAGAAGCTATGGACAGAAAACGGGAAAGGTGAAAAAATCAAATTTCGGGAGTTTGATAACGCGTATGACGAAGCAGAATATATTGTGGGAGATATTCGGGAAAATGTAGAGAAAGGATTCTGCACATATCATGGGAATGCGATACTTTACCGGACAAATGCGCAGTCACGTATGTTTGAAGAGCGGTTTGTGACGGCGAATATCCCGTATAAAGTAGTTGGCGGTGTCAATTTCTATGCGAGAAAAGAAATCAAAGATCTGCTTGCATATTTAAAAACAGTGGACAATGGAAAAGATGATCTGGCAGTAAAAAGAATCATCAATGTGCCGAAACGAGGAATTGGAGCAACGACAATCAACCGTGTACAGGAAAATGCAGTAGAACGTGGAATTTCTTTTTATGATGCGCTTTGTAGTGTGGATCTGATTCCGGGAATTGGCCGCGCTTCTTCCAAACTGGAGTCTTTTGTAGCGTTGATCGAGCATCTCAAACAGCGGACAGAGGAGACAAGCATTGCCGGATTGATGGATGAAATCATAGAAATGATAGGTTATGAAGAATATCTGTCAGCAGAAGGCGATGAGGAAGCGGAAGCACGCATGGAAAATATAGATGAGTTGAAGAATAAAATTGTTGCATACGAGGAATCCTGTGAGAATGAAAAGCCTACGCTGAGTGGATTTTTGGAGGAAGTAGCACTTGTTGCCGATATTGATAGTTTAGATGAAAACAGTGACTATGTTGTACTTATGACGCTGCATAGTGCCAAGGGACTGGAATTTCCGTGTGTTTATCTTGCCGGAATGGAAGATGGTCTCTTCCCAAGTTATATGACGATTACTGCAGATGACCCGATGGAAATTGAGGAGGAAAGACGCCTCTGCTATGTTGGAATTACGAGGGCAAAACAAGAACTTACGATGACTTATGCGAGAAGGCGCATGGTTCATGGCGAAACGCAGTATAATAAAATGTCACGGTTTTTAAAAGAAGTTCCGATGCATCTTCTTTCTACTGGAAATAAATTCCGGAAAGAAGAAATAGAGCTTCCGAAACCGACTGCATATATGCAGGCAAAGCAAAGTTTCCATGCAAAGGCATTCCAGACTCCGAAGCCGGTTCAACAATTTGGGAAGGTGAACGGTGGTCCGGGTTATGATGTTGGGGATCGTGTCAAGCACATAAAATTTGGAGAAGGTTTAGTAATTGGCATGAATGCAGGCGGACGAGACTATGAGGTGACGGTGCAGTTTGATAACGTGGGTGTCAAGAAAATGTTTGCCACATTTGCGAAATTGCAAAAAATATAAAAACTGATAAATTAGTAGTAAAAGTGAAGTATTGGTGTTATAATGATAGCAATGATATTTCTATCGTATATTAAGAAGAAAGGACGTGTATCTATGGGCAACAAATTTGAGGATATTATCGCAGCATCTAAAGTAAGTGAATTATTACACAAGAAAGATGAAGACAAAGCAAAGACAACTATTCTGTGGATTCTTGCAGTAATCGGAGTGGTTGCAGCAGTAGCAGGAATTGCATATGCAGTATATTCTTTCTTTACACCGGATTATTTGGAAGACTTTGATGAAGATTTCGAGGATGATTTTGATGATGATGAGTTTTTCGGAGACGGAGACGAAGTTTAGAATTGAATGATGAAGAATGAAGGACGTGGTCAGAAAGCTACGTCCTTTTTATATAGGAGATTTTCATAGAATTCTTGGCAAAAGGAAGCAGAACTGATAGAATGGAAAGACAGAAGAAAAGAATGGAGATTATGATAGATGAAAAAAGGACAGACTTTTGAAGGAATAATTGAAAAAGTAGATTTCCCAAATAAGGGAATTGTGACAGTACCGGAAGAGGGGCGAAATGTAATCGTAAAAAACGGAATTCCGGGACAGAAAATAAAATTTTGTGTGAATAAATTGCGAAAAGGAAAGGCGGAAGGCAGACTTTTAGAGGTGCTTGAAAATTCGCAGCTCGAGACAAGAAAACCCGTTTGTAGTATTTTCCCGGCATGTGGAGGATGCATGTACCAGACAATGTCTTATGAAGATCAGATGAGGATGAAAGGACAACAGGTGAAAGATATTCTGGATGCTGCGATTGACGGAGAATATCTCTTTGAAGGAGTGAAGGCAAGTCCGAAGGAATTTGCTTACCGGAATAAGATGGAATTTTCCTTTGGAGATGAGTATAAAGATGGTCCGTTGTCACTTGGACTTCATAAAAAAGGAAGTACCTATGATGTGCTGACAGCGGGAGACTGTAAGCTTGTGCATGAAGACATGACGAAGATTCTTCTCTGTGTACTAAGATATTTTCAAGAAAGAAATGTCAGCTATTATAAAAAGATGCAGCATGTAGGATATCTCCGCCATCTTCTTCTAAGAAGAGGAGATAAGACGGGAGAGATTCTTGTAAATCTCGTGACAACGACACAAGAAGAACATGATATGCAGCCCCTCGTGGAGGAGCTTCTTGCTCTTGATCTGGAAGGAAAGATTGTGGGGATTCTTCATATTCTGAATGATTCTCTTTCTGATGTGGTCCAGAGTGATGAGACAAGAATTCTTTGCGGACAGGATTATTTCTACGAAGAACTTCTTGGAATGGAATTCAAGATTACACCATTTTCATTCTTCCAACCGAATTCAGGAGGTGCAGAAGTTCTTTATAATACGGTAAGAGAATATATCGGAGATATTGACAATTTGACAGTATACGATCTGTTCAGCGGAACGGGAACAATCGGGCAGATGTTGGCGCCGGTTGCAAAAGAAGTGATTGGTGTTGAGATTATAGAAGAAGCGGTTGATGCGGCGAAGGAAAACGCGGCGCACAATGGTCTTTCCAACTGTAAATTCATCGCAGGAGATGTATTCAAGGTGCTGGATGAAATTGAAGAGAAACCGGATGTGATCGTGCTAGATCCACCACGAGATGGAATTCATCCGAGGGCACTTCCTAAGATTTTGGATTATGGAGTAGATAAAATTGTTTACATTTCCTGTAAGGTGACAAGCCTTGCAAGGGACTTGGAGATGATGCAGGCAAGAGGGTATGAAGTAGTGAAATGCGTGGCAGTTGATCAGTTCGTACATACGGTTCATGTGGAAGTTGTGTGTTTGCTACAAAGACGAACTATGTAGAAATCCTTAATTTTAGGCACTTTTCAAGCATATCATCTTTACGAGTGAGGGCGATAAAATCAGAAATAAAGAGATAAAAAACTATATCAATGTTTCAGTAGTTGTTGATATAGAGTGTGGGAACACAACAAATTAAATATTGAATTTAAGGGGTACTTGTAAAGAAGTATCCCTTTTCAATGTAAGACGTTCAGAAATGAGCGTCTATTTTTTTACCAAAAATGAAAGGAGCATTAGATTTATGAAAAAGATGTTAAAACGATTGTGTACGGG
>OFMJ01002328.1_pt1 | contig 11210 bp, 10 predicted proteins | sample 1541801 | NCBI WGS metagenome assembly OFMJ01 (sample SAMN04209234, study PRJEB22552) | human gut metagenome | biome: gut; material: feces | host: Homo sapiens | place: USA: Oklahoma
ACGCGGTACCACCTTTGTTCACCGGGAAACTTGGGGCGTCTGGTGTGGGGAATGAGACGCTCAGGGGGGCAGAATAGACTTTTGCTGTTGCGGCAAAATTCTGGGATCCGGCCTGCGTTTGGTTTCCTGGCCTTTGGCATCTTTTAACGGGGATGAGGCGGGAGGCCTTAATGGGCAGAATTTATGGGGTCTGCTTTTGGGGGTCCGATTCCAAAGCTACCTTCGGCATTCCTTTCTTCTGAACGTCTTCCAGCCTGGCTTGGATTTTGTGTGTCGTTGATTAATATTTAATCAGCAGGGATTGCGCCAGGACGTTCTTCTCTGTGAAGGGGGGATGCTTACTCCTCTTTTTCATTATCTTTGATATTATGGCGGCTGAACCCTGTAATTTCGGGGTGGCCAATTTATTTTTTACTATAATGAATGAATGGGCTTTTGTCAAGTCCATACCCGTATTGTTTTATGGGTTATGTGAGCGTTCTTAAAGGAGTCTGGGGGGCCGAACTGTTACCTTTTTTATCGAGGTATTCTATGTAGGGCTTTTTATTCACTTTGTGTGAGTTGTTTTTGTACCAGCTGAAAGATTCTTTCAGACCTTCCTGCAGGTGTTTGAGCTCTGGCATCAGTTGATTTTGGGAGGGGACATCGAGGCAGTATTCGTAGTTATAAAAACAGAAATAGTTTCTTTGTTCGATATCCTGGCGCACATTTATAAATTCGGCCTGGCGGCCGGCGACGCGATAGCAGAGATGCACCCATTCGCGGATTGTTACGGTTTCTTTATTTCCTACGTTATAAATGTGTTGGGAGGGTTTGGCGTTAAGAAGGATTTCTGTGAATCTGCATAAATCATGGACATGAAAAAAGCAATCCAAATCTCTACAAGGCCGTCCTTTCCATAGTATTCGATATCCGGCGCTCCTGATTTCATTCTGCCTGTAAGGTAGCCTTTATTTAAGGGCCGGTATTTGGATTTGGGCAGCCATTTTGTGATTGCCATGGCTTCCGTTTTTCCGATGGTTTCCAGCGTGCAGGGGAAAATTGCCCATGTCATGGCCGGTATGGTGTATTCTGTGATATCGTTTCGCGTATCTTTGTCACTTGATACTGCGATCAGATACTCAAATTTACGGGGATCTGTTTCGTTCGTATTATAAATATTTATTCCGAGCAGGCCCTGCTGCTTTTGATTTGACAGCGCCAGTAACGGTTTGTCATGGTTTTCTGTTCGTATCTGGGGGAAAGACTGTCGCTTTACAGAGAAGGCGCCAATGCTTATGGGAACATTATTGACACAAACGGGAATTATATCATCAGCCATGACGGGGATGATGGTGCAGTGGGCAGGAACCTGTTCGATTACCTGGAAGGGCAGGCGGAATTTGATGAAGGATATGCTTCTTCCATGCTGCGGGATAATCCGCCATCTCCGCCAGATAAATGTCGCTGATATCCAGAATCGTTCGCCTTGTTTCCAATCTGTCCGCCCGTACCATCCAGACCAGAAGCGAAAAAATGAGCAGTCCCAACACTGCCGCCGCTGCCATCACACTGGTCTGTTTTTTATTCGAAAATGAAAACTTGCCTTCCTTCATTACCGGTTCCGCCTGATTATATTTTATCGTCCAGCCGTAAAGCTTTATTTTTTATCATCATAGCATCCCGAAGAATGAAAAACAAGACTTTATTACAGTGTTTTCGGATCCGGTTTTTCCGGGTTATATATTACGGTTCAGCCTGGTCTGAACCGTAACTGCCCAGACCTGCCCGGACTGTAACGGTTATGTTCCAATGTCCCCGGTAATCCTGTATTTTCCCGGCGGCAGTCCCTTTTTCTGCCGGAATATGTTGGCAAAATAGTGCTCATCCGAAAACTGCAGCCGGTAAGCAACCTCCTTCACCGTCATCCCCGTGTTTCTCAAAAGCAGGCAGGCCGTGTCTATTTTCCGGGACAGCACATATTCATAGGGTGTCTGGCCATATGCCTTCCGGAAAACCCGAGTCAGCTGGGAAGGGGAAAGGCTGGCTTCCTTTGCCAGCTGTTCAATACTCAGGCGTTCATAAATATGCTCATCCACATATTTCCTAACTGCAACCGCAGTCTCCGGAAGCCGTATTTCCGGCTCCGCCCCCGCCGCTGCATGGGCGGCCAGCTGAAGAAGGATTTCATGGAAAAGGAGGGAGGTCCTGCGTGCCACCTCGGTCCCGCTGCCCTCCTTTTTTTCACAGACATGAAGGAACTCCCGGAATAAAGGATAGACCGGGCAGTCCCGGAAAAGGACCGTCTCCCCCAGGCCGAAGCCTTCCACAAGGGTGTCGCACAGGCTTCCTTTTACATTCATCCATATTTTTTTCCATGGATTGGCCGCATCGGCCTGGTAAAAATGGCTTTTTCCCCGGGGAAGCAGATAAACGTCCCCCTTTGCCGGACGGTAGGTTTCCTCCCCGATCCGCAGCAGGCCTTCCCCTTCCATAATATACTCAAGGATATAGATGGAGGAATTCTCCCTTTCTATATGATAATGGCTGTCAGGATAGGTAATTCCCGTCATCTCAATCTGAAAAACCGGCTCTCCCGGCAGCTGGCCCGGGAGGAATGTAATGATTTGTTCCATAATGCGTGTTTTCCTCAATATTTTGCGTGTAATTTCCATTTATTAACCTATATTATAGCTGTATACTTCAAGTAACGCAAGATGAGCCGGGGCATCCGGCAGAATGGAGGAAATTATGGGGAATATACCTAGACCGGAACATCCTTTTCCGCAGTTTGTACGCGAGGACTGGATGAACCTGAACGGAACATGGGATTTTGAACTTGATTTGAACAACAGCGGGCTGGAAAGAGGCTTTGGAAAAAGGACGGATTTTAAGGACAAGATCCTGGTGCCCTTCTGCCCTGAAAGTGAATTGAGCGGCGTCGGCTACACGGACTTTATCGCAGCCGTATGGTATCACCGCACCGTTACCGTCAGCGCAGAACAGCTGCAGGGAAAGGTTTACCTGCATTTCGGCGCCGTGGATTATGACTGCCGTGTATTTGTTAATGGCACGGAGGCGGGAAGGCACAAGGGAGGCTATGTGTCCTTTGCCCTGGAAATTTCCACGCTTCTGAAGGAAGGGGAGAATCATCTGGTGGTATGTGCACAGGATGATACCAGAAGCCCTATGCAGCCCATCGGCAAGCAGAGCGACCGCTTCTATTCACATGACTGCTCCTATACCAGAACCACAGGTATCTGGCAGACCGTATGGATGGAATTCACGCCTGCCGCACATATCTGCAGCGTCCAGTATTACCCGAATGTAGCGGAAGGCTCCGTAACCATCAAGGCAGTAGTGGAAGGGGAAGGCATCTTCAGCGCCGCCGCTTCCTATGAGGGAACCGCCTGCGGAAGCGCATCCGCCAGGACGGATTCCGGCAACGTAATCGTCACCATCCCCCTGAGCGAAATCCATCTCTGGGAAGCAGGGGCAGGACGCCTTTATGATCTGCAGCTTTCCTTCGGCGATGACAAAGTGAGCAGCTACTTTGGCCTCCGTGAAGTGAAGCTGGACGGCTACCGCTTCCTGATTAACGGCAAGTCCGTATTCCAGCGTCTGATCCTGGATCAGGGATTCTATCCCGATGGCATTTATACGGCGCCCTCCGACGAGGCTCTGGTAAATGATATCCGCCTTTCCATGGCGGCAGGCTTCAACGGAGCCAGGCTGCACCAGAAGGTATTTGAACCCCGCTTCCTCTATCACTGCGACAGGCTGGGTTATCTGGCCTGGGGCGAAATGGCAAACTGGGGCTTTGATCATTCCTCCTATTCCGGCTATGAGGCATTTATTCCGGAATGGATCCAGTCGATTGAAAGAGATTTCAACCATCCCGCCATCGTAGGCTGGTGTCCTTTCAATGAAACCTGGGATTTTGAGGGACGCAGACAGATTGACAGCCTTCTTGCCCTCACATGGAAGATCACCAAGCAGTATGACACCACCCGTCCCTGCATCGATACCAGCGGCAACTACCACGTTGTTACGGATATCTTTGACGTGCATGACTATGAGCAGGATCCCGAAGCATTTGCCGCCACTTATGAGCCGTTTAAAAATGGTACGGGCGTATTCCACGACCGTCTGGGCGACAGGCAGCAGTACAAAGAAGGGCAGGCGATGTTCGTCAGCGAATACGGCGGAATCAAATGGGCTCCCGGCAGCACGGACGAAAAGGCCTGGGGATATGGAAACGGCCCCAGGACTGAGGAAGAGTACATATCCAGATATAAAGGACTTACCGATGCGCTTCTTGACAATCCCAGGATGTTCGGCTTCTGCTATACACAGCTGACAGACGTGGAACAGGAACAGAACGGCATCTATTACTATGACAGGACACCTAAGATCGATGTGAATATCTTTAAGGAAATCAACAGCCGGAAGGCTGCTATCGAAGACTGATAAGGACGGATGCCCTGGCTTAATATCATGATATTTATCTCCCACAGCTACGGACCAACTTCTTACAGATCCTATGTGTTCCGCAGCTACGGGAATAAATTAAGCCCGAAAGGGAAATGGCAGATACCCATGAAGTATGTATGCCATCTGCCTTTCGGGCCTGTTATTCTTATTTTGAAGCACAGGCATAACTGCCTGGCAAAGCTATACCCTGCCTTCCATAATAATATTCTGAGGATTCATTCCCAGCGCTTTATAAAAGCCCATGGCCGATTCATTAAAGGCCCATACCTTCAGTTCCACCCTGTTGATTCCCATCGGCCTGATTATGTCCGCCAACGCCTCATAGAGCGCTTTTCCCACACCCATATGCCTGAAATCTTCAAAGATGCAGATATCGTCAATGTAGGCATAGCGTCTGGGCACCACCACCGGGTGGGCCGGAGCCTGCTTCAGCTTGACATTACATATGCCCGCAGCCCTGCCGTCTGCCTCGGCTACCAGGAAGAAGGAATTTTCCTCCTCCATCAGCTTTTCAAAATCTTCCCTGCCAAACGGGCTGTCCTCCAGGTCGGCAAAAATATCCGGCCGGTTTACCGCATGGATATGCTGTTCTTCCCGTATGGCCGCTCTCAACAGCTCATAATCTCCCCAGCCGCCTTCTCTTACGGTAATTTTCTTTTTCTCCTGCATCAAATTTACCTCTTCTCTTATATGCCTTCTATACCAAATCTGCTGCGTTTTCTCCGATTTTGCTGATAATCTTTTTATTAATTCTCGCATAGAAGAACAGGGTGACAGTCAGCGACATAAGTTCCGCAATCGGGAATGCCCACCATACGTTTTCCACCTTACCGGTCAGGGAAAGCAGATAGGCTGCGGGAAGCAGCACTAAAAGCTGTCTTGCCGCAGATACCGCCAGACTGTAAACACCGTTGCCCAAAGCCTGGAATACACTGCCGATAACAATACAGAAGCCGGCAAACATAAAGCTCAGGCTGATGATTCTAAGGGCAGGCACGCCGATTGTCAGCATATGTTCCGAAGCGTTGAACATAGCCAGCAGCTTGTCCGGGAAAATCTGGAAAACAAGGAGCCCCACCATCATGATGGACACCGCATAAATGATACTCAGCTTTGCCACATGCTTCACACGTTTCCGGTTGCCCGCGCCGTAATTATAGGCCACAATAGGAACCATTCCGTTATTCAGGCCGAATACCGGCATGAACACAAAGCTCTGCACCTTGAAATAAACGCCGAAGACCGCCGTGGCAGTTGAAGTAAACTGAATCAGAATCAGGTTCATGCCATAGGTCATGACAGAGCCGATTGCCTGCATGATAATAGACGGGATGCCTACGGCATAAATCCTGCCGATCATTTTTTTCTCAGGACGGAATTTTCTGAAATTCAGATGGATATCCTTGTTCACCTTCAGGTTAAAGATAATTGCCAGCCCTGCCGCCACAATCTGTCCGAATACCGTAGCCGCCGCTGCGCCCGCAACGCCCATTTTGGGAAAGCCAAAGAGGCCGAAAATCAAAATAGGGTCGAAAATAATATTAATCACTGCGCCCAGACTCTGGGTAATCATGGTATACATGGTCCGTCCGGTGGACTGCAGCAGCTTTTCAAAGGTCATCTGGGTAAACATACCGATAGAACAGATACATACAATCGTCAGATAGGTTACGCCGTAGGATACGATTTCCTGATCCTTTGTCTGGCTTAAATAAAACGGCTTCGCAATCAGTACTCCGACTATCAGAAATACCACGTAGGACATAATCGCAAGGAAAACGCCGTTTTCCGCCGCTTTATTAACATTCTCCTGATCCCGCTCTCCCAGGCTTCTGGAAAGGACCGCATTGACGCCGACGCCGGTTCCCGTGCTGAGGGCGATCATCAGCGACTGGATAGGGAACGCCAGGGAAACAGCGGTCAGTGCATTTTCATTGATCATGGATACGAACACACTGTCCACAATGTTGTAAAGGGCCTGCACCAGCATGGAAACCATCATGGGAAGGGCCATGGACAGAAGCAGCCTGTTCATGGGCATGGTTCCCATCTTATTAGTCATAACGCGTTCCGGCTGCTTTCCCTCTCCCGCCGCCTGGGACGCCGCGCCATTTACAGCTGCATTTTTCTTTTGTTTTTCACTCATTTTAACACCACTTTCTAACTCTTAACTAGCTAACCATTCCAGTATAATAGAAAAAACAGCAGCCCGCAAGTAAAACAATCTGCTGTTCCTTCCTATTTATATAAGCAATTTAACTAAAGTTTTTGCATAACTGTCCTGTTCCATCACAGTTACATGCAAAATTCCATTCAAAACCACCTGCGAAATTAATATTTTGTACTTCCGGATGACTTTCAGCCGGTCAGCACTGTAAACGCACCGGCCGGCTGAACTGCTGATTTTTCCTTATGCATGGGGAATATTGGTAAATTCCGATATTTCCCGGCTGATGGTGCATAAATCCTCAACGCTTAGATCATGCAGTCTCTCATGCCCTGTGATGCGGGCGAAGGTTTTCAGTTCCTCCAGGGAGCAGTTGAGATAGTTTGCCACTCTCGCTGCCGCCGCATCCATCTTAAGGCGTGCTCTCAGTGTCTCATCCTGTGTGGCGATTCCTACCGGACATTTTCCGCTGCCGCAAATCCGGTACTGTTGGCAGGCCGCTGCCATCAGCGCCGCCGAAGCCACCGCCACCGCGTCGGCTCCCATGGCAATCGCCTTTGCAAAATCCGAGGATACCCGCAGCCCTCCCGTAATCACCAGGGAAATATCGGATTTCACGCTGTCCAGATATTTCCTTGCCCGGTAAAGTGCAAATACAGTGGGAACACTTGTGGAATCACGCACCAGACGCGGGCTCGCCCCTGTTGCGCCGCCTCTTCCGTCGATAGTAATAAAATCCGGACCGGCAAAGACACAGTATTCCAGATCCCGTTCAATTCTTCCCGCTGCGATCTTGATCCCGATCGGCCTGCCGTCCGATTCACAGCGCAGTTTGTCAACCAGCGCCCGCAAATCCTCTCTGGTATTGATTCCCGGGAATCTGGACGGGCTGATAACGTCCTGTCCCAGGGGCTTATTACGGATGGCTGCGATTTCCGGAGTCACCTTGCCTCCCGGAAGATGTCCTCCCATGCCGGGCTTGGTACCCTGGCCGATCTTGATTTCTATGGCATCAGCGCGCCGCAGGTTCTCCGGCGTCACACTGTACAGATTGGGCACATATTCAAAAATATATTTGGCCGCCGCTTCCCTTTCCTCCGGCAGAATCCCGCCTTCGCCGCTGCACATGGCCGAATGCGCCAGAGCGCTTCCTCTCGCCAGGGATATCTTGGCTTCCTTTGAAAGCGCGCCGAAGGACATGTGGGATATGTATACCGGATTGTCCAGTATAAGCGGCTTCTTGGCATTCGGGCCGATAACGGTGGTCGTATCCACATGGGCATGCTCATCCAGCGGCGGCGGATTCAGCTGCGCCCCCAGAATAAGTATGTCATCCCAGCAGGGCATGGGCATCTGTGTCCCCATGGCCTCAATAAGGGGCTTTCCTGAAACCGCCATTTCGTGAATCTGAGCCATGTACCGGATATTTTCATCCTGCCTTCTCCATTTCTCCGGATAGGCAAGAGTCTGGGGTTCACTATTTTCATCTGTGCATGCAGCGCCGGCCGGCGCTTCCGTTTCCCCGGCAGCTTTCAGGCCTGTCTGCGTGCCAGCTTCCGCAGTTTCCGTTTCCGGCACAGCCGCAGGCTGCTCCTCCAGCAAACGTAAGTTATCCGGCGAACGCCCGCACACCGGACATTTTTCCAGCTCTGAAAAGAGCTTCCCTTCCTTTTCTTCGTCAAAAATGTAACCACAGATTCCACATTGGTATCTTGCCATACCTTTTACCCCCTTATTATTTATAATACGGCCGCCTGCTTCCGGCAAAGCCGTTCGTTCCCCTTTTTACAACTGTCCCTGGCTTTATTCCTTTCTGTTTTTTACCTGAACCCTTACCTCCTTCAGCCCCTGATCCTTGTTTTCCAGCGGATGGATCCACATATGGCTGTCCGGGTTCTGTACATCCTGGCAAATCGGCACCCTGCCTTCCAGATCCCTTCCTTCAAAGGTCTTAAACACACCTTCCTTCGCTTCACCGCGCCATTCCTGCACGTTGCCGTCGGCATTCAGCGTGTTGATATACATATTTCCATGGTACAGCCCGTCCTTGAAATTGCCGATCACATTCTGAAAATACCGGCTCTCCGGGGCTGCCCTGCCGATATCCAGATCATAGTGCTCCTGGCCTTCCCCGTTGGGCAGATTGTCCAGCCAGGCACCCTCATAGCTATGGGTAACCAGAACCGGATCAAAGGAAGCAGTATTGTCCTGACAGTACATTTTCAGCCACATTCCCTTCCCGCTGCGCAGGCCGTCCTTCCATTCTCCGTAGTAATACTGATCCTCTCCGTAAACGGCAATGCCCGTTCCCTCCGGGCGGCCCTGCTCATTCCTGTCCCCGTAGTAATAAAAATAAGCTGAACTTTTCAGTGAGGCCGACATGGCGCGGTAATGTGCCAGCCCGCTCAGATCCTCTACGGCTTCCACATTATCCTTCTGCCAGTAATCCATCATTTCTGCGAGCATCTGGGTATTCGTTTTCTTTACAATAACCGTCGCCGTATTTGCGCTTACCTGCGCCGTGTCCGGCACATTGGAGCCGGATACGGCAGGAGGCGCGTCCTTCACAGCATCCGGCGCGCTTTCCGTTTCCACAGGTTCCTCGGCATCCAGCTCAATCGTCTCCTGAACCTCCACAGGATCCTCTTTGCCGGTATTTTCTCCCGTTTCATCTGAGGCTTCCTCCGTGCTTTCCGCCGTTTCGCCGCCGCTTTCCGTTTCGCTTTCCGTTTCCTGCACCGCCTCTGTATCCGGTCCCGTACCGGACGGCCCCTTTTTCTGCCTGGCACTGACTGCGCACATTACCAACACCACAATGATAAAAAGAAGCAGGGCGGCTATGGGAACCAGCTCCTTCATTAATTTACTGTTTTTCATTCCTATTCTCTCCGGTTCTTTCTTTTCAGGGCGGCATCTGCCGCCGCCTTCGTTTATAACTGTCCATCACTTCAGCAGTTACTTTTATTCTACCATACTTGACCGCAACGTCACAGAAAAGATTTTCTTAATTAATTGGGCTTCATTGCCTGCGTCTGACATATACCTCGGCCCACGCCGGGAAAAAGCCGGCGTTTATGGCAACGCTCCTGGAAAGCCCGTGGGATTCCGCGGTGCCGTAGAAGGGGATTTTTCCTCTGGCAAGGATCTCCTGTTTCAGCAGGGCAACCAGACTGGAGGCCAGGCCACGGCCCGCAAATTCGGGCAGCACGTCAATTCCAATCTGCCACATCAGCGGACTGTCCTCACTGGCCCCGGCCACAGCAGCCACTTTTCCGTCAATAATTGCAGCAACAGCCAGCACATCCGGCATCAGCTCAGAACCGCAGATGGCATGGCGGAACTGCCGCCCCTCCTTCCAGTCGGGCAGCTCCCCTTCTTCCAGCCATCTGACCTCAAAATCCGGTTTTACCGCCGTTTCCTGCATTCCAGGGAGAAAATAAATATGGGTATCCGCAATCTCCCTGCGTTGGCTGCGAAGGCAGTCATCCAGCCTGCGCAGGTTTGAAAAACGGCAGAACCATTCCGGCTCCGGTCCCTGTCCCCCGTATTCACGGCAGCACCAGTCATAAATTGCCTCATCCGCCATAAGATACCCTTTCCCGCAGAACAGAATCGCCCTGAAAAACAGATCCATCCCTTCATATACCCTTGCCCTGGAATCAATTCCATAGTCAATGCCTGCCGCCGCTTTTTCCATACGCTCTCTCATAAGCCAGCCATAGGCCGTATCAGTCATAAAGGTCTGATCCGGCATTTTCGGCCTTCTTCCTATTAAATAACCGCGTTTTCCTGCTTCGCCGGACGGATCCAGCGCGCAGTCCATTTTAAACTGGGCCTCCACCCTTTTTATAATATCCTCAGCTATATGCATTTTTGTTAATCCTCCCTGTTGATTGTACTGCTGCCGCAAATGCGCTTACCTGCCCTGCGGCTGCCGGTTTTTTCATATTACAATTACGTATTTCTTCTGTCAACCGCGCTGCCCGATTCTCTCGTTCTGTATTTCGTATTTCCGTGTTCGGTATAATTATTTTTTCTTTCCAAATTATGAATTCTTCGCCGCTTCTCTTGACAGTCACCATATCGCTGACTAGAATGTAACAAGAATCATGGGGTATTCTGATCCGTATGGAAAAACAAGATGGGAGTAAAAATGAAATTTCTAAAGAAAATAAAGGAAAGCAGGCTGAACCTGATTTTGCTGCTGCTTTATCCAATCGTAACCTTTTATCTGCTGGAATGGTTTACCCATAATCCCTGGAAAACCATGAAGGCAACTCCGCAGGTGCTCAATATCGTAATGTTTGAGCTGGTTGCCCTGCTGCTTTTCGCCCTGTTCGGCCGGCTGCATGCGGCGCTGATGACGGAAACGCTTTTCTTTTTCCTGTATGGGCTGGTGAATTATTTCGTGCTGAATTTCCGTTCCGTACCGATTCAGCCCTGGGATCTGTTCTCTATCAGCACCGCCGCAAGCGTTGCGGACAACTATGAATATACGCTGGACAAACAGGCGCTTCTTGTGGTTATCGGCTTTCTGGTTCTGCTGATACTGGAATTTTTCTGCAGGTAT
>OFMJ01002333.1_pt1 | contig 11186 bp, 9 predicted proteins | sample 1541801 | NCBI WGS metagenome assembly OFMJ01 (sample SAMN04209234, study PRJEB22552) | human gut metagenome | biome: gut; material: feces | host: Homo sapiens | place: USA: Oklahoma
TATTGAACTGCTGATAAAAAGGATCAGGATACCAAGGCTGAACCGGGAAGCTACCTGCTTACGGAAGAAGAGGAGGCCATGATCCGTACGGTAAGCAGACATTTTACCAGGACGGCGGTACTTTTGAATGTGGGGAATATCATTGATATGAAATGGGTGGAGACCTGTAAGCCCTCCGCTGTTCTTTATGTATGGCAGGGCGGAATGGAGGGCGGCAGCGGCGTTGCCGACGTGCTGGCCGGTAGGGTAAACCCCTGTGGCCGTCTGAGCGATACTATCGCCCGTTCCATAGAAGATTACCCGTCCTCCTCCTGCTTTGGTGATCAGTACAGGAATTTTTATACGGAAGACATCTACGTGGGATACCGTTATTTTGAAACAACAGCCAAAGACAAAGTGCTTTACCCGTTCGGATTTGGATTGTCCTATACACATTTTTCCATGGAAACACTGGAATTTGAAGAGGACAGCGATTCCGTATCCTTAAAAATAGCAGTTGCGAATGAGGGAGAATTTCCTGGCCGCCAGGTAGTGCAGGTCTATGTTAACCCGCCCTAGGGAGTTCTGGGGAAGCCGCTGCGCAGCCTGGCCTCGTTTGCCAAGACCAGGGTGCTTATGCCGGGAGAAAAAGAAGAGCTTCCGTTTACGATATGGAAAAAGGAATTGGCTTCCTATGATGACAGCGGCGCGACGGGACATAAATCCTGTTATGTCTTAGAGGAAGGCACTTACCGTTTTTTTGCGGGAGAGGATGTGAGAAGCGCCGCTTTATGCGGCTCCTTTACGCAGCCGGAGCTGAAGGTGACACAGCAGCTTGAGGAAGCGCTGGCGCCTGTGACTCCGTTTTTCCGCTTGAAGCCGGAGGCTGTCTGCGATAAAAAGACGGCGGAAGAGGCTGATGATTCCCTGGAACTGGACGAATTCCTTTCCCAGCTGACCGATAAGGATCTTGCCTGTATCGTGCGCGGGGAAGGAATGTGTTCCCCCAAAGTGACGCCGGGAACGGCAGGCGCCTTCGGCGGCGTGACTGACAGGCTGAAGGACTTCGGCATCCCGGTGGGCTGCTGCGCCGACGGCCCTTCCGGCATACGTATGGACTGCGGCACCCATGCCTTCAGCCTGCCCAACGGGACCTGCCTGGCCTGTACTTTTAATGAATCACTGGTAGAAGCCCTCTTTGAAATGGAAGGGCTGGAGCTGAGAAGAAACCGGGTGGACCTTCTTCTGGGGCCGGGGATGAATATCCACAGGAATCCGCTGAACGGAAGGAATTTCGAATATTTTTCAGAGGATCCCTATCTGACCGGGAAAATGGCGGCAGCCCAGCTGAAGGGCATGGGAAAAGCGGGCACCAGCGGAACGATCAAGCATTTTGCCGGAAATAACCAGGAATTTTCAAGAAATCTGGCGGATTCGGTGATTTCAGAAAGAGCGCTGCGTGAAATTTATCTGAAGGGCTTTGAGATTGCGGTGAAGGAAGGCAGGGCGATCTCCATTATGAGCACCTACGGTCCGGTGAACGGCCTGTGGACCGCCGGAAGCTATGACCTGCTGACCACGATCCTGCGGAAGGAATGGGGCTTTGACGGCCTGGTGATGACGGACTGGTGGGCGAAGATGAACGATGAGGGACAGGATGGAGATACCCGCAACACGGCGGCCATGGTGCGCGGGCAGAACGATGTATACATGGTGGTATCAGACGCTGCGTCAAACAGCGCCCAGGACAATACCCTGGAAGGCCTGGCCGACGGCAGGATTACCAGAGGCGAGCTGCTGCGCAGCGCCCGGAATATCTGCAGCGTATTGATGCGTCTGCCTGTTATGGATCGGTTCCTCAACCGGATTTCAGAGGAAGAACTGAAGGAGCAGAGGGAGAGCGCGGGAGAGGATGCACAGTTCCTGGATTTGAAATATCAGGAGGTGGATCGGGATACGCCGCTGGATATTTCAGGGATTTCCACGGAGAAGGGGGCTTCCTCCGTGCTGGGAGTAAAGCTTCTCCATCAGGGAATTTACGCCATTCAGATCAAAGCCAGATGTGATGCGGGCGAGCTGGCCCAGGTGCCTATATCTATCTTTATGAACCATGGAGTGGTAATCACCTTTACCATCAACGGCACCCAGGGGGAATGGGTGGTACGCTCCTCAGATTTGGGAGAATTCCGTTTCCCGCACCAGTATCTGAAATTTTATTTCGGCCAGTCAGGCCTGGAGCTGGGCGAAGTGAGAATGATTTAAAGGAAGAACTGCAGTAACGGTTCAGCCTGCTTGGCTGTTATCGAAAAAGAGCTGACGCATGGAGGCGGCAGACGGGAGGCGCTGTTGTTTTACAAGGCTGCGGAACATAAGGTAATTATAAAGGATACTGCCATGGATTATGTGGAATTCGGCTATGGCAGCAGGCCGCTCATAATTTTGCCCGGACTGGGCGACGGGTTGAGAACCGTTCACGGTCAGGCCGTCAATCTGGCTTTTTACTACAGGAAAATTGCCCCCTATTACCGGGTGTATATTTTCAGCAGAAAAAATAAGCTGGAAGAGGGTTATACGACGAAGGATATGGCAGAGGATCTGTGGCTGGCGCTGGAACAGCTGCATCCATTGAATACGGAAAAAATTTGTGCAGGGTGGGAAAGCCGGAGGATTTCAGCCGGTTCCTCATCCAGGCGGAGTCCTGCCTCACCCATAATGCCTATGAAGAGCTTTCCGGGATAAACTGCCCCGTCCTTATCCTGGGAGGAGGCGACGATAAAATTGTGGGGACAGATGCCGCGCCGGAAATGGCAGAAAAAATCAAGCAGTGCAAAATGATAATTTATGAAGGACTGGGACATGGCGCTTATGAAGAAACTGAGGATTTCAACCGCCAGGTCATGGATTTCCTGAATGAGACAGCTTTGGAGGAAAACGTATGAGAAGAAAAGACAGAGAAATTACGGAACCGGCCAAAATACGGGAGATTATCGAAGCCAGCCATTGCTGCAGGCTGGGCTTTTTTGACGGAAAAGAGGTTTACATTGTCCCTCTGAGCTTCGGTTATGAAGAAGAGGAGGGCAGGAGAATTTTCTATTTCCACAGCGCAAGGGAAGGCAGGAAAATCGATTTGATTTCGGCAGCGCCTTCTGTGGGGTTTGAACTGGATACGAATTATGAGCTTGTGGAAGGGGATCTGGCATGTAATCATTCCGCGCGTTTTCAGAGTATAATCGGTACGGGCCGCGTCAGCTTTGTGGATGCAGCGGAGGAAAGAAAGGCGGCGCTGCAGAGCATCATGCGCCATAATACCGGCAGGAACGACTGGGAATTTTCGGATGCGATGGCAGAAGCGGTGTGCATTCTCAGACTGGACGTGACGGAGCTGTCCTGCAAGGAGCATCCGTAGAAGCTTTTGCCAGGCAGGCCGGAGCTTATAGTTTTGTTCACCCAGCAGGCGTGTATAGGTTTCTTCCGAGCAGACCATTATAAAATGCAAGAAACAGGACGATCATAAGGGCAAAGGAACCTGTAATAAGCAGAAGATTTTTCTTTGCGCCGGTTGCATGATGAATACCCAAAGAAGTTTCCACTTTGAAAAACCTTATTTTTGTGATGCGGCTAACCTTTTTCGATACATTTGCATTGCCGGATACTGCTGCTACTGGCGAAACCCGTGCTGCCTGCTTCGCAGGGGAATGGGCGGCAATGAATACAGTGACAACACCAACGGCAGCGCCGCTGAGAATACCGCTTATGCTTACTGCAAAAAGCGGCATATCCACCCATTCGCCTTTTACCAAAAATTTTAAAACCGCGCACAATATCCAGCAGGCTATGGTTCCCAAGGCACAACCGATTGGAATTGCTGTTTTACACCAGTTCAATGCCTCAAGCCGTACAAAACGTATGATTTGCTGTTTACTGGCACCAATACAACGCATCCTCATAGAGGCCGGAAATGGTATATTCAAAATCCCCCGCAGGTGTATTTAAGGTAATCCTGTCGCCAACCGTAATTCGTCCGTCCTCCGTCAGCTTCAGGCACCGCGTTGTCCGGTGAAAAAGGCTGACTTCAAGCCCCATACGGTAAAACTGTTGTAGAGGGCAAAATGGTGAGCTTATATTGATACAGTGGTTGACTTTATGTGATATTTATGTAAATATAAAATTATACTTTGGATTTGCATAATATAATATTTTTTTTACATGCTAATTAGGGGAGGAAAATCCGCTGAACGCAAAGAAACCGTATTTTGCTCCGCAAAACAAGTAGGAGGACTGCTATGTATATAGAAAGAACCATAGAGCCAACCATCAAAAAAATAAGTGAAACATTTCCCGTATTAATAGTAACAGGGCCAAGGCAGGTAGGAAAAACGACACTGTTAACCCGGCTGGCGGATCCAAATAGAAAAATCGTTTCCCTGGATAATCCGACTATACGTGCATTTGCCAGGAGCGATCCTGAAATGTTCCTGCAAAGGTATGCCCCTCCCGTATTAATAGATGAGGTACAGTATGCGCCTGAATTATTGGACTATATTAAGGGATATGTGGACAGGAAGAAAACATGCGGAGACTTTTGGCTGACCGGTTCACAGACCTTTCATATGATGAAAAAAGTGACGGAGTCTCTGGCCGGCAGGGCAGGGATTGTAAAAATGCAGGGACTTAGCAACAGTGAAATACGCGGGAAACATTTTGCACCGTTTCAGGTTGACATTTCGGAACTGATGAATCGTATGAGTGATACGGAGCCTATGAATATCACACAGATATTTTCCCGTATTTATAAAGGCGCTATGCCACGCTTATATGAAAATGAAAATGTTGATAAAGAACAATATTATGAATCTTATCTGGAGACATATATCAGCCGCGATATCAAAGACATGACTCAGGTTGCGGATGAATTGAGTTTCCTTAATTTTATGACAGTTGTCGCAGCGCGTACCGCAACAAATGTCAATTATGATGTTTTGGCGGGCGAGGTTGGAGTTTCAGCGCCCACAGTGAAGCAGTGGATGTCCATATTGGTTTCTTCCGGTCTGGTTGCATTAATCCCTGCATTTTCCAATAATGCGCTGAAGCGTGTCATCAAGGCCCCGAGAATGTATTTTCTGGATACCGGATTATGTTCCCATCTGACAAGATGGAGCAGTGCGGAGGTTATGGAGCGCGGTGCCATGGACGGGCAGTTTTTTGAAACCTGGGTGGTGTCTGAAATATACAAAAGTTATATAAATGCCGGAAAGAATCCGCCGCTCTATTTTTATAGGGACAGCAATAAGAAAGAAATTGATTTGATTATTTATCAGGATGGAATTGTCAATCCGGTGGAAATAAAGAAAGGCTCGGCACCTAAGGATGCTGTTAAGAATTTTTCTGTTCTGAATCCGATAGAAGAGGAGGCTGCTTCGGAGGATGTAATTTCAGGGACAGAGCATCTGAAAACAAAAGTTGGCACCGGCGCGGTAGTATGTATGCCGCCTGATTTAATTCCTGTTGACCGGAAAAACTGGTACGTACCGGCATGGATTATTTAGACGGAGCTGGAAGGTGGGGCACATTTTGTGCAGGCGGATTTTTACCTTTGAAATAGCCTAAAGAATTGACAAGTTGTTTGTATATGTGAATATTTATGAAGATTTAGAAATTGATTTTTCAGAAATCAGCTTAGATTCAAGAGTTGGGCATAAATAAACTGGCAAGAGCCATTGGAGTATATCAAGGCAAATGGAATGGTAATCGGTGTGAGTGCAGGGAGTCTTCTTTTCTCTAACAATTTAGATGGTAACTTGGGGTTGATAAATACGAGATTAGATGTACATTGTCTGGATGGAGAAAAGAAAGGCAAAATAGCATATCCTTTAAAGAATAATATAAGATTAACAAATACCTGTGCACTTGTTGTGCGGGAATTTCCAGATGAATTAGAGATAATTGGCGAATAGGAAGATGAATAATGTTTAAAGGTTTTAATGAGTCTACTATAGAGTATTATCAGGCAATCAGAAAAGATAATTGTAAAAATACTTATAGAGAAAATAAAATGTTATATCTTGACGGTGTGAAATATCCATTGGAAGAATTGTATTTTGAACTGTATAGTTATTTCAGTAAAGTAGACAGTGATTTGTTGAATAATAAGAGATAAAGCATTTCTTCGGCATATAACGATGCGCGGTTTTGCAATAATGCCCTAATTAAGGAATATTTTTACATACGATTTAAGCTGGACAAGGTAAATAAAAAGAATGCACCTGGCTTTTTTTTCGATGCATCTTTAACAGGGTATAAGTTTGGGTTGAATATCTATAATTCAGATGCAAGAGGTATGGAAAAAATACGGGAGTATATATTGGATAACAGGAATTTTGCAAAAGGAGTAATTGAAAAGTTTAATGAAGCTGGTTTGCTGGGAGTGCGGGGAGAAAAATATAAAAGAGCATGTTATCCTGAAGAAGATGTGGTTTTGCAGGAGTGGCTGGAGCGCAGGAGAATTTCTTTTGTGCATGAAGATGGATTAAGCGATGTGTTTTTTGGGAGAGCTATGCTTGAATGTATGTTAGTTGCATTTGATAGTGTGCAGGATGTGTATTTTATGCTAAAGGAAGCACTGTAATTTAATCATGGGAAAAGGCCTAAATTGGAGAATGTTTTCGGGTACGGAACCTGGAAGCGTTCTCCATTTTAGGTGTGACAGGCGGCATATATTTCTGTTAGGTGCAATTCAGGATTCCCAAATCCCTTTCTGAAAATTTCATTGCCATAGCTTCCGCCGGGGCAGTGTGAATGACCTATGGAAAAAGGAGGTACAGTGGAATACATTGAGAAAAGCATTACTGGAAAGTTTGTCAAAAAAAGCCGGGCTGACTTTTTTATCAGACATGCACTATAAAGCCTACTGGCCTGATATCTGTGATGCCCTGAAGAAAATGGAGGCAGAGGATTATACCCTGGAAGAGTGGGAAGAGGCGGCAGAGTATATTCTGGGAAAAGGGGCCGGGCCGTTCGATTCCGCGGAGTCTGTCTATCGCTATATTCTGCAATGCTTGAAGCTGTAGTGAAGCCATAAAAAAGAGTCTGAATCCAGGCTTTTTTTATGGAAAGATCTTAAGCAGAAATCATAAGAATACGAGGCAGCATAATAATTCTGACGTTGAAAACAGCTGTTGACAGCTATGTGGAAGAAAAAATGGTGGAAATGATACTTGGCGACACGGATATAGATTCAGTGTGGGACAATTATCTTGCCGAATTAAATGCCGTGGGAGTTAATCGTATGCTGGAAATTTATCAGGAAGTATTGGACGCAAGGCAATAAAATATATAAAAAATGTATCCGGAATGAAAGGTTGGATTTTGTTCCGGATACATTTGTGCTATACCGAAGGCAGATCAAATTGAAATTGACAGACAAATCGGCAGAATTTTAGATTATCTGGAAAGCAAGGGCTGTATGGAAAATACGCTGATGATATTCAGTGCGGATCATGGAGATCTTTGTAATGATTATTATATGAGACAGAAAGGGCCGTTTCCTTATAAGGCGCAGTTGGGCATCCCTATGCTTCTAATGGATCAGGGCCGGATACCGGAGAAGGTTCACAGTGATATGCTTGTCAGCAATCTTGATATTCCGGCAACCGTATTGCAGGAAGCCACCGGACAGTATACGTTCGCCTGTTCAAGATCCATGATTCAGATGATGAAGGATGTAACTTTTCAGAGAAAAGAACTGTTCAGTGAATTCTGCGATAGCGTAAAAATCATAAGTGACAGAGCCTTCCGGTTTTCATATTATCCGTTTTCAGGAGAAAAGGTATTGTTCCGGCTGGAGGATGAAACAACGAACCTGGCGCAGGACAGGGAATATGCACCTATCGTTCAGGAATATATGGGCAGAATAATAGATTATCTGATAGTGGCAAAGGGAATTTTAATTGAGGCCCAGTACTTAACGCCAAAAGTACAGAAAGGGATGCGGGAGCTTTTGCCGGATTTTGAGGAACAGATACCACTGGCGTTTCCAATACCGGAGGAAGCGCAAAGGGACAGATTAAGAAAAGAGTTTTTGAATGCGGAAATTTTGTAAAAACCGTAAAATAACGCGGGCATACGGAAAATATTGGGAGTGAAAGGTTACCCCTGTTGCAAAAAGTACAAGAAAAAAGTTTAAAGAAAGGATTGCGGCATGGGCGGCAGTCGTATATAATACGAAGTAATGCAGTGAAATACCCGGCCGCAGATGCGGCATGCATGGAAGCACGGGTAGTTTCCCCGCGGCGGCCTGACAGAAGTTTTGTATGTCAGGCATCCGGCGGGAATAAGAGAAAATGAAGAGGTGCCCCGGACGGCAGCAGCCGTGCTCCGGGGATAATAGGGAAAGGGGTGTAATTCCCCTGCGGTCCCGCCGCTGTAACGGACGAGCCGTATCTTACAGAAAACGTAATCCATAAATCCATGGGGATTTTGGTGTTACACAACTCCACTGGGAAACCGGGAAGGAAAGATACGGTAAGGACTCCGAAGCCAGAAGACCTGCCCTTCATGAAGAATGCATCGGTTACGAGCGATGGCCGGGTGCAAAAGGAAGTGCTTTTTTATCTGAGAAGGATGAAAGGCCTGCTTTTTAGTACCGGTTTTTGCGCGCGTGGAGGCGGCAGAAAACGGTACTTTTTTTATGGCTGTTTTGCGCGGCTGTACGTGCTTAACAGCAGCTTTTAAGAAACTTCCGGTCGCTCACGGGGATGGAGAAGGACATTGGAGAAAATAAGAAAAAGAGGAATTTTGGCAGTCAGCTTCGGCATAAGCTATGAAGACAGCTGCAGGCAGACCATAGGGGCGCTGGAAGAGGATTTTGCGGAGAATTTTCCCGGAATGCCGGTGAAAAGGGCGTTTACCAGTTCCGTTATCATGCGGATCTGGGAAGAGCGGGGAGTACATATCCCGGATGTGCAGGACGCGCTGCGGGAACTGGCGGCGGATGGGATTGAGGAGGTTCTTATCCAGCCCACCCATTTACTGGCGGGAGAAGAGTATGAAAAGCTGTGCGCCCAGGCGGAGGTCCTGCGCGGAAGCTTTCGCCGGATGGACATCGGCGCGCCGCTATTGCATACGGAGGAGGATCTGCACAGAGTTGCAGATTTTTATGCCAATCATTTTCCAAGAGAAGAGGGCGAAGCCCTGGTCCTGATGGGACATGGCTCCCAGCATGAAAATAATGTGGTTTATACCAGGCTGCAGGAGCTGTGGGCACAGATGGAGTGCGGGGACGTATTCCTGGGAACCGTGGAAGCGAAGCCCGATCTGGAGGACGTGACAAGTCAGCTGGAAAAGAGCGGTTTTAAAAGGGCGGTGCTGACACCCCTGATGCTTGTGGCAGGAGACCATGCCCATACGGATATGGCGGGCGCGCAGGAAGGCAGCTGGAAAAGCGTCCTGAAGGGAAAAGGCTTTGAGGTACGCTGCATAGTAAAAGGGATGGGGGAATACCCGGAGATCAGGAGCCTTTATGTAAGACATCTGAAGCAGCTGGAGGAAGCCTGCCGGGGCGTCCTTTACGGAGTGAGCGTAGGGCCGGGGGATCCGGAGCTGCTTACGCTGAAGGCCGTCCGGCTCATACAGGAATGCCCGGTGCTGGCGGTTCCCCGCACCAAAGGGGAAAATACCCTGGCGCTCTCCATTGCAAGGCAGGCGGCGGATTTAACGGGAAAACAGATCGTTTATACGGATTTTCCCATGTCCCGTGACAGACAGGTGCTGGAAGATAACTATGAGAAAATTGCCGGACAGCTTGCCGCGTACCTGAAGGACGGGCTGAATGTGGCAATGCTGAATATCGGGGATATTTCCATCTATTCCACTTTTTCCTATGTGGCCCGGAAAGCGGCGCAGGCGGGCTTCCCGGTGAGAGTATGCGCAGGGGTTCCCTCCTTCTGCGACATTGCGGCGAAAACCGGAAAACCTCTGGTTTCCGGCACCCAGCCGTTAATGGTAATCCCGGCAGGATGCGGGGATTTGGAAAGCTATCTCCCCCTTCAGGGCACCAAGGTGCTGATGAAAAGCGGCGGTAAGCTGGGAAAGATCCGGCAGTATCTGCATGAGAACGGGCTGGTAAATGACGCCCTGATTGCCAGCGACTGCGGACTGCCGGGAGAGCGCTTCGTACAGGCCTCTGCCGCAGCGGCGGAGGAAAAGAGCAGCTATTTTACCACGATTATTATCCGTCCGCAGCCAAACTGAGCACGGAGAAGGGAAAGGCATTGCTGGAACAATATGTATATAAAAACAGGAAGAAGCTAAGATGCGGCTATACCACCGGATCCTGCGCGGCAGCGGCCGCAAAGGCGGCGGCGCAAATGCTGCTTGGCGGGCAAAGGACGGAAACCGTGGAGCTTGTGACGCCGTCCGGCCAGAAGCTTCTTCTGGATGTGGAAGAAATTTTACAGGAAAAGGAACGGGTATCCTGCGCCATACGAAAGGACAGCGGAGACGATCCGGATATTACCAACGGGATCCTTATTTTTGCTTCCGTGGAAAAAGCAGAGGATGGTTTCCGGCTGGAAGGCGGCACAGGCGTAGGCAGAGTCACGCTCCCCGGGCTGGATCAGCCGGTGGGGGAGGCCGCCATCAATACAGTGCCGCGGCGGATGATAACCCGGGCGGTGGAGGATATCTGCGCGCAGTACGGCTATACCGGCGGCATCCGTGTCCTGATTTCCATACCGGAGGGCGTGAGACTTGCCGGCAGAACCTTCAACCCCAGGCTGGGAATTGAGGGCGGGCTTTCCATCCTGGGAACCACGGGGATTGTGGAGCCTATGAGCGAGGCGGCGCTGCTTGACACCATTGAAGTGGAAATGAAGCAGAGGGCGGCGCAGGGATGGAAAAAAATCATTCTCACCCCGGGAAACTACGGAATGGATTTTCTGAAGGAAGCGCTGCATCTGGATCAGGAAAAAAGCGTGAAATGCAGCAATTATATCGGGGAAGCTCTGGATAAGGCCGTGGAAACCGGTTTTGAAAGCGTTCTCCTGGTAGGGCATATCGGCAAGCTGGTGAAACTGGGAGCCGGCGTAATGAACACCCATTCCCGCTGGGCGGATGCCCGTCTGGAAACCCTTGCTTCCTGTGCGATTCTGGCCGGGGGCGAGGCAGGGACGGCAGCGGCGCTGCTGCGCTCCAATACGACGGAGGAGGCG
>OFMJ01002336.1_pt1 | contig 11180 bp, 10 predicted proteins | sample 1541801 | NCBI WGS metagenome assembly OFMJ01 (sample SAMN04209234, study PRJEB22552) | human gut metagenome | biome: gut; material: feces | host: Homo sapiens | place: USA: Oklahoma
TTTCGAATACGGCTATGATGGTGGACAGGGCAGCGAAGCTCATGAAGATGAAGAACAGGGTGCCGAAAATGCGTCCGCCGGCCATCTGGTTAAAAATATTGGGCAGGGTTACGAATACCAGTCCGGGGCCCTCTCCGGGATTTACCTGGAAAGCGAAGCAGGCGGGGAAGATGATCAGCCCGGCCAGCAGGGCCACGATGGTATCCAGCGTACAGATACGGATGGACTCACCGGTAAGGGTGTGCTCCTTGGCAATATAGCTTCCGAAAATAGCCATGGCGCCGATGCCTAAGCTCAGGGTAAAAAATGCCTGTCCCATGGCAGCGAAGACAACCTCAAACAGGCCATATTCAGTTATTTTATGAAAGTCAGGTATCAGGTAAAAGCGGACGCCTTCGGCTGCGCCGGGCAGGGTAACGCTTCTGATACAAAGGATGATCAGAATAACAAACAGGGATGCCATCATGAATTTGGTTACGCGTTCCACACCCTTCTGCAGGCCGAGGCTGCATACGAGGAAGCCGATGATTACCGTGACGATCATCCAGAAGGTCATGGATCTGGGCTGCCCGAGCATACCGTTAAAAACGCCGCCCACTTCATCCGGTGTGAGGCCGGTGAACTCTCCGCGTATCATTTTAATTACATAAGCGAGCATCCAGCCGCCTACGGTGGTATAGAACATCATGAGGAGATAGTTGCCTGCAATAGCAATAATGGCCATGAAATGCCATTTGCTTCCCTTTGGCTCCAGTACGTGGAAGCTGCGGGCAGCGGATTTCTGGCTGGCACGGCCCACCGAAAATTCCATTACCATAATAGGAAGGCCGAGAATTACAAGAAAGACAAAATAGATGAGCACGAAAGCGGCTCCGCCGTATTTTCCGGTAATGTAGGGAAAACGCCATACGTTTCCCAAACCAACGGCACAGCCGGCTGAAATGAGGATAAATCCCAGCCGGGATGAGAACTTTTCTCTTTTTTCCATAAGTTAATTCCCCCTAGAAATTTGTGTGTACTTTCATCAGCATATAAGAGAAGGTGGGGGAAGTCAATAGGGAAAATGGAAGTCTAGTCTTTCAAATTAATGCATTTTATGATTTTACTTGTTTCATATTCGTAACCAGTTTTTATGTTTTTTAACTCTAATATTTTTTCAGCATCAATCAGCTGCCCGCTTATTTTTGAAAGAAGGATATCGGCAATGTCTGCGCGTGAGCTATATTTATCTGATTTAAGTGCAGTCTAATAAATGGGGACAGCACTGAAGCTGCCGCGGCCACGAGGAGTCCCAGCAGTACAAAGGTAACTATTAGTTCGATTTATGTATATCCTTTTTGATTATTTTTAATCCGTTTTTTCCCCTGTAAATTTCCTTTTGTCTATCACTGTTTATCCTATTGGACTCTACCGTATAGCTCCATTATAGGCGCCATCTCCCTCTGCATTTTTGCTTGTCACAGTGCAGTTCATAATGAGATTAAGGAATTCTTCTTTTGTTCGTACTTCATCAGCCTTGTTATCTCCATAGGCCAGATGCTCATGACGCCGTCCGAGGAATCGGTATAGAGTATTTCCTCATCATCACTGTCTTCGTGAGATACAGCTATTGCGTTGACAAAGAAACGCACCCGGCATCCCTCAAGGGCTTCCAAACTGCAGTTTTCAAGTATGAGGAGGCATTTTATAGCATTTTTTTATTATAAGCGAAATTCCTGGGCTGTGGAACTTATTTTAGTGAAGATTTTTGGTGGACTGAAAAGTAAATAAAAATTGTTAAAATATTAGTATAGAAAATGATATAGACTATTTTATTTTAAGTTGAAGAAGACGGTGGAATTTGTTGACAAAGAGTTACGATAAGACTATATTTAGTAAAAAGGTAAAACTCTTGTAATGATTGATGCAAAAAGATATATCTACGTATAGTTAACGGGGGTTTAGATATGTCTTTTTGCATTTTTTTATTGCAGGAAGAAATTGCAGGTGTTTTGCGGTAGTTGATATTATTGATTATAGGTAAAGGAACTGAGTGGGATTATTTTGAAGTGAGTTGGTAGCCGGGCAGTATTATGTAGGTGCTTTTGGTAAAAAGTTTTATTGAACAAATGTAATTGATAAAATGTAAGAGCGTGAAATGGGTAACTGTTGTTGATCTCAGAGGAAAGGATTGTATTATGAGATTATTTCTAAAGCTTAAAAATGATAAAAAAGGATTTACGTTGGTTGGGATGATTGTTGTTATTATTGGTATCTTGTTGGCTATTTTGGTGCCTGGGATGTTTAAGTATATTGATAAGGCGAAGGATAAGATTAGGAATGACATATACGGAAAATGGAAAAAAGATAACATTAGATGAACATGGTTGGACTGATTATTGTATCATACAAGATTTTTATTTATCTTTTTATGTTAGATATATGTTTTATTATACAATCATTCGCAGGCAGGAGTGTGTCTCTTATAAGCTAAGAATATCCAGCTTGCAATGAAAATACCCGCTGTGGAATATTATGGAGATAATCGCAGTGAATACGCTCCTAATATACAGTATGGTATGATGAAAGACACAATAAATGAAAAATTATATATCGGATTTTACAATAATTTGTAAAATAGTATAGGTTAAAAATGCATCCTTTAATAATGAATAAACTGTATATTAGCATGATTTTGCTCAGTAGTGTTTCTTTTTATTTAATAAATGGTATCACGTATTCAATATCCTATGAATTAAAATTGGTGGAGGGATATAGACTGTTTTTTCAGGAAGGCGTACACAAACGGTATATTGCAAATGCAATGCTGGGAGGAATACTTGCCAGTTTTACAACATGGAATTACATAAATATATCAACTGTGTTAACAATACTATTATTTTTGGCTCTTTTGTCAATTATATCTTCCGTTGATATTGCTACCATGGAAATCCCCAATACCTTCGTTATAGCTGCGCTTGTATTAGGGATCATCTCCATCTTCACAATGCCCGGTACCAGCCTCCCTTCCCGCATCTTAGGAATGTTCGTAGTCAGCGTCCCGCTTCTCCTCATAACGCTTCTAATCCCCGGCGCCTTCGGCGGCGGAGATATCAAGCTAATGGCGGCCTGCGGTCTGTTCCTCGGAACCAAGCTGACCCTGTTGTCCTTCGCCTTTGCAGTATTAACCGGCGGCCTGTACGGAATCTGGCTTCTGGTAATGAAGAAGAAAAGTGGAAAAGAACACTTCGCCTTCGGTCCATTCCTGTGTCTGGGCATGGCAGCAGCACTGTTCATCGGAGACAAGGTATGGCACTGGTATGTAGGACTTCTATATTTGTAACTTCGATTTTGCTTTATTACGCTTTACAATGTGCCATGAATGCCTCATTATTAAATATATCATACTAATCCACTAACCAACAATGCAGCAAAGGCGGCGTATTGAAGGGGGGTGTGCCCCAGTGCCTGATTCCCACGGCGGACGGCCGGGGCCGGATTGCGGCGACGGAGGTGCTGACGGGAACGGATGCGGTGATGAACCTGATCCGGGAAAGCAAGGGGCATCAGATGGCCACGCTCATGCAGTCCGGGGCTGCCAATGGAATGCATACGCTGAACGGTGATTTGTCGCGGCTTGTAGCCATGGGGGTTATTTCCGGGGAAAATGCGTTTAAATATTCCAATGACAAAAGAGATTTGACAAATTATCTCTAGGAAAATCTTATAAAAAAGAGTATGATAACTATGAGGGGAATCAGAGCCGGCGCCGGTCAGACAGCCGGTCTGGTTCCTTTTATGCGTTTAGAGAAAAAATACGGAGTTCAGGTATATGGATCAGTCATCAATAGTATTTATCAGTATTATATCAGCAGCAGGGCTGGCGGCCCTGGTTTTGGTTGCTTTTTTTGTGGCAAGGGCGTGGAAGCACAGACGGCGGAGCCTGGAAATGGACGATATGGAAGGGCATGAGTTCGAGTATTTCTGTGCGGATCTGCTGCGGGATAAGGGATTTCTGGATGTGGAGGTCACAAGGGGCAGCGGTGATTTCGGCGTGGATATCCTGGCGGAAAAGGACGGGGTAACTTATGCGGTCCAGTGCAAGTGTTATAATGCCCCCATCGGGATTAAGGCGGTGCAGGAGATTTATGCGGGCCGCGATTATTATGACCGGATGGTGGGAGTGGTAATGACGAATCAGTATTTTACCTCTGCGGCGGTGGATGCGGCGAAGAAGCTGAAAATCCTCCTTTGGGACAGAGGATACCTGGAAAGTATGATGGAAGAGCTGGATTAGGGCATGCAGGCTGGGGAAAAGGACGGTATCCGTTATGGCTTTTGTGGAATTTAAGGATGTAAAAAAAGTTTATCATATGGGCGAGGTGGATATACACGCGCTGCGGGATGTGAATTTTGAAATCGAGGAAGGGGAGTTCTGCGTGATCGTGGGAGCATCCGGCGCCGGGAAAACAACGATTCTGAACATCCTGGGTGGGATGGATACGCTTTCGGAGGGGAAGGTCATCCTGGATGGGAACGAAATCTCAGCCTACAATCAAAAACAGCTGACCTCCTACCGCAGGTATGATATCGGCTTTGTTTTTCAGTTTTATAATCTGATACAGAACCTGACGGCGCTGGAAAACGTGGAGCTGGCTTCCCAGATTTCCAAAAATCCGCTGGATGCGGCGGAGACGCTGAAAAAGGTGGGGCTGGAGGAGAGGATGTCCAATTTTCCTGCGCAGCTGTCCGGCGGGGAGCAGCAGAGGGTGGCAATCGCCAGGGCGCTGGCAAAGAATCCCAAGCTGCTGCTGTGCGATGAGCCTACGGGCGCGCTGGATTATAATACGGGGAAAGCGGTTTTAAAGCTTTTGCAGGATACCTGCCGGGATACGGGGATGACCGTGGTTGTCATCACCCACAATCAGGCCATCACGGCCATGGCGGACCGGATTATCCGGGTAAAGAGCGGCACGATCCGGAGTATGGAAATGAATGAGCACATTACGCCGGTGGAAGAGATTGAGTGGTAAGGAAGAGGAATGCGATGAAGTCCACCATATTCAAGACAACTGTACGGGAAATCAGGGAAAGCCTCGGACGGTACATGGCCATTTTGGCTATTGTGGCGCTGGGGGTTGGATTTTTTACGGGCCTTAAGGTGACAAAGCCGGCCATGCTGAAGGCCGGAGGGGAATATCTGGAGGAGAATAATCTGTATGACCTGCGTCTGCTGTCCACGGTGGGTTTTGATGAAAGCGATGTGAAGCAGCTGAATGAACGGGAGGGTGTGGAGATCGCGGAGGGCGCGGTTTATGTGGATTTCCTGGCCCAGGACGAGGAAGGGACAGAAAGCGTGCTGCGTGCGCATTCGCTGCTTTGGGTGCAGAACCATGTGGTGGTGCGGGCCGGGAGAATGCCGACGGCGCCGGATGAGTGCGTGGTGGACAGTCTGGTATTTACGAGAAAGGATATCGGCACTACAATCCGTGTTTCCGATAATAATGAGGAAGATACCCGGGATATGTTTTCCGGTACGGAGTATAAAATCGTGGGGATCTGTGACGCTCCTTTTTATATCAATTATGAAAGAGGGAGTACGGCGCTTGGAAACGGTAAGCTGAAGGGGTATGTTTATATTCCTGAGGCAGGGTTTGATACGGAAGCTTATACGGAGGTTTTTGTCAGGCTGGAGGAGAAATATCCCCTTTACAGCCAGGAGTATAAGGATTACATCGATGAGGTCATGGACTGGGCGGAGCCTCTTTGTGAGGAAGTGGCCCAGGCACGGTATGTGAGGCTGAAGGAGGATGCCCAGTGGCAGATTGCAGACGGCGAGCGGGAGCTTGATAAGAAGGTGGCCGAGGCGGAGGATAAGCTGGAGGATGCCAGGCAGGAGCTGCTGGACGGGGAACAGGAGATAGAAGATGCCAGGAAGGAGATTGTCGACGGCTGGAAGGAAATAGCGGACGGTAAGGCGGAGATCGCGGATAAGCGGCAGGAGCTGGCGGATTCCCTGACGGAGCTTCAGGATGGAAAGCAGGAGATAGAGGACGGCCTGGATCAGCTGGAGGAAAAGCGGATAGAAGCCTCCGATATGGAGGAGGGAGATGAAAAGGACGGTTATGAAACCGGCCTGAATCTGGCGGAGGCCCAGGTAAAGGGCAAAAAGGCCCAGGTGGAGTCCGGCCTTGCCCAGGCGAATATGGGAAGCAGGCAGCTGGAGGCGGCGGAAAATACCATAGCGCGCCAGGAGGAAAAGCTGCGGGATGCCCAGAAGAAGCTGGAGGATTCGGAAAAGGAGCTGGCGGACGGCTGGGAGGAGTACGAGGAGAACCGGCAGAAGCTTGCAGATGAAACGGCTGACGGCCGTAAGGAACTGGAGGATGCCAGGAAAGAGCTGGCCGATCTGAAGGAGCCGGATACCTATGTGCTGGGCAGGGATAAAAATATCGGTTACGCAAGCTTTGAAAGCGATTCTGATATCGTGGAGGGGATTGCCAATGTATTCCCGATTTTCTTCTTTCTGGTTGCGGCGCTGGTGTGTATCACTACCATGACCCGTATGGTGGAGGAGCAGAGGACGCAGATTGGTATTTTGAAGGCCCTGGGCTACAGCGAGGGCACGATTATGGGAAAATATCTGTTTTACTCGGGAAGCGCGGCGATGCTGGGCTGCGGGATTGGTTTCCTTCTGGGATCCTATATTTTTCCCACGGTTATCTGGACAGCTTACAGGATTATGTACCGTCTGGGGGATTTCCATGTGATTCTGGACTGGAAGCTGGGGGTGATTTCCCTGGTGGTGTCAATCCTGTGTTCCATGGGCACGACCATCGCTACCTGCAGGTATGAGCTGACCAGTGTGGCGGCGGAGCTGATGCGCCCGAAGGCTCCTAAGAGCGGAAAACGGATTATTCTGGAGCGGATTCCTTTCCTTTGGAACCATATGAAATTCCTGCTGAAGGTGTCTGCGAGAAATATTTTCCGGTATAAACAGAGATTCTATATGATGGTATTCGGCATCGGCGGCTGTACGGCGTTGCTGCTCACCGGCTTCGGGGTGAAGGATTCCATCAGCAGCATAACCTATAACCAGTTTGATGAAATCCAGATAAACGACATGAGCGTTATTTTCAGCGATCCGTATAAGAGTATGGACAGCAGTGAGTTTGATGCAGTTATGGCAGACAACGCGCGCTCCTATACGCTTGCCTTTGAGGAGAGCGGGGATTTGACGCTGGGCGACAAGACAAAATCCCTTACGCTGGTGGCGCCGGAAAAAACGGAGGACATCGGCCTGTACCTGAATCTGCACACCACCCGGGATGAGCCAGTGGCCTATCCTGGAAAGGGAGAGGTAGTGCTTACCGAGAAGCTGGCGGATAAGTGCAATGCGAAAATCGGGGATACGGTAACTATTCAGGATGATGATATGAATGAGCTGGAGCTGAAGGTTTCAGGCATCAGCGAAAACTATGTATATAATTATGCCTATATTTCCCCGGATACCTGGAAGGAACAGACAGGGAAGGAGCCGGAATATAAGAGCGCTTATGTGAATGTCCGGGAAGGCGCGGATGTGCACGAGGTTTCCGCGGCGATTATGAACTGCGACGGCGTGGCCTCCGTGACCATAAATGACGATATGAAGGTACGTTTCAGCAGTATGATGAAGAGCCTGGATTATGTGGTGCTGCTGATTATTGGCTGCGCGGGCTCCCTGGCCTTTATCGTGCTGTATAATCTGACGAATATCAACATTACGGAGCGGCTTCGGGAAATCGCGACGATTAAGGTGCTTGGATTTTACAGGCGGGAAACGGCCAGCTATGTGTTCCGTGAAAATCTGGTGCTGACGGGTATCGGCGCCGGCGTGGGGCTGATTATGGGATATTATCTGCATCGGTTTGTCATGTACAATATCGATATTGATATGATCGCCTTCGATGTGCATATCGCGCCAAGAAGCGTGCTGCTGAGCATCGTTCTGACTTTTATTTTTGCCGGGATTGTTGACTGGGTGATGAATAAGAAACTGGACGCCATCAACATGGCGGAATCCATGAAATCGGTGGAGTAAAATGCAGGTTATGGCGCTGGCCGTCTTTGGGCTTTATCTGCCGCGGCCCTGCTTTCCGGTTGATGATAAGGCCGGGAAGCAGAAACGTGGCAGCGGAAGCCCAAAGAGGGGACAAGCCGTAACTGTCAAAGTTTGAGAATCAAACTATTTTTATTGAAATATAGTGCGGTGTCCTATATAATGAAAAGGAAAAGATGCAGGCCGGAGGATTTTTTACCGGGAATGGAAGGAAATCGAAGGAGGGAGCGCCGTTGGATATCAAGGATACGCTCAATGAGCTGTTGGTGAAGCTGTTCCGCAATATCAATACAATTGAAGAGCAGGCCATCCGCACGGAAGAGTATAGGGATATGACTACGAACGACATGCATGTCATCGAGGCTATCGGAACCGGCGCGGCGAAAAATATGACGTCTGTGGCGAAAACACTGGCGGTTACGACGGGGACTCTGACGATTTCGGTAAACAGTCTGGTGAAAAAAGGATATGTGGAGCGTGTCCGCAGCGAAGAGGACAGGCGTGTGGTGCTGATATCCCTGACTGCAAAGGGGAAAAAGGCCTTTGCCCATCATAAGAAATTCCATGATGATATGATCCGTAATGTGCTGGAGGGGCTGAGCGACGAGGAGCAGGTGGTGCTGCAGAAATCGCTGGGGAACCTGGTGGGATATTTCCAGGGGATTCAGAATGGGAAGAAATAGGGAAAGAATTCAGAAAAAAGGAAAAAGAACTTCGATATGCCAGGCTGGCTGCAGGGACAGCGGATCTGGGATATGCAAATATATGATTGGTTTTAATGCCGCAGGTGGCAACGGTATCGTCCGAGTCCCTGCGGCATTTTTTTCATAGGGTATTTACTTATATTTTGTACTGCACTGTCCTGCTTTGGTGATATGCGGGAGCTTTTCGGATTTACTGCACTGTTGGCTGCCACCCGGCAATAGTGCGCGGAACGGATGGGGGAATTAACCGCGGGCCAGCTTCTTTTCAGTTTCCATATAGGACAGTGTGGTTTTGACCGCCGGCGTTTCCGCCAGCTTTTTTTCCAGGCTTGTAAAGTCCGAGGGGCCTGCCTGAAGCAGGAAGGTATGGAAGCGCAGCGGTGTATAATCATCACCCCATAGATCTGTGGCTTTATCACGGAGGGCGAGGATTTCCAGGTAGCCAAGGTAGTATTTCAGGTAGGTGGTGGGTTCCGTGCGGATGTAGTCGTAAATGGCATCAGCCGTGGCCTGGTCCGAAATGCCGAAGGCGGCCAGGGAGCGGTAGACATCCTGGCGGCTTGCTCCATAATAATGGATGGACAGATCAAGCAGGCAGTAAAGATTGACCTGCAGGTTGCGTTCCAGGCACGCAATGTCCGTCAGCAGGCTGCTTGCGTTGGGAGCGCCGTTTTGCAGGAGGACGTCGGAGGCGTAGCCGTAGGCGATATTTTCCACATAATAGGCCCAGCCTTCAACAAAGCCGCCATAAAAAAGGGCGCTTCTCACCGGATTGTCTGTTTTGGAGTTTTCATAGAGCTGGCTGTAAACTGTCTGGTACAGGTGGCCGGGATAGCCCTCGTGGGCCAGCGTGGTGTAAAGCTCCAGGCCGGGGGAGGTGGAGGAGTTATTCACGTAGATGACGTTGTCGTCCATGTCGTCAATGGGCGGGGTGAGATAAAGGGCAGGGCTGGTGAAATCCTCCATGGATTCTGCCACAGATTTGGTCCGGCAGGAGGGCAGGCTGTCGGTGAGGGCGGCCAGGGAGGGAAAATCCGCCTGCATCCGGTTCTGCAAATCGTCCAGAATCTCCTGGGCATTCTGGAAAGGGAAGGCGGGGAGATCCTCCAGGGTAATCGTACCGGTTCCGGTCTGTTCCCGGTAGGTCTCAACCAGCGCCTGAAGGTTCTGGTAAAGGTTCTGGAACTGATCGGATAGCAGGGACTGGATTTCCTCCGGAGTGCGGGAGCTGCCGGTATTTCTGCGCAGCAGGTAGAGGTAGTAGGCAATGCCTGAGGGCAGCTCGCAGAGGCCGCCGTTGTGGGAACCGGAGCCGGAAAGGAGGAAAATGCTGTCCGCCAGGGCGGTATAGGCTGGGGATACGACGGTGGTGAGGAGGCGGTTGTTTTCGGAGATGTAAAATTCCTCCTCTTCCGGCTTCAGCTGGCCGTCCTCCACCAGTCCGTCCAGGCGTTCCTGAAAGGTGGTCTGGAGGAAATGTTCTCCGGCGGAGAGCAGGTCGGGAGCCATAATGGCATCGCACTGATCCACGATTTCCCCGGCATCGGCTTCTGTCATGAAAAGGCCTGCATTGGCTTTTTCCTTTTCATAAACGGCCAGGCTTTCCAGGTAGGCGGGGATGCTCTCCAGGATCTCCAGGTAATCCTCCATATCTGATTTGGTGCGGAAGGTGTATTCCGCAAGGAGGACGGGAAGCTGGGACTGCATGCCTGAGGAGGGAGCGAGGGGCTCCTCATAATATTCGCACCGGGCGCCCGCCAGTTCATTTTCCAGGTAGGAAGTGAGCAGGGACCAGGTGTAGCGGTCGTGGCTGTTTAATTTATCCGGGTTGATTTCCTGCAGTACCAGGAGCTGGTTCTCCAGCAGGGCGGCGGCTTCCTTCTGGGACTCCCTGGAGTATGCGGGCAGGGTGGCGGGGGAAGGGGCCTTAAGATAGGGGGAGGGGTCGGCCAGGGTATAGTGAAGGCTCAGGCTGTCCTGATTGAGGGACTGGGCGAAGATTTCCTCCGAGAGTTTTTGGAAGCGGAGGGTGTCGTTGTTGCGGTAGAGAAAGAAAAACAGGCCGGCGAAAAGGAGGAGGGCGGCAGCTGTTATGATGAGTGGAATGCGTTTTTTCACGAGAAGAGTTCCTTGTTGTGGGGTTTTTATATATGTATGTGCCCCCGGCAGGTTTCATGTGTGGAGGGGGACGGAGATTTTGCGTGCAGGATGGTCCGGGGGGAGGGCGGTGTGTGTGGTTCTTCTTCGGGGCTGCGGTGGGGGTATTTTCTGCTCCAGTTTCAAAAATGGGGTGTTTCTAACTTCCCCCAAATTCCAGGATTGTGCCAACGCGGCTGAACTCCTCGCGCAGCGACTGACGTCGGCTGTGCTCGTCAGACAAGCCGCTAGGGGCGGCA
>OFMJ01002346.1_pt1 | contig 11113 bp, 9 predicted proteins | sample 1541801 | NCBI WGS metagenome assembly OFMJ01 (sample SAMN04209234, study PRJEB22552) | human gut metagenome | biome: gut; material: feces | host: Homo sapiens | place: USA: Oklahoma
TCTGTCTGTCTGTCTGTCTGTCTGTCTGTCTGTCTGTCTGTCTGTCTGTCTGTCAGAAATTGTCGGGCCGGTCGCGGCGAATGTCAAGAGGGCATCCCGATAATATTCGTACTGTTTTTGCCTGGCTTCAATTTCAGCGGGCAGGCCGATGTTCAGGTCGGAGCAGATGGCATCGAAGTTGTCGAGCACCTTAGCTACCCGGTTCTGAACATCAAACGGTGGAATAGGCAATTCCAATGATTTAACAATATCAGCATTCAGATTCTGTACAGTTCCTCTGGAAGCTTTTTGAGCCAGAGTATTTTGAATCGCCGTACTACTCAAAAGATGATAAAGGTAATCCGGAACAAAAGAATCTCCAAAGTTGCTGATGGATAGCCAGCCATCATGAATACATCCGTGTATTTTGGAAATATATGGACGACCAAAACTCATGGAGTTAGAAAGGACAAAATCTCCCGGGTTTATGTGTCTGGATTTTTTCGCTCCTTCTACCGTAATTCTTTCAGCCGTTTCAGTAATATACTTACTACCAACAGGAACATCACCAATTTTAATCCATGGAATGCCGTCTTCATCGTCCGTGATATAGGATTGAATCGGCCGCGGCGAAGCCCCTCTAACAATCGTAGCCACTTCGCCGAGTGTCCTCCAAATAACGTTACTTGTCCCCCCGTGTACATCAAAACTCAACAACTTGTCACGGTAGAACTCATACTGCTTTTTCCTAGCTGTAAGCTCTGCTGTAAGCTCTGCTGTAAGCTCTGCTGTAAGCTCTGTGAAATTGTCCAGTATCCGGACAATTTCACGCTGGACTTCCAGTGGGGGGACGGGCACACGGATTTCTTTGATGGCTGGTACACTAGAATGCACGACTTTGCTTTTTACTTTCCCTCTGCTTTTTTGGGCCTGGGCCGAAGTTGTTGCGAGTGCATAGGATAAATATTTGGGGTCTTGTTCATGTTTCAATACTACAATATCGCCACCCGCCAGGCATTGTTCATGCCCAATATATGCACAGGATTTCGCAATTTCATCTACGCTCTCACCAGTGATGGCAAATAAAATGTCTCCATATCCAAAATATTTCCTGCTTGGAATTTGCTCCGCATTTGTGTAAGAAACACAATGGTCAAACCAGATTCCATAAGTCGTATAAATTTCACCATAACGGATACAAGGAGTCCCAGATTCTGTTATTTGGTTGCGGGTAATGCCCGATCCCCGGTAAATATCAATGGCAATCTCGCCAAGAGTTTTATACTCCACTCCGTTTGGGCAGAGTTTCTGGATCAGTTCCTTCAATCTGCTCATGCGTCCACCTCGATTTCCGCGATGATCTTCGCAATCTCATCCCGCAGCACCTGCTCCCGGGCAACAATTTGTTCAATCTCCGCATTGAGCTTCACAATATCGATTTTCTCCCGGGTGTCCTCCTGCTCCACATAGGTGGAGACAGAGAGGTTGTACTCCTGCTCCTTAATTTCCTCATAGGCTGCCAAATGGGAGAAGTGGGCATCTTCGGTGCGGTTGGCAAAAGTGTTTACAATGCGGTCAATATTCTCCGGTGTCAGCTTATTGTTGTTTGTCACCTTAATGCACTCTTTCGAGGCGTCAATAAAGAGCGTTTTGTTGTCCGCTTTGTTCTTCTTTAGCACCATGATGCAGGTGGCAATGGGGGTTCCATAAAACAGGTTACCGGGCAACTGGACTACACAGTCAATAAAGTTGTTGTCGATGAGATACTGGCGGATCTTCTTCTCCGCCCCACCCCGGTACAAGATGCCGGGGAAGCAGACGATAGCGGCGGTACCATTGGATGCCAACCAGGACAAGCTGTGCATGATAAACGCCAGGTCTGCTTTGCTCTTGGGAGCCAGCACACCGGCGGGCGCAAAGCGGGGGTCATTGATGAGAAGCGGGTTGGAATCCCCGGCCCACTTGATGGAGTAGGGCGGATTGGAGACGATCAGCTCAAAGGGCTCGTCATCCCAATGCTGTGGATTGGTCAGGGTATCCTCGCAGGCAATGCTAAACTTGTCAAAACCGATGTCGTGGAGAAACATATTGATGCGGCACAGGTTGTACGTGGTGATATTGATTTCCTGTCCAAAAAAGCCGTTGCGTACTGCATCGTGGCCCAGCACCTTCACCGCTTTCAGCAGCAGGGAACCAGAACCACAAGCGGGATCGTACACCTTGTTGACCTCCGTTTTTCCCACCGTACCCAGCAGGGTGAGCAACTCGGACACATCCGCCGGAGTGAAAAACTCCCCGCCGGATTTTCCGGCATTGCTGGCGTACATGGTCATCAGGTACTCATAGGCATCGCCAAAGGCATCAATGTCATGGTCTTTCACATCGCCCAGATTCATGGCCGCCACACCCTGTAAGAGTTTGACCAGTTTTTCATTCCGTTTTGCCACAGTGGCACCTAGCTTGTTGCTGTTCACATCGTAATCGTCAAACAAACCGGCAAAGCTGTTTTCCGAAGCGCTACCCTTCGCGGACTCTTCAATGTGACGGAACACGCGCTCTAAAGTTTCGTTCAAGTTCTCATCATCGGCAGCCCTGACACAGACATTGCAGAACAGCTCGCTGGGCAAAATGAAAAATCCCTTCTCCTCTACCAGCCCATCCCGGGCTTCCTCTGCTTCCTCGTCCGGCATGAGGGCATAGTCAAAGCCGGCGTTGCCTGCCTCCATCTCACCGCTGTTGATATAATTGCAAAGATTTTCCGAAATGTAGCGGTAAAACATGGTGCCCAGCACATAGTTTTTGAAGTCCCAGCCATCCACGGCCCCTCGCAGTTCATCAGCGATTGCCCAAATTGCCCGGTGAAGTTCCTCCCGCTCCAGTTCCTTTTTGTTGTCAGCCATCTTGCCCACACTCCTGCCTATAATAACTCAATATAACTCTATCACACTTTACAAAAAAGCACAAGAAAACAGCAAAAGGAAAAAGCCAGCAGCTCCCCCCTTCAGCCACTGGCCTTCTCCCTCTATTTCGTACTATGCTTATTGCGTCTCCACCAAAAACTCCCCCACCAGCTCCCGGCACCCAAGCACTCTCTCCGGCGTGGCCAAAAAAGCGAGGAGCTCTTCCTTGCTGCACAGTTGATTCCGTCCCACCTGCACTGCCCGGAGGCTGCCCTCCTTTATCCAACGGTGGAGGGTCTGGGGGTTACGGCCCAGCAGCTGGGCTGCCCGCTGGATGGGCAGGGCGTCCGGCTGGTTTGCCCAGCGCTGGGCCAGCCACTGCCGGAAGCGCCGGCAGTTCTCCGGCGTGGGCTGGAAAACCGGCTCCGGCTTGGGCCTGGGCTTGGGGGGATGGTGAGAGCTGAACTGTCCTACCAGCTCCCCAAGAAAGCCGGGCTCCTCCTCCATGCGGCGCTTGAATTCCACCGCGTCCTCCCAGCGGACACGGTACCGGTAGGTGGCCTGGCCTGTGTCCTCATGGGGGATGTAGTCGTGGTCCATCAAGTACTTCAACTTGCGGGTGGAGATGTGCAAATACTGCCGCAGCTGGCTGCCGGTGAGCATGGGATAGATTTCCATCGTACTCTTCCTTTCTCTGTAGAATCTGACGCGGAAGAAACGGGCCTTTAGGCGGCCCGCGGCAGCTTTCCGTCCTCTGCTTCTCTTTCATGTACATTCACCTCCTATAAAATGAGGGCGTCCCAAAGCGGGGCGCCCTTTACGTTTGTCTGTCTGTATTGGTTTCTGGTTCGCCCATCGGCTGGGCGTGCTGGTTCTCCCCTTGGAGAATGTCCGAAATCACGGCGGCGCTGGCCTGCTTGCTGGCCTTGTCCAGGTGGGCGTAGATGTTGGCGGTGGTGGAGAGGTCCGAGTGGCCCAGGAAGTTGGACACGTTGATCAGCGGCACGTCCTGGTTGATGAGCAGGCTGGCGAAGGTGTGGCGCAGGTCGTGGAAGCGGATGTGCCGCAGGCCGTACTTCTCCAGCAGCTCCCGGAAGTGGTCGGTGACATAGCTGGGGCGCAGCAGCTCCCCCAGCTGGTTGACGCACACATAGTCTAGGTACTGGGTGTTGTAGCTGCCTTGGAACATCTTCCGGTACACCTCCCGGTGCTCTTTCTGCACCTGGAGCATCTCCACCACCGGGTCGGGGAGAGGAAGGGTGCGGCGGCTGGACTTGTTCTTCATCTCCTCCACCGGCTCCACTTTCTTTTTCCCGTTTTCCCGGTACTCCACGATTTTGGTGTCCAGCAGCACGGTGCGCTTCTCCCAATCGATCCGCGACCACCGCACGCCCAAGGCCTCGCTGCGGCGCAGGCCCATGGCCCCCGCCAGGAGAATGGCCGGGTAGATCACGTCTCCTCTTGCCAGGTGCAGCAAGGTGAGCAGCTCCTCCTGGGTGTAATTCTCCCCGTGGAACTTGTTCTTTTTGGGCCGCCCCACCCGGTCGAAGGGGTTGGCGTCGATTCTCTCCTCCTTAAAGGCCTGCTGGAAGGCCCGCCGCAGCAGGGCGTGGTAGTGGATCACCGTGTTGGCCACCACTCCGTCCGCAAAGAGGCTTTGGTAAAAGTCCTGGATGTCCTGGGGCTTCAGATTCCCCACGGTGAGCTGGGGCCGGCGCTGAAAGTACCGGCGGATCTTCCCGTTGGTCATGCTCCGGTAGCTGACGATGGTGTTCTTTTGCAGCTCCGGCTCCACCCGTTTCAGGTAGGACACCAGGTAGTCGTACACGGGGATATCCGCCGGGGGACGGCCTCCCCGCTCCTGTTCCTCCCAGAACTCCTGCTCATACCGGGCCACCACCTCCCGGAAGGCCTTGTTCACCTTGGTCTTGTTGGCCCCCTCGGGCAGGCCCAAAGCCCGCCACACCGGCTTGGTGGTTCCGTCCTTTTTCACTTGCATCACGGCGTAGAGCCGCCCTTTCTTGCTTTGCACGCTGGCGGCAAAGTGAGGTTTCGCTGCCATGCTGCCTCGCTCCTTTCCTTGTTTTTTGTTTCCGGCAACCGGAACCATACTCCAAAACCCGCCGGAAGTCCACCCCTTTTCTCAAGAGTTATCAGTTTGGACACATTTGGGGTTCGTGCCCCTTTTGTCACGCTCCCGCAGGAAGTTTACCAGCTCCACCTTGGCCACCCGGTTCTCCCGGCCCACCTTGCAGGCGGGGAGGGCTCCTTCCTTGAGCAGTTTATACACGGTTTTGGTGCTCACCCGCAGGATCTCCGACAGCTCTTTCACGGTGAGGGCCGCCGGATACTCCTTCAGGGATTTTGTAATTTCTCGTTTGGTCAACGCTTCCTCCTGTATGCTTACATAGTAAAAGCAGGGCCCTCCTCTTGGGGAAAAGGGTCCTCGTCCTCCAGCAACGTGGAAGCCAGCCCCAGGACCATTCCCAGGGCGGCGCCCAAGTCCTGGCCGTTTTCCTCCGCCAGGATGCGCTCCCGGCGCTGTTCTTCGTCCTCCTCCTCATTCTCCATCACCGCAGCAGCATCCACAATGCCCCGCAGGCCAAGGCCCAGGAGAGCAGCAGCCCCAGGGTAAACCTCCGGCGAAGCTGCCGCCACCGGCGCTCCGTCTGCTGCTGAAAGTCCTCCAGCTCGTTCTTCCAAGCGGAGAACTCTTCGGACAGCTTGGAAGTAAACCGCTCTTGCTCCTTCCCAACCTGTTGTTGGAACGTCTCCCGGCTGGCTTGCTCCTTCTCCAGTTCCTCCTGGATTTGGGACAGGGCGTGCCGGTTGGTCTGGGCCACTGCGGACAGGGCTTTCTGCACGGTCTGTTCCTGGGTTTCCTCCATTTTGGCTGCCAGCTCCTGCACCTCCTCCCAGGTGGCCAGAGGCTGCAGCTTCTGGTACAGGGTGGGCTGGAAGGTGGCGGCGTTCTGCAACAGATTTATCATAGCTGTCCAAATGGTGTCCGGAATGGCGTACACCGTGGGGGTGTAGGGTTTCAGCTGGATCTCCGCCAGGTCTTGGGTGTTCTTCTCCAACAAGGCTTGCAGCAAGCTGTCGGAGGTGTTCTTCTCGGATGGTGAATTCATACTCCATGTTCTCCTTTCTGAATTTGTCTTGATGTAGTCGGATGTCCCGGCACTTTCGTCCGCCGGGGGTGGTGTAGGTGATGTACTTCCGGTTGTCCTCCCATGCCACCTGGTAACCCCGGCGCTCCATGGCGCGGAGGAAGTCCCGGCGGGTGCCGCTGCGCTCCATGGCCTGGGTAATGGCCCCCATCAGCCGGAACTTCCAGCTCTCCCCCTTCTGGGCGGCCCGGTACTCCCGAGAGGAGAGCTTGGCTCCCGGCTTCTCATACCGGGGCAGCACCGAGAGCCCCTGGGCGGCGCAGATCTCATCGCTCAGGGCCCGGAGGGTCTGCAAGGTCTTGGGGGATTGCCGCAGCTTCAAGCCCGTCTCCCAGCTGACGGAGTTCACCACAAAGTGGGAATGGAGGTGCCCGGCGTCCCGGTGAGTGGCCACCAACACCTCGAAGCCCGGCCAAGCTTTTTGGGCAAACTCCAAAGCGATGGCGTGGGCCTTCTCCAATGTCACCGCCTCCTTTGGGGAGAAGGATTGCACGTACTGGTAGAAGTTCATGCCCTTCGTCTTGCCATAGGTGCGCTTGGTGGCCAGAAATTCCTGGCAGGCATTGTCCCCCAGGCAGTGGACGCCGGTGACAAACCGCTGGCCGGTGACCGGGTCCCTGGTCTTTTTCTCCTGGCAGACGTAGCCCATCACCCCTTTCATGGCCCCCAGAGACTGCTTCTTCTCCGGGATATACATCACCGTTGCCATGGGCTGCTCCTGGTAAGGCGGCACAGCTCTTCGTGCAAAGCGCCCAGCTGGTCCACCACCTCCTGGAAGTTGTAGGATGTGAAAGCCCCAGCGTTTACCTTCTGGGCGATTTGGTTCACGTTGCTGCCCATGCGTTTCAGCTCCACCAGCAGGGGACGGGTGTCCGGCCCCAGGCAGATGGGTGTCTCCCAGGACAGGGCCACCAGGTAGTCGGTGACGCTGCGCCGGGCTTTCTTGGCCTGGGTCTGGATGCGCTCTTTCTCCGCCTGGGTCAGGCGGACGGTCAAAGTCTGATTTCGTTTTCTTGGTTTTGCCATGTGTCGTCTCCTTTCTCTTTTTGCACTTTGTTTGTAAGGATTATCGGGGGTAAGGGGGCGAGGCCCCCAAAACCAGTGCCAGGCAGGACAGCCGGGCGCTCTGCTTGCCCCGGACTAAAGTCCGGGAAAAGGCTTTCATTCCAGAAGCTTCCTGGCCAGAAGGAAGAAAGTTATGCGTCCCCCTCCCCTTCCGCCAGGGCCGCAAGGAACGGCAGGGACGGCGGTTTCCTCCCCACCGGTTTTGCCAGCTTCCCCAGGCCCACTGTCTCCCCCAAAACCGGCCCCCAGCGGCCCCACAGGGCCTTTTCCGGGCCTGGGCGGGTGGTTCCTCCATCCAGCCGCTCCAGGGGCGGACAGGGGCCTCACAGGGGCGCAGCCGGGCTTTTCCCGCTCCCAGGGGTTTCTGCGTCACCGCCGTCACCCTCGTCACCGGGAGGGGTGTAGAACACCTCCACCAACCGGCGGCCGTTGCTGCGGCGGTTCACAAAGCGCACTCCCTGGTCCTCCAGGCAGAACCGCCACTGCTTCATCAGCTGTTTCAGCACCTTGGCGGTGAGCTGCGTCCCGGCGTACTGGTTGAAAGCCTGGGCGAAGTCGCCGTTGCCGCCTTTGTAGGTTTTCGCCTTTTTCATAAAGCCCACCAGGGACTGCATCTCCTGGGGCAATTGCTTTTCCGGCTGCTCCAAGGTGTCGGAGAGCAGCTCCCAGGAGCAGGTCTCCCGGTGGAAGCGCAGCTCCATCTCCCGGTACTCCGTGTCCCGGCCGGTGGCGTAGAAGGTGGCGCAGTCCGCGCTGCGGCGGCTGCGTTCCAGGATCAAGACGGTGTCCGCCGCCCCCACAATGCCCGTGGTGCCGGTGAGCCGGTTGAGGGGGTCGCTGTCCCCCAGCTTGCGGACGTGGTGCACCATCAGCAAAGTGATCTTCAGCTCGTCCGCCAAAGCTTTCAGCTGGCGCACCTCCTGATAGTCGCTGCCGTAGGTCTGGTCCCCGCCAAGGGCACGCACCACGGCGAAGGTGTCCACCGCCACCAGCACGGTGTCCGGGTGTTCCCGCACAAAGCGGCGGATCTCCTCCAGCAGGCCGCCGGCCATAGTCTCCGCCTGGGCGGAGAAGTAGGCGTTCCCCGGCACCTCCTCGGTGATGCGGTTCAGCCGATCCTGCACCCGGCGGAGGGTGTCCTCCAGACACAGGTACAGGGTGGTCCCCTTCTGGGTGGGCAGGCCCCACACCGGCTCCCCCTTGGCGATGCGGACGCACCAATCCAGCACCATCCAGGACTTGCCAATCTTGGACGCCCCGCCCAGAAAGCACACCCCCTGGGGCAGCAGTGTGTCCACACAGAAGCGGGTGGGCTCCAGATGAAGGCCCATCAAGGTGGCGCCGTCAATGGCTTGCAGGTTTCTCTCTTCCATAGAATCATCTCCTTTGTTTTTTCATTCCCGCCCCCGCCGGAGAGAGAAAAGGTGGGAGCAGTGTTTTATATTCCGGATTTCATGGAAATTCAAACCCCAAGGGCTTTCCCAAACTGCCCGGAGCGATGGCGGGACAATCTGGAAAGCGCGGAAGATTTTTCCCCGGCAAGGGCCGACTCTCCCGTTATGCACCGGCGCATTTTTGCAGCGGGGCGGCTCTGTTCTCTCCCCCCAATCCCGAATGGGATGGGAATACAAAACTCCCACTTCTTTTGCAAAAGGTGGGAGTAGTGTTTATAAAAGCAAAACCAATAGATAAATCTGGGGGGAAGAAAACTGAAAAGGGGTTGGGAGGAGCATCCTGCATTTTGCCACAACCATTGCGAATGAGGAAGCTAAAGTGTATGCCGCCGCCTGCTTTCCAGGCGGCATTTTCGTTCCCGCCGGTGAAAACTTCTTGCTTTATTGGTGTCCAATGTATATACTAATTGGCAGAGGTGATGGTCATGGAAGAACGCAAGGCGAAGATACTCATCAACAGGGCAGGGGGCAACGCCGGGGCGCAATCCAAGGGCTACCGGGTGGCGCTGCCCTCTGCCTGGATGAAGAGCCTGGGTATCACCGAGAACGACCGGGAGGTGCTGCTGCAATTTGACGGGGAGTGCGTCACCCTTCGGCGGCCTGGGCCCTCCGGCTACGAGGCGTTTCTGAGAGAAGCACGGCGCCAGGGACACGACCTGCTCCGCCTCCACTTCTATGACGGGGACACCCTGTGCACCAAAATCTGCGCGGACAAGGTGGCCCGCTGCCTGGCAGTGGAAAACCTAGTGGACGACTCCCTGTCCACTGCCTTTGGGGTGAACACGTCCCCCACCTGGGAGGACTTGGAGAATTTCTTGGAGGAGCGGTGCGTTCCCCGCCAGCGGGACGGGCTGCAGTACTACTTGAGAGAGCTGGGCCTGGATCACTACGATCCCCTGGCCATCATCCGCAAGACCCAGGGGCGCATGGCAGAGGACAACTGCTGGCTGGACATTGTGGAGGGATGAGCATGTCCATGAAACTGACCACAGGAAAACGCATCGCGGAGACTTCCTCCAAGGGCAACCAGGAAAAGTGGCGGGAGGGCGGCCGCTGGTACAAGCTGGATCTGTTCGGCTACGAAGGCCTGGCGGAGACGATAGCCTCCCGGCTGCTGGAGCACACCAACCTGGGGGAGCTGGGCTTTTCCTTCGTTCCCTACCGCATGGAGCAGCTGGAAGTTCACGGTTGCAAGCGAACCGGCTGCTCCAGCCCGGACTTTCTCCGGGAAGGAGAGGCCATTCTCACCCTGGCGGAGCTGTTCCGCAAAGGGGTAGGGCCGAACTGGCAAGCCCAAGTCTCCCGCCTGCCCAACCTTGCCAGCCGGGTGCGGTGGATGGCGGACACCACCCGGCGGCTCACAGGCCTTGACCGGTTTGGAGAATACCTCACCGCTCTGTTCGAGGCGGACATGCTCTTTGGCAACGAAGACAGGCATCCGAACAACATTGCCGTCCTCCGGCGGGGCGGCGGTTTTGCCTACTGCCCCTTCTTTGACTTTGGGGCCGGGCTGCTCTCCAACACCCGGGACTTTCCGCTGGACGTCATCCCCAAAGCGCTTGTGGGGCAGCTGCGGGCCCAGCCCCTGGGCACCCTCTTTGCCCGGCAGGTCCACGCCGCCCAGGGGGAATTTGGCCCCCAATTGCGGTGGGATTTCACGGCTGCTGATGTCGCCGCCGCCCTGGAGGAAGCACTCCCCTACTATGCCCAACGAGACAGAGGGCTTCTCCGGGACAGGGCAGAGTGGTGCCTGAAGGTGCAGCAGAGGAAACTTCTCTCCTAGTCAAAGCAGCAAAAGAATGGCAATCCGCCCCTTTCCCATTGCGCAGGGGGCGGGTTTTTGCTATGCTAGAAACAGAAACTGGAAAGGAGGCCCGCCCATGCCCCGCCGCTATCGGATTTACCTGCTCTCCGCCCAATCCATCCTGAGCTACGCCAAGGAGGAGGGCGGGGCTGTTACCATCGCCCTCAACCGAGACGCCACCCGGCGGTGCCAGCTTCCCGGGCGTCAGGAGCAGGAGGAGAACGCCCTGTTCTTCCAGATTCAGTGCGCCCTCCACGGGGATGGGTTCACCCCCACGGAAGAGCCTGGTGTCGTGGAGGACTTGTCCACCGCCCTGTGCTATGTGGACTTCTCCGGCATCTTTGACCGGAACGGTATTTCTCCGCGGGTGGCCCGGCTGCAGGCCCTGGCGGAGGAGCTGTTCCGCCCGGAGGGCGTCACCCTGGACTTGGGGGACGGGCCCCGGCAGTACGCCGCCTTTGAACGCTCCAACTCCATGAGCCGCATAGGGCGGCTTTCGTTTATCCGGGCAGATTTGTGGGAGTCGGTGCGGCGGCGCATTATGTTGGATTTGGAGCTGGGCCAGTGCCAGCTTTCCAAACTTTACGCCTACAACGGGCTCATGCTCTCCACCGGCGCCCGGGTGGAGGGGATTGAAATCGACAGGCCCCACCGGGTCATTGTGGTGGACAACCATGCCCTGCACAGCAGCGCCAGGGTCATCACCGTGGAGGACGTGGGCGGCACGGACAGTGTGCGCCG
>OFMJ01002354.1_pt1 | contig 11084 bp, 15 predicted proteins | sample 1541801 | NCBI WGS metagenome assembly OFMJ01 (sample SAMN04209234, study PRJEB22552) | human gut metagenome | biome: gut; material: feces | host: Homo sapiens | place: USA: Oklahoma
GTACAGCCGCCCGGACCTGGTCAATACTGTCTCCCCTGGAAACAAACGGGTCCGGGTCCACTCCGAATTTCCGGCAGAGTCCCTGGATCTCGCTGATCCGCGCACGCTCCGCCAGAGCCGCCCTCTGTCCCGCCGCATCCGGATCCTCTTTCCCAGGAGCAGATGCCGGAGGTTCCTGTCCGCCTGTGGCCGCGCCACGGTTTCCGTCTCCGGCATCGATCTGTCTCTGGAGTCTGTCAAACTCCGCCTTTTCCGCTTCCGTCAGATCCCGGCCCTCGCTCCGCGCCTGGTCAGTGATCTGCCTCTGTCTTGCAATCATTTCCTGTACTGTCATTCCATTCTCCTTCCCCGGATGTTCTCCGGCATCTGCTTTTATCATTATTTAAAGATTCCCGCGTCCTTCAGCTTCTGCACCAGGGCGTCATACTCGGCTTTCGTCGGCATCTCACCGGCGGCTGTTGCCGGGGCCTGGACCTGGGTAAACGCCGGACCCGACGGCGCTTTGTAGTGCTCTGCGAGAAATTCACAGATCTGTTCCATGGATCCTGCCGGAACCTCCGGTTCCTTTTTACCCGTAAGCGCCGCAACGGCTTTCTTCATGGCCTGTTCCATATTATTCATGCTCTTCCCTCCCTTCCATCTGATTTTTAGTATAAAAAGAACGCCCCTCGCATTGAGGTGACCCCAAAAAGTTAGACTTTTTGGGGTCACCTCACATGAAGGACGTTCTTTTATTCTGGTTATTTCTTTTTTCTTCTTGCTCTTTCCTCTCTTTTTCCATGGATGAGACCTAGGTTATAAAACAGCTGGGCTTCCAAAGCAGATACGTTCTGTAGTTCCCAACGCTCCACCATGGATTTGTAAAATATGCCGTTTTCTGTTCCTTCCAAGAAACAGCATGGCATCTGTCCCGCCACACGGACGTCTCTCTGAATATCCATTACGCCACCTCCCGGTAAAGAACCTTGCATTTGTTCACATTGCCATTGGCAAGCTGCAACTCGATCAGTGACGGATAGTGGTTTTCCTCCAGCCATTCCCTGACCTTCTCCAGGACACTTCCCTTATACTGGACAGTCACTCCGTCATGGCCGTTCCGGCTGAATGCGGTCCGCACAATCTCATCCTCGAAAATATCCAGATCCTGGATGATCCCGCTCACTGCCTTGTCGTGAGGTCTTCCGGATTCAGAGAGGATTCCCAGCTCCTTTGCGATGCTGGTACAGTCCCATAAGGTCTGCGTGGTGTTGTCTGTAATCAACGGGATCTGAATATCAATGTCTGCCTGTTCCTTGTAGAGACGTTTCGCTTCTGCCGCAATGAATACCGGATCAACTCCAGCTTCCTTGAAAATACCACTGACAGTCTTTACAAGCATATTGGCGGCAGAAAGGTTCTTTTTCTTCTTTTCGGGTTTCTGCTTTGGCATCTCATAAGAACCAGTTTTACGGAGAGTAGGAAGGACTTCATCCGTCACCCAGTCAGTAAATGCTTCTGCATTGGGCTTGCGGCTCTTAAAGACCAGCTTATACACACCACTCTCAGTAATAAATTTCTCTCCGGCATTATTCAGTTTTCGGATGTCCTTATCTCGGACATCCGAATTTCTTAAAATGACCGCCTGTTTTTCATTCATTTTGGCAAGATAGTTTCTTACAGAACTATCGGACAGTTCCAGGCACTCTCCTACATGATATGGATTAAAAAGCACAGTTCCATTTAAGTCGAATATTTCTACTTCATGACCTTCAAAAATCATTAGATCGTTCATAGCAAAATCTTCCTTTCTCAAATTATTCTTGAAAGAGGCTCCTTTTGCTGATATACTATATTTATCAGTGGGAAACCTCTGTAACTCTTAGAAGTTCGTTAAACTTGGTAGGTGGAGCGAACTTCTATTTTTTTAATTTTTGGTACTGCTCTTCAATCCCATTTCTCACAGCTTCTGAACGGCTAATCTCTTCAACTTCACATATCTTGTCAAGTTTTTCGACTGTTTCTTTATCCATGCGAACACGAAGCATATAATCTTTCGGATTATCTGTCAGCTTTGTACCTTTTTTCATAGCAGACACTCTGTTCACCTCTTTTCTTTGTTGCTACATTCTTTATTATAGTTTGTAGCAACAAAGAAGTCAAGAAGTTTTTCAATTTTTTTCCACGCCTACCTCGTGAAATCAAAAAGGCCCAGCCTTTCGCTGAACCTTAACCATATCTTCGGGGAGGCCGGGAACATACCCCGGCAGGACTTCTCCCCTGTATTCAATTTTAGTCATCACACCTCCCCGTTGCGACACCGCAACCGAAAAAATTGTATAAAAAGAACGCCCCTCGCATGAAGGACGTTCCTTTGTTCTGCTTACTGTTATTCTGTTTTAAAAAATTACCGGCCAGCTTCTCCCACTCTCTCAGCAAGAGCTTCCTGTAATACCCTGGAGACATTCAGATGAAGCCTCTCTGCCTCTTGATTAAGCCAGTTGGGCAAAGTTACATTCCTGCGGACCATTCTGTTATCCATACGGCTCCGGTAAGCAGTAAAATCGACGTCTACCATCGTTACGATACCTGTCCTGTAATCCAGATCTTCCGTATCTTCCCCTGCTTTCTGGAACGCCTCTTCGTATGAAGAGGCTTCCGGGATTGCCTTTCCATCATCCTCCAGATCAATTCCCTTTAATCCAATGGCATCCCTCGCCATTTCAATGGCATCTGTCAGGCTGTTTCCCTCCGTATAAAGATCCAGATCCGGCACATAGACCAGAAAGTCCTTTCCTGCCTGTGTAATAAACGTTGGAAATGCCCGTTTCATTATATCTACCTCCTGTCATCCGGCAAAAGGATACAGGGGATTAATCCAATCCCCATTTTTTCAGTATCCGCTTTGCTGTGATCTCGTTTATTTCTGTGTGTCGTGGAACCTGTTCCGTATCACTTCCCCTTTTATAGGTATCGTGATTTCCTCCATGCTCCTTGAAACGAAATCCCGCTTCTTCCAGCTTTTTAATCAGGTCTCTTCGTTTCATCTACGTACCTCCTTACAATCCCATTATACACATTTATTACACACTAGTCAAGCAGATAATACACATTTATTACACATTTTTCTTTAATTTCTCCGTATCCGGTTCTCGTTCACCCGAACCATCCGTTCAAAAACGTCCAGCCCAGAGCCTGTGGCCCCGTTCCCACCTGCAAAATCCCTTCCCACACCGACCGTCGGATCCGCCGGTACGGATACGATGCTGATCTCCAGCGGCGTCCACTTTTTTGCAATATAACAGGGACCCGTGAACCGTCCGTCAGAGGATTTCTTTCCCGCCACGACCTCCTCCCAGGTATCCACACTGTACCGGACCGAAACGCCCTTTAAAGTTCCCCCAGCCACCTTCTTCCGGATTGTTTCCGCCGCCTCATCGTCGTCAAACTCCACCACGGCCACGCCCCGGTTGTCCTGGTTCCAGGCCCTTTCCACCTTTCCCAGCACCCGGTCTGTATCATGGTTAAACAAAAGGACTCCGATGGAATTTAACCGTTCCAGGTCCATGCACCCCTCCGTGTGGTCCAGAATCTCGGACCCGAACCAACGCCCGTACGGCTCTTCGGAGGAAAAAGACAATTCAAACCGTCTCTCATTTCCCTCGCCCTCCATGGACCGGATCCCCGCATCCATGAACCGGACCGGAAGGAAATCATTCTCTCCCTTCGGATTCTTCCGCATCGGCCTTTCCTGTACTCTGCCCATTGCTCTCCTCCTCTTCACCTCCGCCCGGATTATGACCGGATATCATGGCCATAAGGTCAATTCCCCGTTCGTTCGCATAGTCCCTGGCGTCTGCCATCTCGTCAATTACCTGTTTCCAGTCCCGGCCATTCTCCGTACAGGACTGCTGGAATGTTTTCTGCCCAGTCTTTAATGCCACGCTGTTGGCGCTGGCCTCCTTATATGGGTCGATCCATCGTCTGGGGATCACCACCCATTCATGGGACAGATACCGTTCCAGGTTTTCCCAGAAATCTGCCGCCTGGATCACACCCTTCAGCCAGCAGGAGATCACAAACGACTCATAGATCTCATCCAGAAAATTTTCAACCAAAATCTCCCTTTCCTCTCCATACGTCAGATCATCTTCAATCATAGACTGCCTTGCTGACGCATAATTGGTTTCAGACATATCCCGGGATGTGGATTCATAAGACAGGCCATTGGAGGATGATACCATCCGCTGCAATGTCTTTATAAATGATGTGGCGTCTGTCCCCTGTCCGGCCGGATTCAGCATCTGTGCCTCGTCTCCGGCATTCAGCTCCATGATCATTCCCGGGACCACCCGTTTTCCCGCATACGTCCCATCCGGCCCCGCCTTATGTGACCCGCGGCCCGGCCCTCCCATCGAAGCAATCCGTTTGATAAAGACTGCCAGACAGGCTGCGATCTTTTCCTTCAGTGTCACCGCATGCATGAACTCGTTCATATCCTTGATCCTGGTAAGGGACGGGCTGAGATCCGAAATCTCCCGGATCTGGGATGGCCGCTTCTTGGAAAAATAAAAAACCACATCCTTAGCCTCGATGTAAACCGGCTCTGTCTGGGTGTATCCGTCAATGGAATACTGCCGGATCCAGTACCCCTCCGGCCTGTTCCACCGGTTATATTCAATTCCGCCTACAACCCGGTTCCCTTTCTTCTTTGGCGCAAGCTGGGAAATATCCAGCTCATCCACCTCTAAAATCTGGAGCTGAAGAGGAAGGATTCCCTGGTTCGTATACCGCTTCACGACCAGGATCCCGCCATCCACGATCTTTCTCTGGATACACATCCGGACAATCTGGGTGAAGGACTGCTGGCCAGTCACATCACAGTTAAACCGTTTGCACCACTTTTTCCACATTTTCTCCAGCGTTTCGTTGATATCTGTATCCCCGGTTGTCACCCGTATATGGATGCCGCTCCCAATCACATTGCGGCGGAATGCCCGGACGACCGAATTCATGGTATCTGAATTTCTTTCCAGGTCCCGCGCCCTGGCCCGGACCCGGTCCCGGTCATACCGGTCCGTCATTTCCCCGGACAGGTTCTGGATATTCCACTGGCTCTGGAGCCTTCCATCCGCTCCGGCGTCATAATTTCCTCTGTATGCCTCCAGCGTATTCCGCCATTCAGCACGCAGGGCACCCCACCGTGGACTTATGTATCCGGCAATACTGTCAATGATATTCATGGCTACCTCCTGTTATCCGGCCCGAAATCTGCGGCATATGCTCCCGCAAGTAAAGAGCCGCCGCCATCCAGCTGGGACTCCAGACGGTTCCTCTCTGCGATCAGCGTGGCCAGATCTGCCCTGGTCAGAGACCTGGATCCGATCTTATAGCTCTGACCACCCGCCAGGATGTTGTAAATTGCCTCATTGATATTTTCTAACTGCTCTCTTGCTGTACCATTCTGTTCTTCCATCTTATATCCATCCCTCCAGTTCATTTTCCCGGATCCACTGCTCTTCCTTCGCCTCAGAGCCAGACCGGGATTTTTTAGGAGCCTCCGACGGCTCATATTTGTCCAGATGCCAGGTCCTCGCCCCGCGGATATCCGCAGCCGCCATAGCATATACCTCCGCGTCCAGGTAATGGTTATCCTTATGGCTGCCTTTGGGAACCCACTTCTGGACAATCTTTCCATTTGCCTGACGTTCATTGATCTTGTGTTCTGCAGTGACCTGGGCAGCATACTCATCGTCAATTCCCCGGAATACCATCCAGGCACCATTTCCGTTTTTCCTGGCCATACGGGCCGCGATACGGTCCTTATATTTGGAAGTATCCACCATGACAAGCGGATGCCCCGTAGCCCTGGAACCGGCCTTATTGATGGTGCTGATCTTATAATCAGTCTCCAGCTTTTTACTCGCGCCCTTACTGGGCAACGTATACTCGGCAGTATCCACACAGAAGTCATACACCATATCCGTCTGGTCTCCGGAGTCTACCAGGACCAGGCTGGGAGCCATCTGCGTCCCATCCCGTTTCTGATAATTCAGATTCATGATCCCGTCCACCTCCCACAGGTTCACGGCCTGTCCTCTGGCAACCAGCTGGCTGGTCCAGTGTTCGCCCCAGGCTCGGATCACCCAGTATACACTGGTTTCCTGGACGTCGATGCCACCGGTCAGTTCCACAGCCCAGTCCGGCACCTCAGATTCCTCATACTCCGTCTGCCGTTCTTTCACAAGATCTTCGGTTGTCTTCAGTTTCGTATCTTCCCAGGGTTCGGCCAGCCAGCTGTTGGCAAAGTTCTGGAGCATTTCCGGATCATCTTTCGATTTCAGAAACTCTTCCGCTACATCCGCCCATGTTACAAATACGCTGTACAAAGAGCTGAGCCGAAAACCCACGGTTTTCGGGTTCCCGACTCCCCGTTTTTTGACAGCCCGCCATTCCCCCTTCCGCAGCATCCGCGGCTTATCCCTGTCCAGGATCTCGCAGCCGCATTCCGGGCACACATAGGAGGATGTCTGTGCCCGTTCATAAGGAGACATGTCCTTTTCCGGATCCTTGTCGTAAAGAATATGTTTAAACTCCAGCCGGATCATGGCCTCACAGTGCGGACATGGAACAAAATACTCCCGAACCTCATCAGCGCTGTCATGAAGCTGCCAGATATAATTGGTCTTTAAGGTGGGTGTTGAACAGGCATACACCTTACTCTGGGTCTTAAACGTTTTGATTCGTTCCATGGCCAGGCTGTAAGGAGATGCCTCCTTTTTGCTGGCCCCGCCCATTTTGTCGATCTCATCAAAAAAAAGATACCGGATTGCCCTGGATGCCAGTTTTGAAGGCGACCCGGCTCCGGTAATATTAATGTTCATGGACTTAAATTTAAGCCGCAGCTCTTTCGATCTTGTTTCGCTGAACTGTTTCCGGATCTCCGGAACCAGGCGGAACGCCGGTTTCAGCTTATCATTGGAAACAGCCTTTGCCAGGTCATCGGACGGATATACGATCAGTGCCGGTCCCGGCTCCTCACAGATAATATACCCTAGCATATTGATAAGAGCCTCTGTTCCTCCCAGCTGGGAACCTTTGCACAGATAAATTTCCCGGATCCTGGGATCATTGAATGCATCCATGATCCCCACCAGATACGGTGTGACCGCATTGGACCATTTTCCGGACAGATTGCTGCTCTCATCCAATACCCGGTAACGTTCCGCCCACTGGCTAACTGTGATCTCATCCTGGATAGCCAGGGCCTTCTTTATGGTCCGGCGGAAAAGCTGTCCCGTTTTCTTTCTGTTCCTGCTTCTCTGCGTCACCCTGGCACCCCTCCTTTATTCGCCGTCCTCTCCCTCCTCCCCTTCCAGATCATCCTCCTCCGGATCATAGTCCTCTCCGGCCGAGCCGCCGTCAATTTCATCCGGATCATACTCTGAAAGTTCTTCCAGCACCGCTCCCAGTTCCTTTTTAATGATCTGTATGATTTCGTTGATATCAGATTCCCCGGCAATCTGCATGGCCAGCCTGGAAGGCACCGACAAAAGCCGGTTCTTAAACCGGAGCAGCATATCTGTCAAAAACGCTTCCACATCGGACGCCTCATGAAGCTCCCGTCGAAGCCGTCGGAGCTTCAGAAGAGAGATCTGCTTCTTGACTTCCTCATGCTCTGCCTGCACCTCCTCTTTCGATATAGATGCCCGGCGTCCCGTTTCCGCATTTACTTTGTACTCAATGTATTCCTGGATGCTTTTTTCCAGGTTGTATCCTTTCCCTTCCTGGGTCAGCTTAAACAGCCCTTCTTCCCTTAACTGGCGCACTCTCCTGGAGCTGATGCCCAGGCATTCCGCCAGCTGCTTCTGATTAACAATCATCTTTCTACGCCTCCTGTCCGGCCCCCAGAAAGAGGAAGGAAGTGCCCTGAAAAAATGTTCCGGAAAGCCAAAAATGCCGGGCCTTCCACGCCCCGCACGGGGGCCGGGGGTCTGGTAGTACCTTACGCCTTCCCGAAGCCGATAAATTCCCTTTTTCTGCCTGTTTTTCTGTCAGCAGCCATATAAAAAGCACCTGTCCGCTGTGACAGGTGCCCAAAGAGCCTTATTAATTCTGGTTTACTTCCTCAACAAATTCTTTCATCATCTTTGTAATCTGTCCGGCCTGGCTTACTCCGGCCTTCTCACAGGCCTCAGCGAAGGATTCCGCCACCTCACGTTTGAGTTTAAAGGCCTTTGAAATGTACCCCGCTTTTTTCTGGTACCTTTCAGACGCTATTGTCTGTGGTTTTGGATTTCCTACTGGCATGATCTACGCTCCTTCCAGACTTCCCCGAGAAGCCGTAATGAACAGTATACCGCTTTTCCAAGATAAATCGCGGCAAGAAAAATCAGTGCAAGTCTTATCAGATCCTTCATATTGTTTTTTACAGATGAGTATGTTATACTATAGTTAAGAGAAGGGCTTTCGCCCCTCTCCGCTACTCAAGTAGCTTTGCAACTATCGCAGCGGTTACCGCTACGATCAAGTCCTTTAGCAATTCAGCCAGCCAAGCTTTGATTTTGCTATTGGACTTTTTCTTTTTCCGGCTTTCGCCTCTCATCTGTATCCCACCTCCTTATGCTCTTATTATATCATAGGGTTTACCATATGTCAAGTTGCTTTTCCATTCTACTCTAAAAAGATATTTTCTTTCAAGGATGTCTCATAATGAATGAATCGGTAAGTGAAGCAATAAAAGACCCTTCAGAAGCATTTCTCGCAATCGGCACTGCCATCTGCCTGATAGTCAAGACGAAACGTGAAAAAACTTCTAAAAGGTCTAAACAGAAAAAGGAATGTGGTTAGGGGATCTGGCCCAAAGCTTGTGAAAACTATCCAGTATTCTGCACCGGACGATCCAGAAAATCGAAAACCAAGACGACTGCCAGATATCCATGACCATCCAGTTGGTCGATGCCCTTGTTATTACATTGGATGAATTATGCAGAGATAAAACGGACAGATAGTAGCCACTTCGTAGTTCTAATAGCAAAAAATAGACAGCCAATCTACCCTTTATAATCTCGACTTTTTTTGTTTACAGCATCAATAAAATAACTAGATCTCAAATCATTCAAATAATAATCTACCAATGCTCTAAAACATATTATTATAGAACATAATGAAAACCATCCTAAAATATGACATATAAGATATTGCGTCCGATGTGAAATAACAATATTCATAATTTCATTGTTAATTTGCATTTTAACTATGGCCTGTGGAAGATTGTCAGCGCTAATTTTCCCGACTACCGAAGTCATTACCAATGCAGCCAACACACTCATCAAAAGATTCATAATGTATTTATCTATTGAATAATATTTATCTCCATTACCCATTAAAAATATTTTTTCAGCTCGCTCTCTATCACTATATATAAAGCCGATAAATACAAAAACAATTCCAGCAAATATACTAACAATATTGAGTAAATTTTCACACAACTCTACCACACCAATAGTATTAATATTTTCTAAGTTGAAAACAAATATATACAATATACTCATAATCATAATTACCATTGCATTATCTTTTAAATCTATAAAATATTGCTTTATAGGCCCGAGAAGTTCATCATATCCTTTCCCAATGATCTCCAGCTGAAAATCCAAATCTTTAAAATCATCTCTTTTAAAATGCTTAATTCCAACTATTTGAACTTTAAGATTAAGTTCCTTATTTAAACAAAGAACAGCAATCTCGTCGGTAAACATTATGAACCCCTTATTACCAAGCTTCTGCTTTACTTCTTCTTGATACATACACAAAACCTGGTATTGAACTTTCCATAGAGTTGGTCCTTTTTTGCTTTCCATACATGCATCGTTTAGTTGTGCTAAAAATTCATTTTGCTGCATTATGCCTCATCCTTTATTTCATAGAACGTTCCTCATATTTACCAGATGTCCTCTTTAGTATCCGCTCATATGTTTCATATGCATTATCTTGATCTTTTTTGGGGACGTATACTAACTTGTGCTCATTTCCATCCGGTTTTATTTCTACCCGTTCTCCATCATCCATTATATCCATGCTTCTAAATATCTTCTGGCTCTTATTAACTTTAGATAATATCATTCCAATTTTTGCCAACGGATTTTTAGAAAGCTTTTCCCCATTTTTTGCTTTTAACTCAATCATATCCAATACTGGAGCCGAGTAAACATTATAACTTTCAACTAAAGCTGAATCCAAATCTACTCTAGGATTATGCAATACGGAATCCTCTGGTAATTTTAGTCCCTCTAAGCCTTTAAAAGAAATCCTTTTAACAAACGAATTATTAAATATTTCCTCTATTTCGTCTATTGTGTATTTAATTACTGCCTGCTCAAATATAACATGTTTTCCAAGGCATTCTCCAATTATTCTTTCCAATCTCTCTATTGTACACTTTTTATTCAATAGCCCTGGATACTTTCTTCCTTGAAGATAAATTCTATTTTCTTTCAAATTTATAAAAAAGTAAGTCTTATCATTAATTTCTGTATCCTCTAAGGTAACCTCTTGTTTGGTATTTTCTTTCTCTGAGAATTTCGTTAAAATGGTATTGTACGATTGTGTTAGTGTTCCCAAAACAAATTCTCGATATTTATCAATATATAATGGTGCAAAAGAATCTTTTCCCTCAACTACTTTAGGATATTGGATAAGGGCCTTGTATATCTCTTCTCCATTAATATCTAATCTAGACCAGTTGTTATTATCATATTCATAAACATCATAAGCTGTAAATCGCATATTTTATCCCCCTAGTTCGACATTTTTCTTTAGTATACCATATTAACACCTGGAATAATATACAAAAACTTAGTGAAATCATAATTATATAAAAAACACCCTCTTTCGAGGATGTCTTGTGGACAGGGGTTCGATTCCCCTCAGGTTTTTAATTCCCCAGGCGGTACGATGGCCGCCCGGGATATACTGTATAGGAGGTTGTGACAACATCGGAACACCAGGATTCGAACCTGCGGCTCGGTTTTACGGCTCACGCTTCCTCCCGTCCGGGAAGATGTTCCGAATTCCCCAGCCAGGCTGTGACACCCGGCTGGAACGGG
>OFMJ01002358.1_pt1 | contig 11066 bp, 16 predicted proteins | sample 1541801 | NCBI WGS metagenome assembly OFMJ01 (sample SAMN04209234, study PRJEB22552) | human gut metagenome | biome: gut; material: feces | host: Homo sapiens | place: USA: Oklahoma
ACGCCACACAGAAGATCATCCGGCAGAGCAACGTCACCGAGCGCAGCCTCGTGACAACGTGCCGCCTCTTGAACTCATCCCGTTCGGACGACAACCCCAACGGCTTCACCATCGAGGGGTTCACCATCATCGAGAACAAGGATTTACAAACCATCAAACGCTAACAGGCATGAAAGGAATCGGAAAATCGCTGTGGAGGGTCTATTGGAAACTCCACGACAAAAAGAAAATGCTGGTGGCAAGGCTCAAAGGGTATCTGGACGGCTTGCCGCCGAAGACACGCAGGCGCATCGTGCTGGCAATGCTCGCTGCCTTCGCCGCGCTTGCCCTCTACACCTTCGGCAAAGCCGTCCATGACATTGGCAGGAATGACGGCAGCCGTATGGTGACAGACCATGCCGGACAGGTGGAACTGTCCTTGAAGCCTGAAGTGAGCGACAATTTTACACCTTATTATAATAATATGTATGGAACAGACGAAGAATGAACCTAAAAACGAGAACAAGGCGGCTCCCGACAACGGGAAACCGAAGAAGGTGCGCAAGCCGCTGACCGAAGCCCAACGGCTGAAACGTCAGAAGATGATAGTGCTGCCCGCTATGGTGCTGGTATTCCTCGGTGCGATGTGGCTGATATTCGCACCGTCCTCCGGCAAGGAGCAGGAGCCGGGAACGGGCGGCTACAACATCGAAATGCCCGACGCGGACAAGGCGAACCGCCGGATTATCGGCGACAAGGCGAAAGCCTACGAACAGGGGGCGATGGAGGAACGGCAGGCGGACCGCAGCCGCGCCATGCAGCAGCTGGGCGATATGTTCGACAGCGAGGTGACGGAAACGGACGGCGGCAGCGACTTCGACGACCTTGCCAATCCCGGCGGCACGCAAGAAGCGGTGAAACCTGCTCCGAAAACCATCCAATCCTCCGCAGCCGCCTACCGCGACCTCAATGCCACGCTCGGTAACTTCTACGAGCAGCCGGAGAACGACAACGCGGAGATGGACGAACTGCTGGAGCGTATCGCATCGCTGGAATCGGAACTTGAAAGCGAGAAAGGCAAGGCGTCCGCTATGGATGAGCAGGTGGCACTTATGGAAAAGTCCTATGAGCTGGCGGCGAAATACATGGGCGGTCAGAACGGCGGCAAGCCGGAACCGGTGCAGGCGGCTGAGCCTTACCCCGTACAGAGAGCCGGAAAGAACACGGCTGCACCTGTCAGGCAGGTAGTGCATCAAGTGGTATCCTCGCTTGGACAACCGATGAGTAACGCCGAGTTTGTCGCCTCCTTCTCGCAGGAGCGCAACCGCAATTTCAACACGGCGGTGGGCGTCACAACCGTATCGGGCAAAAACACCATATCGGCGTGCGTCTATGGGGCGCAGAGTGTGACGGACGGGCAAGCTGTCAAATTCCGGCTGCTGGAGCCAATGGCGGTAGCGGACAAAATCATCCCCCGTAATGCGGTGGTGGTCGGCACGGCAAAGATTCAGGGCGAACGGCTCGATATTGAAATCACGTCGCTGGAGTACGCAGGTACGATCATCCCGGTGGAACTGGCGGTGTATGACACGGACGGGCAACCCGGCATCTTCATCCCCAACTCGATGGAAATGAACGCCGTCCGTGAGGTTGCCGCAAACATGGGCGGCTCGCTGGGCAGCAGCATCAATATCTCCACCAACGCAGGGGCGCAGCTCGCCTCCGACTTGGGCAAGGGGCTGATACAAGGCACGAGCCAGTATATCGCCAAGAAGATGCGCACGGTGAAAGTGCATCTGAAAGCCGGATACAGGGTCATGCTCTATCAGGAGAAAGACTGAAAACAGAATACAGAAAAAGTAACAATAACCAATGTTTAATTTACCACTAAAATCCAAAGTAAAATGAGAAAAGTAATCATCATGTTTGCCCTCGCTATGGGCATCGCTACTGCCAACGCGCAGGAGAACGTGACCGTTGGAACGGACAACGGCAGTGTAGAACAGCCGACGACAGAGCAACCGACCTTGACAAAGGAGGTCTATCCGCAGAAGGAGGCGGACGGCGACCTGTACCACGGTCTGACAAGAAAGCTGGGCTTTGACCGCATGGTCCCGCCGCACGGTTTGGAAGTGACCTACGACAAGACCGTCCACGTCATTTTCCCCTCGGAGGTTCGTTACGTCGATTTAGGTTCGCCCGACCTGATTGCGGGCAAAGCCGACGGAGCGGAGAACGTCATCCGCGTGAAGGCTACCGTGAGGGACTTCCCGAACGAAACCAATATGTCCGTGATAACGGAGGACGGGAATTTCTATACTTTCAACGTGAAATATGCCTCCGAACCGTTGCTGCTCAATGTGGAGATGTGCGACTTCATCCATGACGGCGAGAGGGTGAACCGCCCGAATAATGCGCAGGAAATCTATCTGAAGGAACTGGGCAGCGAAAGCCCGATGCTGGTACGCCTTATCATGAAGTCCATCCACAGGCAGAACAAGCGCGAGGTGAAGCACATCGGCTGCAAGCGTTTCGGCATCCAGTACCTGCTGAAAGGCATCTACACGCACAACGGGCTTCTGTATTTCCACACGGAGATAAAGAACCAGAGCAACATTCCTTTCGACGTGGACTACATAACGTGGAAAATCGTGGACAAGAAGGTAGCGAAGCGTACCGCCGTGCAGGAGCAGATCGTCCTGCCGCTCCGCGCGCAGAACTACGCCACGCTCGTGCCGGACAGGAAGAGCGAGCGCACGGTCTTCACGATGGCAAAGTTCACCATCCCCGACGGCAAGTGCCTCGTGGTGGAGCTGAACGAGAAGAACGGCGGTCGCCACCAGTCCTTCGTGATTGAGAACGAGGACTTGGTGCGTGCCAATACCATCAACGAACTTCAAGTGCGCTGACTATGAAGAAGTACCTTTTTATGATTATCGCTTCGCTTGCCCTGTTCACAGGGCGGGCGAACGCCCAGCGGTGCCTGCCGAAGATGCAGGGCATCGAGTTAAGGGCGAATCTGGCGGACGGCTTCAAACCCGGCGGCAATGACGGCGGGTATAGTTTCGGGGCGGCTCTCTCCACCTATACGAAGAAAGGTAACAAATGGGTGTTCGGCGGCGAGTACCTGCTGAAGAACAACCCGTACAAGGACGCAAAGATACCCGTGGCTCAGTTCACGGCAGAGGGCGGCTACTACTTCAAGATACTATCCGACGCGCGTAAAATCGTCTTCGTCTATGCGGGTGCTTCGGCTCTCGCCGGGTATGAATCGGTGAATTGGGGCGAGAAGGTGCTGCATGACGGCTCCACGCTCCATGACCGTGACGCCTTCATCTACGGCGGTGCGCTGACGCTGGACGTGGAGTTCTACGTGGCTGACCGTATCGCCCTGCTCGCCAACCTCCGGGAGCGTTGCCTGTGGGGTGGCGACACGAGAAAGTTCCATTGCCAATTCGGGGCGGGCATCAAGATAATCATTAACTGACGCACCGCATGGAGCATACGGACATCGACATGATAAGGCGGATTCCGTTGGCGGACTTCCTCGCACGGCTGGGACATGAGCCTGTCAGAAGGAGCGGAAACGAGCTGTGGTATCGTGCGCCGTACCGCAGTGAGCGCACGCCCTCTTTCCGCGTGAACGTGGCGAAACAGCTCTGGTACGACTTCGGCTTGGGCAAGGGCGGCGACATCTTCACGCTTGCCGGGGAGTTTATCGGAAGCGGCGACTTCATGGAACAAGTGAAATTCATAGCGGAAACCGCCCGCGTGCCCTTTGCCGCTATGGAAAAGCCGCAGTTCCTGCCGAAGCCGTCCGAACCGGTCTTCGAGGGAGTGGAAGCCGTCCCGCTGCTCCGCTCCCCGCTGACGGACTATCTGGCAGAACGGGGCATCCCTTACGCTGTCGCATCACGTTACTGCTGCCGACTGAATTACGGAGTGCGTGGCAAGCAGTATTTCGCTGTAGGCTTCCCGAACGTGGCGGGCGGCTTTGAAATCCGCAGCCGTTTCTTCAAAGGGTGCGTGCCGCCCAAAGACGTGTCTTCGGTAAAGACGGAGAATACCACCGCTGACGTATGCAGTGTGTTTGAGGGATTCATGGACTTTCTTTCCGCTGCCACGCTCGGATTGGAAACGGGCGACTGCCTTGTGCTGAACTCCGTTTCCAACGTGGAAAAGGCGATGAAGCATCTGGACGCTTACGGACGCATCAACTGTTTCCTCGACCGTGACGAAGCCGGACGGAGGACGCTTGGCATTCTTGGCAAACGCTACGGCGGACGTGTCTGTGACCGTTCCGCCCTCTATGACGGTTGCAAGGACTTGAACGAGTATCTGCAACTGACAACGAAAAAAGGAATGAACAATAACTTAAAAATCAAAAGAATATGAACATACTGAACAATAAGAACAAGAGAAAATCAATCTTCAAGGCGTTGGCACTCTGCCTGTTCGCCGCCATGTCGCTCACGCTCGTATCGTGTGACGACGACATGGACATCCAGCAATCCTATCCCTTCACGGTGGAAACCATGCCCGTGCCGAACAAGGTGACGAAGGGGCAGACGGTGGAAATCCGCTGTGAGCTGAAAAAGACGGGCGACTTCGCCAACACTCTCTATACGATCCGGTATTTCCAGTTCGAAGGAGAAGGTACATTGAAAATGGACAACGGCATTACGTTTCTGCCCAACGACCGCTACCTGCTCGAAAACGAGAAGTTCCGGCTGTACTACACGGCAGAGGGCGACGAGGCGCACAACTTCATCGTGGTGGTGGAGGACAATTTCAAAAATTCCTATGAATTGGAATTTGACTTCAATAATCGGAACGGTAAGGACGACATTCAGACCGTCATCCCTATGGGCAATTTCAAACCTCTGCCAAGATGATGCGTGTATTCATGGCTATCCTCTGTTCGCTGCTGGCGGTCTGCTCCGTGTCCGCACGGGACAGCCGTCAGAAGGGGACGGACGGGCAGGTGGCAATCTACCGACTGCCACTTTTCGAGAGGGCTGTGCGCTGCACGAAATATTTTGAGGGCTGGCACTCGGAAAAGCACCACCCATATGTGGGCTGGGGGCATCAGGTGCAGCCGGGGGAAAGGTATTCGGCACGCACCATGACGAAGCGGCAGGCGGACGCGCTTCTGCGGAAAGACTTGCGGAAGTTCTGCGCCATGTTCCGCAAGTTTGGGCGTGACAGTCTGCTACTTGCCACACTCGCCTACAATGTCGGTCCATACCGGCTTTTGGGGAGCGGGAAGATACCCAAAAGCACGCTGATCCGAAAGTTGGAGGCGGGCGACCGGAACATTTATCGGGAATATATCGCTTTCTGCAACTACAAAGGTAAACGGCACGCCATGCTGCTCAAACGGAGAAAGGCAGAATTTGCGCTGCTGTACATTCCGTAACAATAAACGAAAATCCGATGAAGCCGCCAACTTCATCGGATTTTTTATACTATATTGCTGCTATCAGATAGTTTAAGATGGCAGTTCTTTTATATGAACTACATCATATTCTTTGCCTTTCTTTATGTCAGTTATCTCAAATTTTGTTCCTCTTTCAAATTCCACTTGGTATTCAGGATACGGACAATCCTCTCCATGATTATATATTTTATATATTTCATGAGCTTTTGTTTGACCTTCCGGTAAAGGCTCAATTATCCATTTTATAGAATGGGCATTATCAAAATCATCTATTGATGTCGTAAAAAAGCCATTTACGGTAAAAATATCTCCAATCATATTATTACCACGCATAAAACCGTCATTGGCATATAACACTGGGTGAGTATTTTTAGGAGTTTTTCTTAATGCACTATCTAAGTTTTGGATTAAAACTTCTGTTAAGGCATTCAATTTACGCCTATTATACAGCGGTTCTTGTATGAACCGAGAACTACCAAAGCCTTCAAGGATGACGATACTTAATGCTTCTAAATCAGTCAAATTATATTCTTTATAATGTATTTTATTGACCTCTTTCAGATGTTGCATCGCTTTTATATGAAAATTCAGCAACTCAACATCTCCTCCTCGTTTATATGCAGATGGATTGTGCTGATATATTGTATCTACAATTAGTTGTAAATCTTCTATATTCATATTGATATACAAAAAAAATAACTATGCAAAATTAGCCTTTTCTGGCTAATTTTACATATTCAAATAAGAATTTTATCGCAGATTGGACAAGGTTTCTTTGCTACTTTCTTTGTCCGCCATCATGCTCACCGAAAGAAAGTAGGGCGGCTTTTGCCGCCCACCCCTCAAAATCGGGTGTAAAGCCCCGTTACCATCGTGAACATTTCTTCCAGCATATCGCAATATATCCCTTCGTGCGTTTCGATGTCCTTCGTCTTGCACTCGAATGTCTTTTTGCTGAACGTCTTGCGGTAGAAACGCATATTGTAGAGGTCTGCCCCTCCGTCATAGATGATGTCAAGGCGGTTGGCACTTGTCTTGTTCCTCGCAAGGCTCATGCGCAAGCCGTTGCCCATGTCTATGAAGTCCTTGCTTCCAGTCATGGCGGCAAAGCGTCTGCCGCCTATCTGCTCCAAAATTATCTTTGCTATCATATACGCTGTCTTTTAGGGTTTATATGTTGGCGGTGCGTACACCGCCAACGCGCTTAAAATTCTGCTTTCTCGGTTATGGGGGTGTGTCTTTCCAGCCACGCCTTCAGACACTCCATGTTGTACTCGCTTGTGATTACAGCCGTATGGCTGTCAATGGCGGTGAAACGTGAACTCTCATAAGCATTTATCCACTCGCAAAGGGTTGTTACTCCCCATGCTTCAGCATCGTCAAACATTTCGTCCAACACCTTGATAGGCTTGCTGAATTTCACTATCAGCGTTTGATAACCTGCTGCGTTCATAAGTTTCCCTCCTTTCCCTTTTTCGTGGTCAGCCACTTGTCACGTGCGGTTCGGCACTCGTCCAACGTAGGTTTGACACAAGAGAACAATTCTCCGTCTGCGGGGTGGCGGTAGTCGTACTGCACAAGTGTCCGCTTGCGTCTGCCGACACCCATTTGGAATTTTTCGTATTTCTCCGTACCTGCTTCCGTGCAGGTGCTTACTCCGTTGATAGTCATTCGTGTTGCCATAATCGTTGATTTTAGAGTTGTTAAAAATGTACTGACAAAACTCGGTTGCGCATCACCATTTCGGGGTCGCTCGTGTAGCGTTGGTGCAGGTAGAAATGGTGTGAGCCGAAGCCGTAAAGGAAGAACCTGTCAAGTTCGTGCTTCTCGGCAAAGTCCTTGACGCTTCGTCTTAACTGCTCCTCACTCGTTGCCAGAGTGAGGAGGTTCACAAATTCAAGGAACATCACGGGGATTTTATCGTCCCACAGACAAATCATGCTTTCAATTCTTACTTCCATACTATTGGGTATTATAGGTTTATACTATGCCGCTTCCATCCGTTGGCGGATAAGGTTCACGTTGCTGTTCACAAGGTTTACAATGCGGTCGTGGTATTCGGTGTTCTCGTTGCATAAGCCACGACACTGCACCACCTCCAAAGTTTTCAGTGATACCTCTATCGTTTCTATGCGTCTGCCGTCAATGGTCGCTGAAAGGATAAGAGAATTTTCCCGATTGTGGTAGCCACCCACGCAATGGTGCATCATACGTCCTTCCTCTATCATTTCCTCCACGCTCTCTATGACCTTGATACGGATAAGGTTGTCGGAGAACACAAGTCCGAAGAAGATACCTTTGGCTTTTAGATAGTTCTTCTCGTCCTCAATCGCCTTTTGCCGTTGCTGTTCCGTCCGCTCACGTTCCCTTTGTCGGTTACGCTTCGCCACCAACTTGTCGTGTTCGGCTTTGAGGTCGGCAGGGCAAACGTACTTCGGGCTGTTCGTGTCCTTGCCGAAATGACGCAGGAGGTCTATGGTGTCACGCCACATAGAGCCGTTAGCAATGGTGTAGCCATTTCGGATACATATCTTCACGGATGCCCAATACTCTACGATATTGAAAGAGTGGTATATATAGTAACGCAACATGGGATATTGCCCTGCCTTCAACAGCGTTTCGGCTCGGCAGTCGGAAAGTATGGCTTTGAAAAGGTCGTAAGGCAGGATGTTGTGATAATCACCCTTGAAGCCGTTGCGTTTCACTTCGGGTATGAAACGCTGTCGGGGGTAGGTGCATACCGGATTTATGTCGTATGCCCGAAATTCTCCGTTCTTGCGTACTTCCATGTCGCTGTATTCATTCCATAGGTCGTAGTAGAACAAGGACATGCCACGCAATCGGGCAACGGTCGTTGTCTTGCCGTCGGGGGCAATCCACCTCTGCACCACTTCAAAGATGGAATACTCGGCTGGCTGCCCTGCCTTGTATCGTGACTTGACGGAAAAGAAGCGTATCACTTGGTATCGCTTGCAGGTGGTGACGATGGAGAAATACTCCATATCGCTGAAAACACTCTTTCGGGTGCGCAATGCTTCCAACTCCATACCGCAATGGGAGCAGGTGCATCCGCAAACGGTATCCGCAAGGTCGTGGTCGCTTTTCCACGAATGTCCGCATTCGGTGCAGATGTTCGTGCCGTCTGCCCTTTTGACTGCGTAATGCTTGAAGCAGTGGCGGAAAGCGTATGCCCTTTGTTCTTCGGTCAATCTCGGTAGTCGCTTGCTCAAACGTGCGACTTCCTGTTGTATGCGTGTTTTCGGTTTCATAATCAGAAGTCAAATAGTGATGGTTCAACTTTGGTTTCTTTCTTCGCTGTCGGCTTGTTGCGGTTCTGCAACTTGCGGAGTTCCTCGTCTTGGTATTGTCGGATAGCGTTCTGCCATGCTTCCGCCTTTTCCTCCGCTGTGAGTTCCACCACATGGTTCACGGCTACCTTGCATTGGATAGGTTCGCCCACCTCTATCTCGTTCTCGTCATAGTAGTGGACGGCTTGTCCGTATATTTCTCCGTCCGTGAAGCCGTTGCAACCACTTTTCTGCACATAGTTCAGAATGTAGGTCACGCAATCGTCTATGTTCTTGGCTGGGTTGCGGTAGTTCTTGGCAAAGAGCGCATCTTCCGCTGCCCGCTGTTCCAAATACATCTGTATCGTTCTCTTGAAATGGTCTGTCGTTTTCATATCGCTGTCATTTTAGATTGTCTGTTTCAGTATCTCTCTCCAATAGGTCGGCTCAACCTCGCTCAAAAGGAAGTCTGTAAAATCCCTCCGTGCGTCCTTGTTCAGTTCGTGGTAGAGGTCACGGAACACGGATATGTTTCCGTTGATATACGTTTCCACCATGTACACGAAGATGTTGTCCACCTCGTAGTATCTGCACTGCTGTGCTGCCGTCTTGCTGCTTCTCTTTGCCATTTCGGTAGGGGTTAAAGGGTGAATAACCAAAGGATGAAGCCGAAGAAGGCGATTGTGGAAAGGATAGCCACGATTACGCCTATCGCCACTCGGAACACTCCGTTTATTATCTCCGTGATGATGCCCCAAAGGATGTCCAATATCCTGAAGGCGGTGCGCACGATTAAACCGCATATCGCAAGTCCAATGTATTGCGCCACTTGTCTGAAATTTGCCGTTGCCGTCATATCTTCGCTGTTTTTGATTTTTTTGTTTTTAATGCGGATTCAAGAGCTGAGGGAGTTGAGTTTCAAACTATCTTATCTGCCTCTCGTTTATCCGACATTTTTTTTAATGCGTCTTTCTGTCGCATCGGTCGTTTTCGTTTCGGGTGCTTAAAAAGGTAGGGATTAGGGAATGCAAGGTTTTTCGCGGAAATACTACCCGCACAGGGCTGGAGATTTCCGCAGAAAACAGGAGGCTTGACCTTGCTTTCCCGTCCAATCCCGGAATTACCTTTGCGCCCAGAACGGAAATGACTGCCTGATGCGGCTCACTGAAAGGCGCGGAAATGGAGGTAAACGGAAGTGGAGGCAGATTAGACAGAAAACTTCAAAAGAGAAATCCGTAAAAAAGAAGTCCACAAAAGAAAAAGGGAGATAGCCGGAAGCGTGAAACCGGGCAAACCACCGTGTGGAAAGTATAGTTTTATATGTCCGGTCGGATATATAAAATCATTCTTTCAGGTTTGCCTGCCGTGGGTGACGGCTTGTTCCATTTATGGAGCGGGCGGTCATGCACGGCTTTCCGCTTCCGGCTCAAATGGACAGCGAAAAAGAAAAACCGTCAGAAATCCGTAAAAGCACCTCTCTGGCATAAGCGCAAAAGAAATGGGCCTTGCATCATCAGTCTAAACTGTTGTTTAGGCGTGAGGCAAAGCCCTTTTCTCCGCTTATGCGGTAGTCGGCATACGTTCGTCCAAAATCTCTTTGGGCGATGGTGTGCCGACGGACAAAACCGCTTTTACGGAAAAACTTATATGTGAGGATAAAAAATCAGGAGATTTATTTCTAAATCTCCCGTTTAATTTCTATTTTTGCATACGAAGAGTTCTTTGAAGGTTACGCAACGCGCAGAAGGATAATGCAGTAGATAACTAACTAATTCGTAACCTATTACTATCATGAGCAATTAACCTACGCTCATTTCCAATAAATTACACTCTTTTCGTAACTTCACTTCGCAAACATTCTATGTTTAAATCAGATTTACCATCTTGATCAAAATCATATAATACAGGTTTACCTAAAACTTCGATAATAAAAAGTTCAATATTTCTTTCTTTAAGAAAATTTTGAAAATGCCTCAACCGCAAAGGAAAATAGGCATTAAAGTCCAAATGGGTAAATACTATTTTCATTTATTAAAAATTTGCTCGATAAGAAAAATACAATAAATACTATAAATGGATTAGATTTTATTTTCAACAGTTATAGTCCCTATATGGGCTAAACATTTAAAGTAGCAAGATAATGTATAAAATACAGCAAGGGACTTTCTCATGCGTACAACCTAATTTCAAATATTATTAATTTTAGCCCCTAATTATCATCAAGAGTCGATTAATAAGAACAAAAATTAGAAACCATTTATAAAAAAAGGATAATGTCAGTTAGCGTCCAATTTTGACGTGTACTCCAAGGAAAGCCGCCACACGGCGGTTCTCCAATAAATAACGTCAAAAAAGATACT
>OFMJ01002362.1_pt1 | contig 11045 bp, 8 predicted proteins | sample 1541801 | NCBI WGS metagenome assembly OFMJ01 (sample SAMN04209234, study PRJEB22552) | human gut metagenome | biome: gut; material: feces | host: Homo sapiens | place: USA: Oklahoma
CGGTGGAGCCAGGCTTCTTTTTACAGGAAGGGGAGCATCCGTTTGCGGAAAATAACGGCAGCATCCGGATTGATGCGGCGGCGGCCCTGGCGCAGAGCAGGTTTGCCCACGCGGACGGAGGGCTATGGCAGCACTGCGGCAGTGAATCCTATGGGCGCAGCGGGCTGGCCATGTATGTCAGGACACCGGGGCTGTCGTGGAAGGAGCCGTCCGAAGCGCCTTCCCTCAGTTATCAGCTGGAGTGTGAAGGCGGGGAATACACCGTCTGGATGCTGTCCAAATTCGATGTGATGGAAGAGGCTTATTTTGCCATGGGAGTGGACGGACATCCGTTAGCCAAAGAAGAATTGTACCGGGGCGGGGCGCTGCACCGTTATGAGGCGGAGCAGATTTACAGATGGGTCCCTGCGGCCAGATGCCTGTTAGAAAAAGGCAGCCATACGCTGCAGGTGTATTCCATGGCGTCAGGCATGCGGTTCGACCGGTTCTATCTGACCAGGGGGGAAGAGCTTCCTCCGTCTGATACGCAGTGGCCTGTATGAGGGGAGTAACAGGACAATAGTCTGAAATCACACAAAAAAAGCCGTTCCGTGCAGGTGAACCGGTTGGTCTGCCGCACGGAACGACTTTTTTGCAGCAGGAATGAACTGAAAAGATGTCCTGACGCAAGATCGTGTTTGAAAAATGCTTTCTGCCGGCTGCTGCCGCATAAGTCAGATGTTTTCCCGGATACGGATGTCCACCGTCGTATAATGGTATTCCTTTTCCGGCTTTTCCCCGGTGGTAAGGCAGGAGAACATCAGATCTAAAGGCCTGGTGCCCTGAATGAGGGGCTGCTGGCAGATGGTGGCGGCGATGACTCCCTGAAGCACCATATCCCTTGTGGTGGGAACCTTATCGCAGGAAATGATGGTAATGTCGCGCCGCCCGGAAGCGAGCACCGCCCGGCAGCCGCCGTATACGCCGCCCGCCGCAAAATAAAGGGCGTTAATTTCCGGATGCTCTCCAAGCAGCCGCAGCGTGCCGTCATAGCTTTCAAATTCATCGTCGCTGTTTTCAATCGTATCCACGATGTGGATGCCAGGATAATGTGACTGCACCCGGTCCCTGAAGCCCGCAATCCGGTCCGTATGGCAGAGTACCTTGGAGGAACCGCTGATAATTCCCGCGTAGACCTCCCCGTCCGACATCAGATGCATCAGTCCCGCGGCGGTTTCCCCGGAACGGTAGAAGTTGCAGCCTACGTAGGCCAGGCGGGCGGAGTTTTCAATATCCGTATTGGTGGTGATCACGGGGATGCCTTTTTCACTCAGCTCATTGATCTTGCCGGCAATGAGCGGATCGTTATAGGGGGAAAGCACGATGCCGTTCACGCCCTGGGCCGCCATCCTGTCCATGGCGTCCAGCTGGGCCTGCAGGTCGAAGCCCACGCGTGAAATGAGGACGGAGCAGTTATATCCGCCAAGCTCTTCCGCCTTTTTATTTACCCCTTCTATCACATCATTAAAAAACGGATTTCCCGTATCGAACAAAATTACCCCGATTTTCAGGTTCTTTTTCTGTGCGGCAAGCACGATGCCGGCCCTGTTCGGTTTATAATCAAGCGCCTGGGCTATTTCCAGTACCTTCCGGGCCGTCTTGGGATTTACCGCCCCGCGGTTATTCAGGACCCGGTCAACCGTTCCTCTGGAGACTCCGGCCAGCTCGGCAATTTCCTTAATCGTAGCCATGCCTGGTTCACCTCTGATTTCTTTTTTATTCCCGCGGGCAGAACCAAGCAGCCATGCTTGCATGGATATTTGGCGACTGCCGCGAGGGTCAAATGCCCCGCTGCTCTGCAGCGCTGCAAATTTGATACCCCATTGCTTACAGCGGGGACTTTGATTATTTCTGCTGGCGGCGGGTTAAACGGTGAATTCAAAGAAAAACGAATATTTTCCCGTCTGCCAGACAGGACGCCCGCGGCAGACGCCCGGCAGAAATGTTCCGGATTCTTATGGCAATGTAAATTCCGGTTATCCGATGGTTGTATGCAACCTTGCAGTTGTATGCAACTTTGCAGTTACACTTTCCATAACCGTAACATAATAAACGGTCAAAGTCAATTTTCAAAGGGTGAAAATCGTGTGCGTGCAACACGAAACAGCAGATTATACAAAAGAGGATGTCAAAAGGCCGCAAAAAACAAGGTGGATTGTATATTTTAACGAATTTGACAAACCCCATTGATTTTTGGGAGGAAATCATTTATTATGAAAGTAACGTGCACGAGCACGTAAGAACGGACAAAAAACAGGCGGCATGCGGGCAATTGCTTTTGGGGAAGCCGGAAGGCTGGCTGAGGCGCCGCATTGAAAGCCGCATTTAAGAAGGAAAGGACGGGAGGCGCGGTATGTTATACATAGGCGTAGATCTTGGGACATCGGCGGTCAAGCTTTTGCTGATGGACGAAAAGGGAGAGATTAAGAAGATTGTTTCAAAGGAATATCCTTTGTTTTTCCCTCATCCGGGCTGGTCTGAGCAGAAGCCGGAGGACTGGTTTGAGCAGACCATGGCAGGCCTGAAGGAGCTGGTTGCGGAATGTGACAAATCACAGGTGGCGGGCATCAGCTTTGGCGGACAGATGCACGGACTGGTAATTCTGGATAAGGAGGATCAGGTCATCCGCCCGGCCATTTTATGGAATGACGGAAGGACCGGTGAGGAGACGGATTATCTGAATCAGGTAATCGGCAAGGATAAGCTGTCCGAATATACGGCGAATATTGCTTTTGCAGGCTTTACCGCACCGAAGCTTCTCTGGGTGAAGAACAAAGAGCCTGAGAATTTTGCCAAAATAGAAAAAATTATGCTTCCCAAGGATTACCTTGCATATAAGCTTTCCGGCGTACACTGCACGGATGTATCCGATGCTTCCGGCATGCTGCTGCTGGATGTGAAGAACCGCTGCTGGTCGGATGAGATGTGCGAAATCTGCGGCATCCGTAAGGAACAGCTGGCGCAGATTTTTGAAAGCTATGAAGTGGTGGGAACACTGCTTCCCGAAATCGCACAGGAGCTGGGGCTGCCCGGGAATGTAAAGGTGATTGCAGGAGCCGGGGACAATGCGGCTGCGGCTGTGGGAACCGGAACCGTGGGCGACGGCATGTGCAATATTTCCCTGGGAACAAGCGGAACGATTTTTATTTCCTCCAGAAGCTTCTGCGTGGACAGCAACAATGCGCTGCACGCGTTTGCCCATGCGGACGGGAAATACCATCTGATGGGATGCATGCTCAGCGCGGCTTCCTGCAACAAGTGGTGGATGGATGATATCATCGGCACAGGCGATTATGCGGCGGAGCAGGCGGCCATTACAAAGCTGGGAGAAAACCATGTATTTTTCCTGCCTTATCTGATGGGAGAGCGTTCTCCCCATAATAACCCCAATGCAAGAGGAACCTTCATCGGCATGACCATGGATACCACCAGGGCTGATATGACGCAGGCTGTTCTGGAAGGCGTTGCTTTTGCACTGAGGGATTCCTTTGAGGTTGCCAGGTCTCTGGGAATACATATTGAAAGAACCAAGATCTGCGGCGGCGGAGCGAAGAGCCCTCTCTGGAAGAAGATCATGGCGAACGTGCTTGGCATTAAGGTTGATATGATTGAAAGCGAAGAAGGACCCGGCTACGGCGGAGCGATTCTGGCGGCTGTGGGCTGCGGAGAGTTCGCAAGCGTGGAGGAAGCCGCAGACAAGCTGGTGAAGGTTGTGGGAACCGTGGAGCCTGATCCGGAGCTGACTGCGAAATATGAGGAAAGATATCAGCAGTTCAGACAGATTTATCCTGCCTGCAAAGAACTGTTTGACAAGATTATTTAAAAAAGTTCCCGGCTGTGGGCAAAGCCGCGCAGGGATGTTCTCAATGCTGATAATGCCGGCTGATTCCGGCTGAATCTAAAAATGGACTGAACAAAAGAAAGGAGAAGAGGGATGGAAATTAAGAAAGTAACGGACGCCGCTTTCCGGAAATACGGAAGGGTAGTGGACAATGTGGATTTTACGGCTCTGGTTGCAGAACTGGAAAAGACACCCTGTACACAGGAAGTTGTTTATGAGCCAAGCGTGGAACAACTGGAGGCTCTTCCTGTATACAAGGAGCTTCAGGATACTGCCTATGGGGAAATGCCGATCCAGATCGGCTTCTGTAACGGCAATAATTACAAGCTGAACGCGCTGGAGTACCATAGATCCTCAGAGATCGACGTGGCGGCTTCCGATCTGATTCTGCTGCTTGGCTGGCAGCAGGATATCGAAGAGGGCTATACTTACGATACCTCTAAGGTGGAAGCTTTTCTGCTTCCTAAGGGTGTGGGCGTGGAGCTTTATGCAACAACACTTCACTATGCGCCCTGCAACAGCACGGAGGAAGGCTTCCGCTGTGCTATCGTTCTCCCCGACGGAACCAATCTGCCGCTGGATGAGAACCACTGTGCAGGCGGCGAGGATGCGCTGATCACTGCCAAGAACAAATGGCTCATCGGACATGCCGAGGGCGGCCTTCCCGAAGGATGCCATATCGGCCTGAAGGGCGAGAACATCTGTGTAAAATAAGCCGATTTTAATGCGGCCTATGGCCGCGAAAGGAGAGGAAAGAAATGAACAACATGCCGAAAGAAAAAATCGCTATCGTAGCGGTAAGCCGTGACTGCTTCCCTATGGATTTATCCGTATCCAGAAGAAAAGCAGTAGTTGCAGCTTACAAGGAAAAATATGGGGACGGTCTTTATGAGTGCCCTGTATGTATCGAAAATGAAATCGATATGAGAAAAGCACTGGCGGACGTGAAGGAAGCCGGCTGCAATGCAATCGTGGTTTACCTTGGAAACTTCGGACCTGAAACACCTGAAACCCTGTTAATCAAGGAATTTGACGGACCGGCTATGGTAGTGGCTGCTGCGGAAGAAACCGGAAACAATCTGGTAAGCGGCAGAGGCGACGCATACTGCGGCGTTCTGAATGCAAGCTATAACCTGAAGCTGCGCAACCTGAAAGCATATCTTCCCGAATATCCGGTGGGAACTGCTTCCGAATGCGCTGATATGATCGCTGAATTCGCACCTGTTGCCAGGGCAATCGTTGGTTTAAGAAACCTGAAGATCATTTCCTTCGGACCTCGTCCGAAAGACTTCATGGCCTGCAACGCACCGATTAAACAGCTGTTCAACCTGGGTGTGGAAATCGAAGAAAACTCCGAACTGGATCTGTTCGAAGCCTTCAACAACCATGCAGGAGATGAGAGAATCCCTGAAGTTGTAAAGGATATGGAAGAAGAACTGGGTGCAGGAAACAAGAAGCCCGAAATCTTAAACAAGCTGGCTCAGTACGAGCTGACCCTGCTTGACTGGATCGAAGAACATAAGGGAAGCCGTGAATTCGTAGCAGTTGCCGGAAAATGCTGGCCCGCATTCCAGACACAGTTTGGCTGCGTTCCCTGCTATGTAAACAGCCGCCTGACCAAGAGAGGCATCCCAGTATCCTGTGAAGTTGATATTTACGGCGCTCTGAGTGAGTTCATCGGAACCGTTGTCAGCAACGATGTGGTTACTCTGCTGGATATCAACAATACGGTTCCCGCAGATATGTTTGAATCCGACATCAAAGGAAAATATGACTATACCCAGAAAGATACCTTCATGGGCTTCCACTGCGGAAATACCGCATCCAGCAAGCTTTCCTTCTGCGAGATGAAATATCAGTTCATCATGGCAAGAAGCCTGCCTGAAGAAGTTACCCAGGGTACTCTGGAAGGAGATATCATCCCCGGGGACATTACCTTCTACCGTCTGCAGAGCACAGCGGATGCCAAGCTGCGCGCATACATCGCACAGGGCGAGGTTCTGCCTGTGGCAACCCGTTCCTTCGGCGGAATCGGCGTATTCGCCATTCCTGAAATGGGACGCTTCTACCGTCATGTCCTGGTTGAGAAGAACTATCCTCACCACGGTGCAGTTGCGTTCGGACATTTCGGAAAGGCTCTGTATGAAGTATTTAAATACATCGGTGTTGAAACGGATGAAATCAACTTCAACCAGCCTAAGGGCATGATGTATCCTACGGAAAATCCGTTCGCTTAAATAAAACATAATTCCGGTTCCGGCGCTGCCGGGTCCGGGTAAAAAAGAAAGAAAACCGCAGAAGCAGTGTTTACGTGGGGTGGCGTAAACCTCGTCTGCGGTTTTCAGAATAAAAACCTACAGAAAAATGCAGCCGGAGAGAAACCTGAGGCTGCATTTTTTCATAAGCTGTAACTGTTCAGTTCCTTCACAGTTACCATAGGTCATTCATTATTTAATTTCGAAGCTTCAATGCCAGAAGGATTAATTCATATATGATCTTCTGTTCTTTGGGAGTCAGTTCCATTACAAGAAACATGATTTTATCCGGAATATAATCCATGGCAGGAAAGTTGGCAGCAGTGACATTGGCAAAGAGCTGGTCTAAGGGAACCTGCAGTCCGTCGGATATCTTCATGACACTTTCTATTGTCGGGTTTTTCTCTCCGCGTTCCAGCTGCCCGATGTAAGTGGGATGAAGATTGCATTTTTCTGCCAGCTCCTCCTGGCTTAAATGCTTTTCCTTCCGAAATCCTCTGATTCTGGCCCCAACCAGTTTCGAGATGTTATCCATATTTTTTCCGACCTCCATATAAAAGACTATAAATACGGAAATTATCTTTCAATATACTAATAATATGTAATTCCTTGAATTTGATACTATAAATATTTCCCTGTGCGCCATGGATTACTGCTTTGCGCATGTTGACAAAGCACGGCGGATGAGGTAAATTCCTTGTAATTTATTTTTGAAGGGATTTATGGAGAGTGTATGCGTTTTAGCGGAGAAAGAGGGGAAGAAATGCCTGAATCTAAGCTGTTGATGGATATTGGGGACAGACTGCGGGCCCAGAGGGAGAAAATGGGGCTGACACAGAAGCAGACTGCAAAGCTGCTTGGAATTTCAGAAACGTATTACGGAGAGATAGAAAGAGGAAACAGGAAGCTTACCATAGAAAGGATTTTGCTGGTCAGGAAACATTTAGAGCTTGACCCTACCTACCTGATTACAGGGGAGCATAATTCCAACCAGCTGATTGAACGGCTGATGGAGGAATGCCCCAAAGGAAAAGAGGACCTGGTGATACAGCTTATGCATTATCTTGCGCTTCTGTACCGGTGATGCTGGCAGGTCCTTTTTGCCTGGGCTGCGGATTATCTGGCGGAATCTGTTTTTTTATCTGTGGCCTTACCGGCTCTTTCATCCCAGTAGTGACAGCTGCGCCCGATAACAGAAGAGGTAAAAGGCGTTCCGTCTTTCTTTTTAAAATGGGCGGTGGCGCGGAACACACATTTTGCTCCCAGATAGAGAAGGGGAATGTTGGCAAAAACGATCAGGATGTTGCCCAGATCGGAGATGGCCCAGAGATTTCCCAGTTCAATTCCGGCAAGGGAGCAGGCGATACCGAAGGCCGTGATGAAAATGCCAACAATGCGGACGGTATAAATCACCTTTTTGCTGGAGCTGATCCGGTTGGCTGCGATTTCGCTGAAGGAGATCATGCCCACCAGGCAGGTAAAGGCGAACAGACAGAAGCAGAAGGTGAGCAGGAAGGCCACTGCCGCGTTCATGGCCGCACCCGGGGTAAGCGCCTTTGCGGATTCCAGGAATTTAGGCAGACGATCCATGGCAAACCAGGCCTCAGCGCTGTTGCCGGTCCAGACATGCGCCATGACAACGACGAAGCCGGTAAGGGTGCAGATAACCATGGTATCGAGAAACACGCCGATGGATTGGACACAGCCCTGTTCGCAGGGATGATCCGTATTGGCGGCGCCGGCGGCCATGGTGATGGTGCCCTGTCCGGCTTCATTGGACATCAGCCCTCTTTTCACGCCCTGTACCAGAACCGTGCCGAAAATACCGCCGAATACTGCCTGGGGCGTAAATGCGCCTCCGAACACCGCGCCGAAGAAATAGGGGACGCTTCCCAGGTTCAGGAGAATGAGCAGGAAAACCACACCCACGTAGATCACAGCCATGACAGGAACCAGCCCGTCGGTGACCCTGGTGACCTTGCGGATGCCTCCGAAAGCGATATAGGCGGTAACGAGGATGAGAAGAACGGATACAATATAGTAAAAATAAGAAGCGCTGCCCATGGAAGCGCCGGTAACGATTTCAGCCATCTGGCCGATGGAACTTACCACGTTAAAGCCCTGGGCGGGAAGGCAGCACATGGCGTAGATGATGTACATCAGCGACAGGGCGACGCCTGCCCAGAGCTTGTTCCCCAGCAGCACCTTTCCATAAAAGGGAAGGCCTCCTACGAACTCATCTTTTTTCTTTTCTTTGAAAATCTGTGCCAGGACAGCTTCCGTATAAGCGGTTGCCATTCCGAAAAATGCGGATACCCACATCCAGAACAGCGCGCCCGGGCCTCCTGTTGCGATGGCGCCGGTAACGCCAAGAATATTGCCCGGGCCGACGCGCATGGCCGAGCTCAGGAAGAACGCCGCCAGGGAGGAAATGCCGATTTCATCGCTTTTTTTCTTTGCCAGGATGCGGATTCCCTTTCCAAAATGCGTCACCTGGATAAAACCTGTCCTGATGCTGAAATAGATGCCCGATCCGATGAGCAGCATTACCGCCAGTGAAAAATTCCCCAGGATGGGAATGGAGGCATACCAGCTGAAATTGGTGGGAAAGTCCCAGAAAAAGTCGGAAACGGGTATGACGAAGTTGAAGATATTGTTGATTGCCGAAAAGAGATGTTCCATAGCGCCCCTCCTTATGTGTTTGGTGCCCCGCTGCCTGTATTGGCAGCCTTTTTTATTATTATACGAAAGGCAGAATGCATTCACTACAGAAAAAACACTGATTATATTGTAAAAAGTGCTTCTTTTAACAACGTTATTGCCTGCTCACCGCCTGCGGGCAATAATATAAAAAAAGAACATATGTTTGATATTTCAGTTGCTGTTGCAGAGGGATACTGTTATAATGAAAGCAGCAAAAAGGAAAGAAGGATGATCGCATGGAGTATATCCTGGTTCGTACCCCGGAGGAAGGGGAACCTTTTCTGGAGCAGTTGAAAAAATCGCCTGTGCTGGCGGTGGATACGGAGACTACAGGGCTGGATGTGCACAGGGACAGGCTCAGACTCATACAGATAGGCGCTCCCGGTATGCCCGTGCTGCTGATAGACTGTTTTTCCTTTCTCGGCGGCGGGACGGAGGACAGGCGTGACAGGACGGCCGGGCCGGAAAAGGGAACCGCGTTCCTGCGGGAGGCGCTGGAGGGTGACAGTGTGAAAATTTTTCATAATACCAAGTTCGACCTGCAGTTTTTGAGAAAAGCAGGAGTGTGCGCGGCGCCGGTGTTCGATACCATGCTGGCGGCGGAGCTGCTGCGCCCCTGCGGCGGCCCGCGTAAGGTGAACCTGGCGGCTGTGTCGGAGCATTATCTGGGAGAGACGCTGGACAAGACAGAGCAGACCGGGGACTGGAGCGGTTCCCTGACCGCGTCCCAGCTTGAATATGCGGCGCTGGATTCCGGTGTTCTGCTGCGGCTGTGGGAATGCCTGGGAAAGCAGCTTCAGGATAACGGGCTGGAGAGGGTGGCACAGATTGAATTTGCATGTGCGCCGGCGCTGGCCTGGACGGAATATGATGGGATCTGTCTGGATCTGGAGCAGTGGGAGGTTTTGTGCGCGGATATCCAGGAGCAGTATGAGAAGTCGCTTAAGGCGTTATATGCCTTCAGCGGGGAACCGACCTTCCAGCTGACCTTGTGGGGAACGCAGGAAGCCGTGGATGTAAATTTTGACAGCAATGTCTATGTGCTCAGGCTGCTGCGGGATAACGGCATCCATGTGCCGAACACCTCCCGCTACAGCCTGGCGCCCTATCATAATCATCCTCTGGTAAAAGCGCTCACCGATTACCGGAGATATTCCAAGCTGCTTTCCGGCTTCCTGCATCCTCTTCCTGCGCAGATACATCCGGTTACGGGCCGGCTGCACCCTAAATATGGGCAGATCGGCGCATACAGCGGCAGAATGTGCTGCTGGGGGCCGAATATCCAGCAGATTCCCAGGGAAGCCCGTTTCCGCAGCTGTTTTATCGCCCCGGAGGGCAGAAAGCTGGTGCTGGCGGATTATTCCCAGATTGAACTCCGGGTGGCGGCGCAGATTTCGGGGGATGTGAGGATGAAGGGAGCATATGCCCGCGGGGAGGATCTGCACAGGCTGACCGCCTCCCTCATATCGGATATTCCGGCAGAACAGGTGACGTCCGCCCAGAGACAGGCGGCCAAGGCTGTGAATTTCGGCCTGATATTCGGAATGGGGGCGGCGGGGCTGCAGCAGTATGCAGCCCAGTCCTACGGCGTGGATATGACGCTGGAGGAGGCTAAGAAATTCCGGGACAGTTTTTTTAACGCTTATGCGGGAATCAGCTGGTGGCATCATGACCTGAAGGTGGGAACCTTCTGGGAGGGCAGGACGCTTACCGGAAGGAAATTCCTGTTTTCCCCAAGATCCGGCGTGGCCGACATGGCCAATACCCCCGTACAGGGTACGGCGGCCGATATCCTGAAAAGGGCTTTGGGCCTGCTGTTTGAGGAAATTGTGGGCAGGGACTGGAAGATCGTGGGGATTGTCCATGATGAAATCCTGATGGAGGTGCCGGAAACGGAAGCATTGGAGGCGGCGGCGCGTCTGAAGACGGTGATGGAAAGGGCGGGGAAGGACATCCTCAGGTCGGTGCCCTGTGTGGCGGAGGCCAAGACGGCGGACAGCTGGGCGGCGAAGTAGAGCACGGAATTTATTTGCTGTTCATATTTACCGTTTCTTTTATTTATAAAGGATGTTAATATAGAAAAGAGCGACTGTTGAATATTGCATCGGGGAAAGAGGCCCAAACCGCCATGAGTGAGTTGACACAGTACAAGGAACGGCTGCATGTAGCGCTGACCGCCGCAAAAATCTGTATTTTTGAGGTGGATA